>Ga0210406_10003382_pt1 | contig 17530 bp, 10 predicted proteins | sample IncBWC30MmetaG_FD_155454 | JGI IMG/M metagenome (GOLD analysis project Ga0210406, IMG submission 155454) | Forest soil microbial communities from Barre Woods Harvard Forest LTER site, Petersham, Massachusetts, United States - Inc-BW-C-30-M | ecosystem: Environmental > Terrestrial > Soil >... | reverse complement strand
GCGCATCGGCCGCCTCCTGCTCTTCGACGACGTCACGCAGCGCGAGCGCATGGAAGAGCAGATGACCCAGACGGAGAAGCTCACTTCCCTGGGTCTGCTCGCTGCCGGTGTGGCCCACGAAGTCAACACGCCGCTCGCGGTCATCTCCAACTATATTCAAATGCTTGCTAAGCAAATGCCCAACGAAGATCCGCGCCACGCCATCATCGACAAAATCGTCAAGCAAACGTTCCGGGCCAGCGAAATCGTCAATAACCTTTTAAATTTCTCGCGCACCGGCGCCGCCGAGTTGGCCGATATCGACGTCAATCGCGTCGTCGAAGAAACTCTTTCGCTCGTTGCGCACCCGCTCAAGACTTCTCAGATTCACATCGTCAAGCAATTGGGCGATTCCTTGCCGCCGGTGCGTGGTTCCGCCAACAAGCTCCAGCAAGTCTTTCTCAATCTGTTTCTGAACGCGCGCGACGCCATGCCCGCCGGCGGCATGCTCGAAATCCGCACCACCGCCCACAATGGCAGCGTCGAGGTCGAAGTGGCCGATACCGGCGCGGGCATTCCACGCGAACACATTCATCGCATTTTCGACCCCTTTTTCACGACCAAATCGAACGGCCGCGGCACAGGCCTGGGCTTGTCCGTCAGCTACGGTATAATCAAAGAGCATGCAGGAAAAATCGATGTACGTTCGACCCCCGGAAAGGGCACATCCTTCCACGTTGAGTTTCCCGCGCTCAAGAAAGCAGTCCATGCCTAAGGGCTCGATTCTGGTAATCGACGACGAATCTGAAATACGCGAGGGCCTGGAGCTGCTGCTCACCAGCGAGGGTTATGGCGTCTCCACCGCGGGAACCGGCGAATCCGGTCTCGCCAGGCTCGAAGAGCGTCCCTTTGACCTGTTGCTGCTGGACGTCAGCCTTCCGGACCGCAACGGCTTGGAGCTGCTCAAGGAAGTCCACCGCCGCGATCCCCATCTTTCCATCGTGCTCATCACCGCATACGGCTCCATCGACATGGCGCGCGCAGCCTTCAAAAGCGGCGCCATGGATTACATCACCAAGCCGTGGTCCAACGACGAGCTCCTCGCGCAAGTTGCGCAAGCCGTGGAATCGCGCCGCTTGCGCGAAGAAAACGTGCAGCTCAAGCGCGCCCTCAAGCAGCGCTTCAATTTCCCCAGCATCATCGGGAAGAGCGAGAAGATGCTGACGCTGCTCGACCTGGTCACGCAAGTCGCGCCCTCGCGCTCCACCGTGCTCATCAGCGGCGAGAGCGGCACGGGCAAAGAACTCATCGCCAAGGCTATTCACTCCGCCTCCACCCGCGTGGACAAGGCGTTTGTGCCCGTCAATACCGGCTCCATTCCTGTCGATCTCCTGGAGTCCCAGCTTTTCGGACACGTCAAGGGCGCGTTCACGAGCGCCGTGGCCTCCAAAAAAGGCCTCTTCGAGGTCGCCGATCAGGGCACCATCTTCTTCGACGAAATCGCCACCATTAGTCCGGAAACGCAGGCCAAGCTCCTCCGCGTAATTCAGGAGCGCGAATTCATGCGTCTTGGCGGCACCGAACAGATTAAGGTAGACGTCCGCATCGTCGCCGCCTCCAACGTGGATCTCCTCACCCTCGTCCGCGAAGGTCGCTTCCGCGAAGATCTCTACCACCGCCTCAACGTCATTCACCTGCTATTGCCGCCGCTCCGCGACCGCCGCGAAGACGTTCCCGCGCTGCTTGCGCATTTCCTTGACCGCTATTGCCAGGAAAACAGCAAGCCCATGCGCAACTTCACGCAGGCCGCGCTGAAGCTCTTGATGGATTATGATTGGCCGGGCAACGTCCGCGAACTCGAAAATGTCGTCGAACGCGCGGTCGTTCTGTCTACCCAGGAACGCGTCGACGTCGACCTGCTGCCCGAAAATATTCGCAGCAAGGAAATCGTCCGCGGCGTCCGCCTGCAGCTTTCTGAATTTCTTCCGCCATTGCCCGGTGAACCTGGTTCGCGCTCCGGCGCCGACAATTCGCAGCCTTCGCTCTTTCAAATCATGGACGAGATCGAGCGCCGCATCATTATCGATATGCTCGAGCGCACAGCTTGGAACCAGACCGACGCCGCCGAGCGCTTTATGATTCCGCTCTCCACCCTCAATCAAAAAATCAAGCGCCTTGGCATCGACGTGCGCCGCCGCGGCCGTGCCGATGAAACCTTCACCGCCGCCATCGGCAAGTAACTTTTCATTTGCATCTCCGGTACAGTGTAGGCACAGTACCTTGCTATGCTTTTGCGCCTCCCCAACCCCGCGGCGCGCCTCGCCGTCCTCGCCCTTGCTTTCGCGCTCGCGGCTACACTCACCTTTTTTAGCGTTCGCAACGCCCGCGCCACCCATCAAGCGGAACTCGGCACGCGCGCCGGTTACGAAGCCGCTACCAGCCTCGAGCCTGCCAACCCTGAAAACTGGTACCTTCTCGGCCGTTATTGGCAGTACGCCTTCGACGATCCCGATGCTTCCCTCGCCATCAGAAATTTTCGCCGCGCGCTCTCGCTAAATCCCGGTTACGCAGACGCCTGGCTCGATCTCGGCACGGTATACGAATCCGAGGGGAACTTCTCTGCTGCCCGCGATGCCTACCTGCAGGCCCGCAAGGCCTATCCCTCATCCGCAGCTGTCGCCTGGCGTTACGGAAATTTTCTGTTGCGCCAGGGCGAAGTCCAACCAGCCTTTGCGGAAATTCGCCGCGCCGTTTATGCCGACCCCAAGCGCAGCGCCGAAGCCTTCTCGCGTTGCTGGCGTGTCGATCCCAACATTGAATCCATTCTCGACAACGTTATTCCGCCCGACCGCGCCGCTTATCTCGACGTCATTCGCGAGCTCGCCGCCGTCGATCAGCTCCCTGCAACACTCACGGTCTGGCAGCGCCTGGTTTCGCTTCATCCGCACATGAGCCCCGCCGATGTCATTTCCTTCGCCGATTTCCTCATCCAGAAAGGCCATTTTGACGACGCGCATCGCGTCTGGCAGGATGCCTTCCAGCTTTCCGACGTCGCCACTGGCGATCCTCCGGGTTCCGTACTCTGGGATGGTGGTTTCGAATCCAACGTTCGCGGCGGCGGTTTTGCCTGGGCTTTTCCCGCTTCGACTCCCGGTGTGCAGGTCACGCTCGACCGCCGTCAAAGACACACCGGCAAACAATCCCTGCGCCTTTTTTTCGACGGAAAACGCAACGTGAATTATGACGGCGTCTGCACCAACGCCAAAGTGCGCCCGGACACCACGTATCGATTCATTGCGTGGGTGCGCACACAAGCCCTCACCAGCGACGAAGGAATCCGCTTCCGCCTTTTCTCCTTTTCCGACTCAAGCGCTTCTGCTTCCACCGACTCGCAAGACTCTCGCGGCACGCAGCCCTGGACGCGTGTCGAAATGCCCTGGAACGCCGGAAAAGATGTCCATCGCGCGCGCGTCTGCATTCTCCGCAGTTCCTCGCGGAGCTTGGACGCGCGCATTCAAGGCACTGCCTGGATCGACGACATCTCGCTCGTTCCCGTAGGAAGCCCTAACCCATGAGGCTGCTGCAAATTGGGCTGTGTGCCGTGCTCGTCTTTGCCATCGCCGCTCACGGCGCCGTGGAAGCCTGGGCGCTCGCCATTCTGGAAACCTCAGCGGGCCTGCTCTTCCTTTATTGGGCCGTCCGTACCTATATGACCCGTGAAGAGAGCGTGTTTATCTCGCCGCTTCTGCCGCCTTTGTTCGCCCTCGTCTTTTTTGTCTTGGGACAACTTCTCTTTCGTGGAACCGCTTCTCCCTACGACACACGCGTTGCTCTCCAGCTACTGACCGCCTTGACGCTCCTACTTTTTCTCGCTACCCAGGCGTTTCGCACCACGGACGAGTGGCGCTTCTACGTGTGGTTCATCATGGCGTTTGGTTTTCTCGTGGGCGTCTTTGGCATCCTTCAGCACCTGACCTTTAACGGCAAACTCTATTGGTTCCGCGAAATGCGTTACGGCGGGATTCCCTTTGGTCCTTACGTCAACCGCAATCATTTCGCCGGTTTTGCGGAGCTGGTCATTCCGGTCGCTCTGGTTCCTCTCGTTCTGGGCAAGGTGCGTCGCGAGCGTTGGTTTGCCGTCGGGTTGCTGGCGCTCCTTCCGTTGGGGGCGCTTTTCCTCTCCGCCTCCCGCGGTGGCATCATCAGTCTCGCTGCGGAGCTTGGCGTTCTAACTCTGTTGCTGATCCTGCGCCGCGCCGGTGGAAAGCACGTGCTGGCCGGAGCGGTGGTCTTGCTCTTCGCCTTCATCTTGGTTTCCTGGTTGGGCGCCCAGCAGATCCTCGAGCGCTTTTCCTCCATGCAATCCCTCGAAGTGACCTCTGGCAAACGCGCCTCCATGCGCCTGGACACCTGGCACATCTTCCGCGAACGTCCCTGGACGGGCACCGGCCTCGGCACCTTGCAGACAGTTTTCCCCGCCTACGAGACTCAATACGACGCAAAAGTTGTCAATCACTCCCACAACGATTACCTCGAAGCTCTGGCTGAAACCGGAATCGCCGGCGCCGCATGCTGCGCTTGGTTTCTCGGCGCTTTGTTCTTCGGTTCTCTCCGTCGTGTGCTCTTGCAAGACAAGCCCTTCTCCGCTGCTCTCCATCTTTCCGGCCTCGTCGCATGCACCGGCTTCCTGGTGCACAGTCTGGTCGATTTCAATCTCCACATTCCAGGCAACACCTTGCTTTTTTTCCTCATGGCCAATCTCGCCACTGCCGACATTCTCAGTCCTGCTGTCCCTGCCTCCGTTCGCCGTCACAGCGTTGATTCAAAGGAAATTACTGATTGACCAGACCTTTACCGCTGTATAATCAGCCGGGGGTTATCCGTCACTATGCAGCCAGCCAGACTGGGTGCGTGGATGCTTTGTCTCGTCTCCACTGCACTGCTTGCGGCCTTGGTGGCGCTACCAGCCGGCGCGCAGACCGTCGAGAGCTATCAACAGACCAACGATCGCATCCGCTCCCTAGCGGTCGCCTCGCGCCCCGCGCTCGCGCACGATTACGTCATCGGCAACGGTGACCTGCTTGCTATTCAAGTTTTCGATGTTCCAGAACTCAGCCGTGAAATTCGCGTGAGCCAGACTGGCACCATCGGCCTCCCTCTCGTTCGCGTGCGCATGCACGTCGCGGGACTCACGGAGCTGCAAGCGGAGCGGAAGATAGCCGAGGTCCTGGAGGCGGACGGCTTGGTTTCTCATCCCGAAGTCAGCGTTGCCGTCAAAGAGCGGAAGAGCAAGCCCATCACGGTCGTCGGCGCGGTTGCGCATCCGATGGTTTACCAGGCCGACCGCCAGGTTACTTTGCTGGAAGTCCTCGCCGAAGTGGGCGGCATTGCCGCAGACGCCGGTGACTCCGTGATTGTGACGCGCGCCGAGTCCGATCCTTTCGACGACCCTTCCACGCCACCGGCGATCAGCCCCGAAGATGCGGCGCCCACCCCGGTAGCCAAGGGCTCTACTCCCACTCCAGCTGCTTCCGTGCCAGCCGGGTCGGGTTCGCCTGCCCTGTCGGCTGCCACCGGCGACGCGCAAGCCGTCCCGCCTCCCCTCTCGAGCACTATCACCGTAAACCTCAATGAAATCCTCGAGACCGGCAACACCTCCAACAACATTGTGCTAATGCCCGGCGATATCGTCACCGTACCGCACGCCGGCATCGTGTATGCCCTCGGCGCCGTCAACAGGCCCGGCGGCTTTACGGTTTCTAACGATCGCGGCCAGCTCACGACTCTCAAGCTTCTATCTCTAGCCGGCGGTCTCGATCGCGCCGCCAAGTCCGACCGCGCGGTCATCGTGCGCAAGGATGCCGCTGGCCAGCAGCGCGAGGTCGGGGTCGATCTCAAAAAGGTCATGAAGTTTGAATCCGAAGATGTCCGCCTTCTGCCCAGCGATATTTTGTACATTCCCAAAAGTACAGCCAAGCAGGCCCTTCTCAAGACAGCGGAGCTGAGCGCCGCCATCGGGACTGCCGTGGTTATCTACCGCCTGGTTCAATAGTCATGGCTGAAGACAACCAACTCATCCCTCGCGAAAACGGCTCTCATGGTGCCGTCGAGATTCTTCCTCTTTCGCCGCGCTTGCCGGTGTGGAATCTTTCTCCGCATGAGCCGCATCTTTATGATTACCTCCTCATCCTTCGCAAGCACCAGTGGCTCCTCCTCTCCTTCATGCTGGCTGTTGTGACCATCACCTCCATCGGCACGTTCCGCATGCAGCCCGTTTATGTCGCTACCTCGCGTATCGAAATCGACCGGGAAAACTCTAACATCCTTCCCTTCCAGAGCCCGGACGACTACGCCAGCGATCTGGAAAACTACATTGAGACGCAATCCAAGATCCTCACCAGCGAAACCATGGCGCTGCAGACCATTCGCAGTGGCGTTCTCTCCGGGCAAGCCGATTTCGCAGGCGACCCCTCTGCTTCCGACGCAATGAGCACCGGCAGCCTGGCGAACATGAAGCCCCCTCCGGAGCTCGGTTCGTTCCTTGGCAGCTTGAGCGTCAAGCGCGTGCCCAACAGCCGTCTTTTGGATGTCAGTTTCGAGTCCACCAATCCCCTGCTGGCCGCGCAGATCGTCAATGCCCATATCAAGAATTTCATCGAACAAAATTTTCAGAGCCGCTACGAGGCCACTACCCGCGCTTCCACCTGGCTCACCGATCAGCTCAGCGAGCTGAAGGTCCGCGTCGAAAAGGCCGAAGACGCCCGCATCACCTATGAGCGCCAGAATCAGATTTGGGCGCTCGATGGCGACAAGCAAAATGTCACCACCCAGCGTATGGCCGACCTCAACAGAGAACTCACCGATGCCCAGAGCGAGCGCATGCGCAAGCAATCTTTATTCGAATTCGCGAAAGCTGGCGACATGGATTCCGTTCCCCAGATTCGCGACAACTCTGTCGTCCAGGATCTTTTCCGCAAGCGCACCGAACTCTATTCCCAGTACACCGACGCTCTGAACCAGTACGGCCCCAATTTCCCCAAGGTGCAGCGGCTGCAGTCCCAGATCAAGGAGATCGAAGCCGCCGCCGAAAAAGAAAAGAAGGGTGTAATCGCGCGTCTGGAGAGTGAGTATCGCGAAGCCCTCCAGCGCGAAGAACTCCTCAGTCAGGCTCTCGATCAGCAGAAAGTGCAAGTCAATCAGATGTCCGAGCGCATGGTGCAGTACAGCATTCTCAAGCGCGATGCCGAGGCCAACAAGGCTCTTTACGACGGCCTGCTCACCAAGCTGAAAGAAGCCGGCATCTCCGCCGGTTTGCGCTCTTCCAATATTCGCGTCGTTGATCCTGCTATGGTCCCCCAATCCCCTGCGCGGCCCGCGAAGACTCGCAATATCGCTTTGTCCTTTTTGATCGGTTTGGTTGGCGGCATTGGTTTGGCGCTGCTCCGCGAATACATGGACAACACCGTCAAAAGCCCCGACGATATCGAAACTCTCGCGCGCTTGCCTTCCCTTGCTGTTGTTCCCACTTTTACCGAAGCCAATGGCGACCGCTCGCGCGTGAAATTGCTTAAGGGCGCTCCCACCAACGGCCACAACACGCGCATCGAGCTCGTTGCCCAGCATCTTCCCAAGTCCCAAATGTCCGAAGCCTTCCGCGCCCTGCGCACCGCTCTCCTCCTTTCTCAGGCCGACCATCCCCCCCAAGTCATCCTGGTCACCAGCGCTTTGCCCCGCGAGGGCAAAACCACCGCCGCCGCCAATCTGGCCGTCACTCTCGCGCAGCTGGGCGACCGCACTTTGCTCATTGACGCCGACCTGCGCAAGCCGGGCATCGGACGTCTCCTCAATCTGGGTAGCGGAAAGTACGCCGGCCTGAGTTCCTACCTCGCCGGAGTTTCCAGCCTTGATCTCGTCACCATTCAGCATCCCGCCATCCCCAATCTCTCCGCCATCCCTACCGGCCCGCTGCCCCCCAATCCGGCGGACTTGCTTTCTTCCTATAAGCTCAGCGACGCCATTGCCGAACTTCGCACCAAGTTCAAGTTCATCGTTATCGACTCGCCCCCCATCATGGCGGCCACCGACGCCGTCATCCTCTCCGTCAAAGCTGACGGCGTTCTCCTTGTGGTGCGCAGCGGCGAAACTCCCAAGGAAGCCTTCATGCGCACGCGCGATCTGCTCCTTAGTGTCAAGTGCCACCTCCTGGGTGTCGTTTTGAACGCCGTTGATCCCAGCGCTCCGGACTACTACTATTCGTATCGGTATTATCCTTATTCACAGGGCTATGGCCCTCAGGACATCTCGGAAACTCCCCCTTCCGACCAGGGTATCGAGGCCCGGCAAAGAGTGGCCGTTCGCGCTCTGGACGACAATCAGGAACTCTGAGGAGGAAGCTTGCGTTTCTTAATCACCGGCGGTGCCGGTTTCATCGGCTCTCATTTGGCCGAACGCCTTCTTCAACGCGGCGACACAGTGGTTCTGCTCGACAATCTTTCCACCGGCAGCATGGAAAATATCCGCCATCTCAAGTCCTCCGAGCGCATGTCCTATCACCTCGACACCATTGAGAATCGTCAGTTGCTTGCCGAACTCGTGGACGACGCCGACGTCATCGTGCATCTGGCCGCCGCCGTGGGCGTCAAGCTCATCGTCGAGAGCCCCGTTCGCACCATCGAGACCAATGTCAACGGCACCCAACACGTCCTCGAAGCCGCCTGCAAAAAGCGCAAGCTCGTGCTCACCGCTTCCACTTCCGAAGTCTACGGAAAGAACACCAATGTCCCCTTCCACGAAGACGCCGACCTCGTCCTCGGTCCCACCACCAAGGGCCGTTGGAGTTACGCCGCTTCGAAAGCGCTGGATGAATTTCTGGCTCTGTCTTACTGGAAGGAAAAGAAGCTGCCCGTTATCGTCGTTCGCCTGTTCAACACCGTCGGCCCGCGCCAGACCGGCCGTTACGGCATGGTGCTGCCCAACTTTGTCAAAGCCGCGCTCGACGGCAAACCCATCAGCGTCTACGGCGATGGCCGGCAGTCCCGTTGTTTCTGCGATGTGCGCGACACCGTCGAGGCCCTGACTCGCCTCATCGATACGCCCCTCTCTGTCGGAGAAGTCGTCAACGTTGGCAACACCGAGGAAATTTCCATCGAAGCGCTCGCTCGTCTGGTCAAGGAGCGCATCCGCAGCTCTTCACCCATCGAGTTTATTCCCTACGATCAGGCCTACGAGCCCGGCTTCGAAGACATGATGCGCCGCGTTCCCTCCGTCGATAAACTGCAAGTCCTCACCGGCTTCCGCCCGCAAATCCCGCTAAACGAAATCATCGACCGCGTAACCGCCTACTTCCAATCCAAATCCGAGCCCGCCCATCACGCCGCCACCTCCGCCGTCTGACAGCTCCATGAAGCGCGCGCGAGTCTACTTACCGGAAGATATGTGGAACGCCCTGCATGTCCGCTCGCGGTTGCAAGGCACATCGATTTCCGAGCTCGTGCGTCAGGCCGTCCGCGAAAAGTATGGTGATCCGCCCGCTAGCCGCAAGGAAGCAATGCTGGCGATTGTCGGTCTTTGGAAAGATCGTCGAGATTTATCTGATACCGCTAGGTATCTGCGTAACCTCCGAAAAGGAAAACGTCCCCGGAGAATCTCTTCTTGACCTTGAATTTTGGCAGGGCGCCTCTTACTTGGCGTTCTTCAAGTAGCGGTCAAACCACGCCACCGTCCGCGTAATCGCATCAATTTGATTCTCGCGCTTCGCGAAGCCATGTCCTTCTTGCGGATAGAAGTGCGAATCCACGGTCTTCCCAATTTCCTTGTAAATGGCCACCACCTGCTCGGCTTCTTCCTTCGGCACGCGGATGTCGTTCTCTCCTTGCAGCACCAGCAGCGGCGCCTTCGCCTGTCGCAGGAACTTGATCGGCGAGGCGTTCTCGTAAACCTCGCGGTCTTTCACCGGGTCGCCCAGCAGCGACTTCTCGTATTCCTGCAAGAACGGGTCTTCGTGCTCGAGCATCGTCTTCCAGTCGATGATGCCGTATTGCTCGACCGCCGCGGCCCACAGCTCCGGCTTCTTCCCGATGGCCATCAGCGTCATATACCCGCCGTACGAGCCGCCGGTGATGCCGATCTTCTTCTCGCCCACGAACCCTGTCGCTGCCAGAAACTTCGCCGCATAGACCTCATCATCCAGGTCGCCGCCGCCAAGGTCCTTCACGTTGGCCTTCTGAAAGTCCATGCCGTAACCGGTCGAACCACGCACGTTGGGCGCGATGCACACGTATCCGCGCGAGGCCAGCGCCGCCGCAAACCGGTTGAACGAATCCACCGTCTGTCCCGTCGGCCCGCCATGCGGCAGCACAATTCCCGGATTCGAGCCGTCGCGCTTCAAATTGTACGGTACCCACAGGAACGCGCTGATGGTCTTCCCGTCGAAGCTTTTGTAGTGCACGACTTGCGAGGGCGGCAGCTTTGCCGATGCCAGGCTTGCAATCGCGCTAAACGTCAGCTGTGTCGCGCGCCTCGCCGCCGGGTCATAGACCCACAAATCCCCCGGCTGCGTCGAGCTTTGGTGGTTCACCAGCACGCGCTTTCCATCCGGTGAAAACGTGCTGGGGTTGCCCGAAAATCCATTTAGCCCCAGCGGTAGATTCAGCTTCGTGGCCTTGCCTGTCGCCGTCTCCGCCAGGTATCCGTCCGTGCGCCCATCCTCGTTTACTACGTATGTGAACCACTTCCCGTCTGGCGAAAACTCTCCCGCATCCGCTTCCCATTTCACGTCCGTCACCCACGTCAGTTTCTTGGTCGCCGTGTCGACCAGCGCCACATTCGGGTATCCCCCCGGGCGGTCGGCCGTCACCAACAGTGTTTTCCCGTCCGGCGAAATCGCCGAGACGGCCGTGCGGCTCTGCCCGTCATGTGGCGTCAACTCCTCTTTTTGGCCGGTCGCTGCGTCAATCCGGTACACGCTGGCGTCCGTAAAGCCCGCATTGTTACGCGTTGCATAGATAACTTTTCCGTTCGGGCCCCACACCTGCCCCGACCATAGATGATCGGGCGTTGTCTCGTTCGTCAGGTTTCGCACCGTGCGGGTTTTCCAATCCATCACCGCGACGTCGGTCACCGGCGCGGTCTTCTTTTTGTAGGAGATGGTGAGTTGCATCCCGTCCGGCGACCAGCGCGGCGACGTCTCCGAAATTTCGTCGGTCTTCGTCAGGTTATCCGCTTTGCCGCCGCCGCTGGGAATCGCGAACAGATCGTAGGTTTCCGCTCCTCCACGGTCCGACTGATAGAGGATCCATTTTCCGTCCGGCGACCAGATAGCCCCGCCCTGCCGGTCATCCGACTGGCTGAGCTGAATCGGCCATCCTCCCGAGGCGCTCACCTTCCAGAGATTGAAGCGTCCCGTGAAGTTCGAAGAGAACACGATTTCTTTGGCGTCGGGCGACCACGCGCCGCCTCCCGTTGCCCGCGTGTAAAACAGATCGTCAATCGGCACCGCTCCGGCGCCGCTCTCTTCCGCCGATGTAATCGTCTTCGGCTCTGTGATTTCCCGTGTATCCGGCGACGTGGCCGCCAGGGACACCACCGCCGTCGCAAATATCAGTAATCCCAATCGAGTGCGCACCTTTTCACCTCCGCTCGAACCTTATCTTAGCCGCGTTTATCTCTCCGGAGAACAGCCGCGGTCGTGCGGCACGCTCGAGTGCGAGCCCTGCTTTGTGCTTGACCCGAATAAAACGGATCAGGAGCGGCCTTCCTTCGGCGCCTGAATATAATGCTTTACCTCGATCGGCTTGAGAGCATAGCTTACCACTCGCTTTTCAAGTTCGTGATCTGCAAGCGTGAATCGGTCATGCTGCCGCAAATGTTCGGCCCAGGAGTCAACGACGAAGCTCTCTAGGTAAACATTGGGTGCTTCCGTATCGGAAAATATCCCCCAGCGAATAGCCCCATCGCGACGACGAATTCGTTGATATCGGTACGCAAGATTTAGGAATTCCGGCGCCTTCGTCGGATCAATGACATATTTCACAGTCACGAGCACCGGACCCTGCTCGGGATCGGGTTCCTCAAGCATGGCTGGTTTGACCCAATGATTCCACGTGTTGAGGTCCAGCGCGGTGTTCGGCAGTCTGACTAAAGGTTGCAGTAACAAACACGCGCCGGTTCCCATGCCGGCGAACGCCAAAGCTTCATGGACATTCGTGTGCTGCGCTAGAAATCCCCAAAGCGCGCTGCCAGCCGCAACGCTCCCTTGGAATACAAACAGGTAAACGGAAAGCACGCGCGCGCGCACCCAGTCGGGCGCAAGCTTTTGTATCATGATGTTGAAAATAGACATGAACACGGTCCAGGACGCGCCTCCGATGAGCATCACTGCGCAGAGAATTACGGGAATGCGCACCAGCGCTGTACCTAGGAGGACCGCGGCGAACGTCGCTGTCGCGATGGACAGTATCGTTTCGGTGGAAAGCTTCAAGCGAGCCCGCTGCAGAACAACGGCGCCGGCCACCGCACCCAATCCGAAGAACCCCAGCAAGAAACCATATGCGACAGGACTCTTGCTTGCTTCTTTTGCCGCCATCGGCAAGAGCGCCCAAAAGGAACTCGTGAAGAAGATGAGAAAGGCGGATCGCAGTAGCAGCCTGCGAATTCCAGGGGAGTACCGTACGTAACGAATTGCAGCCGATAGGGCTCCTCGGAACGTCTCTGCCGGCAATTTGCTCTCTCGCGGAGGACGTTTCCATTTCGCGATGACGAAAATCACTCCCAGGAACGACAAGGCATTCAAGGCGAATGTAGTTGCCACGCCTACCGCCGCGATGATCAGTCCGGCGAGGCCCGGTCCCACCGCGCGGGCCAGGTTGAACTCGATTCCATTCAGTGCCAGCGCTGCGGGTAGCTCATCCTTATTTACCAGCTCAGGGAATATTGCCCGCCATGCGGGCGATTCGAGCGCGTCACCCACTGAAAGCCCCAGCGTCAGCAAGAGTAGGAGCCAGGGTGTCATCGCCCCGCCGATCGTGGCTAGGACCAGGACGACTGCAATTCCCAGCATCCATATTTCCGTGCCCAGTATCAGCTTGCGGCGATCGAGAATATCTCCGATCGAACCCGCGGGGAGTGCCAACAGGAAAAACGGGAGAGCAGATGCCGTCTGGATCAGGGCAATATAAAGAGGACTATCGGTGAGCGATGTCATCAGCCACGCCGCTCCGACACTCTGCATGAATGCCCCAATGTCAGATACCAGGTCTGCGGCAAGCAGGTTTCGGAATATTCGGTTACCCAGAGGCTGCCACGGACTTGATGGAGCAGGCGCCTCGGATCGAGCGAGTTCAGGCATCGTTCTGTGACTCTACATCATTGTTTCCCCCAACGGATGAGCGGCGAACCGGCAAGAAGGAGTTTCTTGCAGGCCATGACTTTAGCCGATGAAGAGGTAAGACTCGCCTCTGCCGGGAAGGCGCCGTCGCGGCTGCTGATCGCATGCGCGCTGAAGAGAAGGGGGGGGCTGTCAAAGTATATTTAACTATAATCTTAATTCTGAGTTATAATAACCTGAAGGCATCTTCCCGATGCCGGTGTCTCTTGGGGTGAACTGGCCGCGGCCGTCTTGAGCGGGGTAAAATGCACGTAACGACCAATGTCTTCTTTGTGGAAAGCCGAGCTCTGAACACTCCAATTACGCGAGCACGCCCTGGGCAGCGCCCGCTGCTGTTTCTTTTTCTCCTTTCCCTCGCGCTTTTGAATCCGTGGGTGCGCGGAGACGGCGTGGGCTACTACGCTTTTGCGCGCGCGCCGCTGATCGAACACAGTCTGAACTTCGAACACGACTACATCGCCGCGAACACCAGCTTTCGCGAAGCGCGCCTTGATGAGCACGGCCAGCCCAAGCAAATATTTCGCACGCGCACCGGCCACCTGGACAATCACTTTACTGTAGGCCCGGCAATGCTGTGGGCGCCTTTCTTGTTGCTGGCGCATGGCGGTGTGCTGCTGGCGCGCGCGCTCGGCTCGCAAGTTGCCGCGGACGGCTTCTCCGGTCCGTACCGCCTGGCTATGGCTTTTGGCACCGCGTTCTGGGGCTTCCTCGGGCTGCTGCTGGCGTTTCGCCTGGCACGCCAGTATGCCGGAGATTTGTGGGCCTTTCTCGCGACGCTTGCGATCTGGTGGGCCAGCTCGCTTCCGGTTTATATGTATTTCAATCCTTCCTGGTCGCACGCGCATTCCGCCTTCGCCGTTTCGCTGTTTGTTTTTTATTGGCATCAAACACGCGAGCAGCGCTCCGTGCGCCAGTGGTTTGTGCTCGCGCTCATCGCAGGCCTGATGCTCAACGTGTATTACGCCAACGCAATGCTCTTGATGATTCTGGTGGTCGAGGCGCTGCGCGACTACTCGGCGGCTTTTCGCCGCGGTGCGGGAACCGGAGCCGCGGTTTCGCAGCGTCTCGCGAAGCATTCCCTGTTTGCCGCCGTCACATTGCTCTGCTTGCTCCCTACGTTTATTACCCGCTCCATCGTTTACGGCAATCCATTCGAGTCCGGTTACGCGTCGGTGCAAAACTGGGCTTGGCGCTCGCCCTATTTTCTCGCCGTCCTCTTTTCCTCCGAACACGGTTTGTTTTCCTGGACCCCGCTGCTTTTGCTGGCCACCGCGGGGCTTGTTTTATTCAAGTGGCGCGAGCCGCGCGTGGGCACCCCGTTGCTGGCCGGCGCGCTGGCGTTTTATATTTTCATCGCGTGCTATCCGGACTGGGCCGGCATCTCTTCTTTCGGGAATCGATTTTTCATTTCGCTTACGCCGCTATTTATTCTTGGCTTGAGCGTTCTGCTCGCGCGCGCTGCCGCGCTGTTTCGCAGCCAACGCGCAGCAGTTGCCGCCGCCTGCGCGGTCCTTGCCGCCTTCATGCTTTGGAATGCGGCGTTCATGTTTCAGTGGGGCGAGCACCTGATTCCTCCGCGCGGGCCGATTTCCTGGAGCGAGATGATCCACAACCAATTCAGCGTGGTGCCGCGCCAGCTGGTCGCGCATCTGGAAAATTATCTTTTTCATCGCCGCGACCTGATGCGCCAAATCGAGGACCGCGACATCGACGAAATGAAAAAGCAGTCCCAGCCCTGAATCTGTGCCCGCGCGCGGCAGGGCGTGAACAGCTCCCAAAGCTCGGAGCTTCCGCGTTCGGCGTGAGGAATTCTGGTACTCTAATTTGGAATTTCACCCGGCCCTCTCGCAAATGTCGCTGCACATAACTTAATGGCTACGGTTACCGCGCCTTCGGAATCCGCCACGCCGATACACGTGCATGCCAATGCCCCCGGGGTGGTGCGCATCGAGCCGCCTCGCGGCTGGCTGGAGCTGCGCCTCGGGGAAGTCTGGGAGTATCGCGAGCTGCTGTATTTTTTTGCCATGCGCGACATCAAGATCCGCTACAAGCAAACGGCCATCGGCGTTTTGTGGGTGGTGCTGCAGCCGCTGATGACCATGGGGGTGTTCACGATTTTTTTCGGGCGGCTCGCGAAACTGCCTTCGGAGGGCCTGCCTTATCCGGTCTTTTATTTTGCGGCGTTGGTGCCCTGGGCGTACTTTTCGCAGGCGCTGACCGCCTGCACGAACATCGTGGTCGATAACCAGAACGTGATTACGAAAGTGTATTTTCCGCGGCTGATCCTGCCGATCGCGGCGGTGTTTTCGGGATTGGTGGACTTCGCGATTGGCCTGGTGGTGATGGTGGTGCTGACGCTGTCGTTCGGGATCCATCCTCCGGCGACGGTGCTGCTGCTGCCGGTGATCATTGTGCTGGCGGTGCTCACGGCGCTGGGCGTGGGGCTGTGGACTTCGGCGCTGAACGCTTTGTATCGCGACGTGCGCGCGGTGATGCCGTTCGTGGTGCAGTTCTGGATGCTGGCGTCACCGGTGGCGTACCCGAGCTCGCTAGTGCCAGCGAAGTGGCGCTGGCTGTACGGGCTGAATCCGATGGCGGGGGTCATTGACGGATTCCGTTGGGCGCTGACCGGACACGGGCAGCCGCCGGGCGCGGCGATGGCCGCGTCTGCGGTGGGTGTTGCGGTTGTGCTGATCGGCGGACTGTTTTTCTTCCAGCGCATGGAAACGAACATCGCGGACCGCGTTTGAAACAGACTCGCCTGGTCGCTAGCTGAGGGGTACCACCCCCTATCGACATCAAAAGGGTGCAGAAACTCACGCGGAGGTGTTGAGGTACCCCCCTCCCCCGTGTTTTTGTAAGTGCGTATTCTAAAGGAGTTACAGGAGGGGTGTCTGTAAGTGCAGAATCTAAAGGACTTATTTGCACCAAAATGGTGCAAAATTGGGGGCTTCGCGGAAGTGCGGAATCTAAAGGGGTTAGGGGTGTTGTGTGGTAGGCAATTTGTTCGATATAACACGCGAAATCATACTACAGATCTGGACGTCTGTCAATAGTAAACTTAAGTTTAATAGTATGAATGGCGTGGAAGGAAAATTCAAAAACCGCACCCTTTGCAAAATGCGCAAAGAGTGCGGCACCCAGCGCGAACCTGTTCGCCCCAACTAGGGTGCTCCACCCGCCGTTCTGTGGGAATACTCCCGCGTCCGCGTCGATTACGTCCCAATCAGTGCGGAATTGGACCTCTCATTCATTTCTTTCTGCGTGGCCCGAAAACAAGAACCGCCTCGCGCCGTCACTTGGCGCTGTCCGACCGATGAGATTTCTTGCAGGTGTACAAGAGAGAACAGCTAATTGTCGTGAGCGCGTTTACGATCTTCCCGTACGGCAGGATAGCGCGATATTTGCCAGGAAGCAGGGCTGGGCCGGGCGATATCCCTCTTCCCGCCGTTCTCCTCAGCCAAACCCTGGAAAACCGCTTCCATCCAACCCGAGCGAGAAAAGGGGAACCTTGAGTCCCTTTCGAGAAAACCATCACGTGTGGCAATTTTCCGGGTTGCTCCTGGTACTCAGTCTGTATTCCTACCACGGGCGCGAACTTCTGGTCTGCTGGCTGTTCTTCACTTCGATCTTTGTCTTCGTGACGCTCCTGATTCTCATCGGATTACTTGGTGTTTACGCAGGAGAGCGCCTCACAGTCTGGGCACAGGCGACAGCGGGAATGACGCCGGTGCTCGTGCTTGCGCCCGCTACCGCAAATGCGGCACCCAGCGCGAACCTGCTCGCCCAACTAGGGTGCTCCACCCGCCCAGAAGCAGCTTACACCCACAAATTTGTCGCGGACCTGTCCAGTTTCTGGTCTTGCGACCAGTTGTCCCCCGAGAGTCGCGTCGGCAGAATCCAGGCTATGGTAGTTCTGGTACTCCCAAAGCATTCCTGCTGTTATGCATTATTCGTATCACCCGCTACCGCAAAGAAAATTCTTGCTGCTGCATTCTTGTTTACGTGGGTCGCCGCGTTCGGCGCGTCATCATCCTACGGGAATTCTTATCAGCTCTGGCCGAGTACAGCGATCCCGGCGATTGTGGATGTTGGTCCCGACTCGCCCGTAGAGCTTGGAGTTTCTTTCACATCCGATGTCAACGGCTACGTCACGGGCATCCGGTT
>Ga0210406_10003381_pt1 | contig 17531 bp, 14 predicted proteins | sample IncBWC30MmetaG_FD_155454 | JGI IMG/M metagenome (GOLD analysis project Ga0210406, IMG submission 155454) | Forest soil microbial communities from Barre Woods Harvard Forest LTER site, Petersham, Massachusetts, United States - Inc-BW-C-30-M | ecosystem: Environmental > Terrestrial > Soil >... | reverse complement strand
GGTCGAGCCTCCGTCATTTGAACGCCAGACACCACCGCCGCCGCCAGGGCCTGGGAAGTCGCCTGCGTAAACGATATTGTGATTTGTCGGGTCAAGTTCTACTTCATGCACGCCGCGAATGGATGAGAACGCGCCGCCGCCAAGACAGGTCCCCGGGCCGCAACTTGCATCGCCGTCGAAGATATAGCTGAAATGCGCGCCAGCGTCAGTCGATTTAAATAACCCGAATGGAGGCCGCGGCACCGGCGGATTCGATGTTGGGCCGCCGTAAGTAGAATCGACCCCGCGCACGCCGCGCGCCGACGAGACGTAGAGAATGTTCGGGTTGGTTGGATCAACAACGATCCCGCTGATGGCCCGGCCGGCGAACGCGTTACCGGTGTAAGTTCCGTTAGATCCGGTCCCAGCCGAGACTGTTGTGATGGGTCCAATTGAAGACGGTACCTGAGTGAAGGTATCACCGCCGTCGGTGGACCTCATCAGGCCCAGGCCGGCTTCAGAATCAGCCGAAGCGTTCGGTTCGCCAGTGCCAACATAGAGCGGTGCATTACCAGTCACAGGATTTACGTGTGCGTTATCGTAGGTAATCGTACCGATCGCATTACTCATGACGTTAAGGGAAGTTAGGAAAGTCCATGTTGGTGTGGAAGCCAGCGCGTTTTCTGTTCTCCAGACACCGCCGCCCGCTGCGCCAACCCACAGGCGACAAAAGCTGGCCGTGCATCCTGAAGCCGTGTCCAGCGCTAAAGCAGTGATGCGTCCCGACGTGTTGTAGGTCGCGCCGGAAAACGTCAACACGTTTGGATCCTGAGCCAGAAACGGACCAGTCGGTCGCCAGGTATTGAAGCGCGGTGGTTCTGGCGGTTGCCTTCTGTTTTTCTTGCTAACCCTTCCCTTTGGCACTGGCGTAGGCGTCGCCGCGCTAGCAGACGTCGCAAGGAACTGCCTGACGCCGATTATGGCGTTGAGCTGCGCAGTGAACGGTGTCTCGTCCGCAGGATAAGCGCGCTTGGCAGCTTCTTCCTCGGCTCGCGTAAGCGGACTTTGGAATGAGCCATCCTTTGCGGATTTCTCGGCTGCGATCGCGATGCTGTCTTGCACCGAAGATTTGGACAAGGACGCGCGTTTTGTCGCGGCGGCATCGTGTGTGGTCACCACATTCGTAGTTGCCGCAACGAATGCGAGCGCCGCTGCTGCGGCGAAGAAAGCGCAACCGGCGCTAGCGCGCAGGTAGGCGAGAATACGGTTTCGATTCAGAGGATTTTTCATGGATTAGGGTTGCAGACAGGGGTTGGGTTAATGCAGCGAGGCTGCATGATTTTGCCATCTTTGGTCAAGAAGTAATTTCACGCTCTGGAAAAAAATTGGAAGGCCCTCAAACAGAGGGCTGAACGAGTGCCGCAAAAAGCGTTTCCCGAGGCTTGCTTTAACGAAAAACTTTTAAAACAACGAACTCTGGCAGCCGCCCGCGGGCATCGAACGGGCCGGACAAACACGGCATTGTCGATCGTTTCCATTCCTAATCTGTGAACCAAGAACCACAAGTCCGTATGTGGGACCTTTGTCCTATGGAATCGCGCTTGGAAAACCTGGGCTGCCGAACGGCCTGACCAACAAGCGGATGAAGTTGTCTGCAAAAAAAAAGGACCGGCACAAATTTTTAAACCCGCCTGATTATGTTATCCGCACTGCCGGTAATGACCATGGATCCAGACGGTGTGATAGCGGTTCCAATGCCCGGGAACCCAACACCAGTAACCTCCACGCCCCCAGTAGCGGTACCCGTGGGTGTAATACGGTTGGTCACCGATGTCGATGCTGATACCAATCGCGTTGGCAGTCGAAACAAATCCGCTCATGCAAACAAAAGCGGCAAAAGGCAATAGTAGTTTTTTCATAAGATTCTCCTGCGTATTTTCTTAGACGTATTCGAGCTTGCTTTATTTAATGGACGTTGCGCAAGACGAAAATGTCAGGCGAGCACCGGTTCGCTTGGCCTTGGCTCAACCCATTTTCCGTGTTCGCGAATTAAATCCTTCAGGCGATCGACCGCTTCCGCTTCCGGAATGTTAAACTTCACCGCGGTTTTGCCGACGTAGAGGTTCACTTTGCCGGGCGCGCCGCCAACGTAACCGAAATCGGCGTCCGCCATTTCGCCCGGGCCGTTCACGATGCAACCCATAATGGCAATCTTCACGCCTTTGAGATGCAATGTTGCCGCTTTTATTTTCGCGGTAGTGGTTTGCAGGTTGAACAACGTCCGCCCGCACGACGGGCACGCCACGTAATCGGTTTTGAAAATCCGCGAACCCGCGGCTTGGAGAATGTTGTAACTCAAACGCAACGCCTGTCCCGGAGCTTCTTCGCCTTGGATCAAAATCGCGTCGCCAATCCCATCGCACAGTAACGACCCGACATTCGTGGCCGCGATGAGCAACGTTTGAAGAAAATCTTTTCCTTCGTTCTTCATCCCTCCTAATTCATCCTTTAAGAGAATCGCGTGCCGGTTCGGCAACTTCGCGGCCAGAAGACGAAACGCCGCAATCACCGGAAGATCGAGATCGTCTTTCACTGTTACCAACTGTGCCGCGCGCTCGGAGTTGAGTTTCGCAATCGCAGCATCGTCGCGCGGGTCCACTTCGATCACCTGCGCGTTTTCGTAAACGATCTCGGGTTTGTAATCACCCATCTTGTCGATCTTGTGCGCGATCTTGTCGAAGTTCGCTTTTCGCACGACGACCCGGATCAATTCTTCGCCGCCGAGCTTGAAGGTGTCGCGCTCGATTCTCTCCGTCGCGCGCCGCTGATAAGAAAACGGATCGAAGGAAAATTGATAGTTGATGGTTGAGAGTTGAGAGTCGGATCGCTTATCGACTATCGCGACTAACGCTCTCGCCACGGGGATTTCGTGCGGACTGTCTTCGGTCAACGACACTCTAATTGTGTCTCCGATTCCATCGGCCAGGAGCGAACCGATTCCGATCGCGCTTTTGATTCGCGCGTCTTCGCCTTCGCCGGCTTCGGTCACACCAAGATGGACGGGGTAATTCCAATCCGGACCAAGCTCGTTCAATCGCGCGACCAATAATCGATAGGCCGCAATCATGATTTTGGGATTGCTCGCCTTCATCGAAAAGATGAACGCGTGATAATCGAGATCGCGCGCGATCCGGGCGAACTCAAGCGCGCTCTCGACCATTCCGAGCGGCGTGTCGCCGTATCTATTTAGAATGCGATCGCTCAGCGACCCGTGGTTTGTCCCGATCCGCATGGCGATGCCGCGTTGCTGGCAAAGTTCGACCAGCGGCGTGAACCGCTCGCGGATCCGATTTAATTCCGACGAGTACTGTTCGTCGGTGTATTCGCGAATTACGAATTTTTTCGAGTCGGCGTAATTGCCGGGATTGATCCGGACTTTGTCGATCCACTTGGCTGCTTCCATTGCCGCTTCGGGTTTGAAATGGATGTCGGCAACGATCGGGACATGGCAGCCCCGCTTGCGCAAACCGTTGACGATGTTTTCCAAATTGCGCGAATCTTTCACCGTTGGCGCGGTGATTCGCACAATTTCGCAACCGACACTCGCGAGCTCAATCGTTTGCAGAATCGACGCCTCGGTGTCCATCGTGTCGCAGGTGATCATCGATTGGACGCGAATCGGATTATTTCCACCGATCCCGACATTGCCCACGCGAACCTCGCGCGTGGCGCGACGTCGATACTGCAATGGATTTTCGCAATACTTCATTCGTTAGGTCGGATTAGGCTCAACCAACACGGCCGTGCCGTAACACAAAACTTCAGTCACGCCTTGCATGATCTCGGTTGCATCATAACGCAGCCCGATGATCGCATTCGCGCCAAGATCGCGAGCATGCTGCAAACAAAGCTCCAGCGCGTGCTCCCGCGTTTTCTCGCAAAGATCGGTCAGGATGGTGATGTTGCCGCCGACCAAAGTCTGAAGTCCGGCGCCGATGGTCCCGAAAATTGAGCGCGAGCGCACGATGATGCCGCGCACCACGCCAAAGTTTTTCACTACGCGATAGCCCGGCATCTCAAATGCCGTCGTTGTCATGGACGGATTCATAAAGAGAAATCTAAGAGCTGCGCCCGGCCGGCGCAATTGATCTACGGCAAGTCGCGGTCCTTTGTTTGCGAGGACTGCGGCATGTATTTGTCGAGCGCGTGCTTCACGAACGGGATGTCCTGGATGTCGAAGAACGTGATGTAAGCAATCAGGCCGACGATCAGCAGGGTGCACACGCCTTGCACATATTCGAGCACGCGGATGTTCATCGGTTTGCGTCGAACGGACTCGATCAGTCCGAATAAAATGTGGCCACCGTCGAGGACGGGAATCGGCAACATATTTAGGATCGCGAGATTGACGTTCAGAACAACGCTAAGCCAGAGCACGAGTTGCCAACCATGTTCGCTTTGAAAGAACAGGAAATAAATTCGTCCGATGCCGACCGGGCCACTCAAGTGCTGCAATTTTACGTCCGATTTGGGCGAGATGACCGCACCTAACGTATTCAACGTGCTGGTCACGCTGTTTTGGACGAGCTCCCAGGGGCTGGGATGGGAAACGGTCAGGTTCGTGTCCCATTGAATGCCGATTCGGGGCTGCATTTTTCCGTCCGTCGGCAAGGGCGTTGGTTTCACCGGCACTTCGATTCTTGATCCGCCACGTTCGACGTCGAGAGTGAGCGTTTCATCCGGATGCTTCTTAATATAGTCCTGCAACGCCTCAGTGTTGTACATCGGAGCGTGATTGAAGCCGCGAATGACGTCGCCTTTCTGCAATCCAGCCTTCGCCGCCGGCGAATCGGGTTGCACTTCATGGATGAGCGCCGTTTCTGCGGGAAGGATCAGTAACTGACGCACACTTTTCCTTCGCCATCCGCGCGTGTCCGCCTTGTAAGGTTCCACTTCAACCGTGCGGACTTGTCCATCCCGCTCGTATTTGACCGGAATGGTTTCGCCTTCGCTTCGGACAACTGCCCAGCTCACGCTGTCGTTCATTCCGAGAAACCGCTTCACCCGTTTTCCGTCCACCTCCAAAATCTTGTCTCCCGGTTGCAAGCCGGCTTTTTCCGCCGGCGAATCGGGCAGGATGTAACCAACCACCGTCGTCATGTCCGATTCGCTAACCGGATAGCCTGCGACCCAAACGATCAGGGCAAAGACAAACGCGAGCAGCAAACTGAAAAACGGACCGGCCACCGCCACGATAATTTTGTCGAGCGCCGAAATTGGTGGAAGCGCTTCACGATCGATATCGGCTTTCCCTTCAATGATGTCCATCGGCGCCAATTGCGGGAGCGCGACAAATCCGCCAAACGGCAGCGAGCCAAGCGAATACTGAACACCGCTGATTTTCTTTTTCCAAAGCGGTTTCCCGAACCAGATCCCGAACTTCTCGATGTAAAGCCCACGCCAGCGCGCCGCCAAAAAATGGCCGATCTCATGGACGACGATCAGCAAATTGAAAATGATCAAGACCTCGATGAGAACGAGGATGATGCGACCGATATGAAGCAACATTGTTAAAACGTGAATCGTGAATCGTAAATCGCCATTCTTAACCCGAAATTCGCGCGGCCGATTTAACGATTCTACAGTTTAACGAATCTCGCGGCCTCGGCCCGCGCCCATTGATCGGCGGCCAATATCGCACCCAGATCGGGATGCGCAACGGTCCGATGCCGGTCCATCACGTCCGTGACTGTCTGCCAGATCTGCGGGAAGCGGATCCGCCGGTTCAAGAACGCCGCGACCGCGACCTCGTTGGCCGCATTCATCACCGCCGGTAAGGTTCCACCGGCTTCGCCGGCGCGGCGCGCCAGATTAAGCGCCGGGAAATCTTCATAGCGCGGGATTGCAAATTCCAGTTTGTTTAGCGTCGAAAAATCGAGCGGCGGCAATGTGTTCGCCACGCGATCCGGCCAGGTGACCGCGTACTGAATTGGAAAACACATGTTCGAATAACTTAACTGCGCCAGCGTCGAGCCGTCCGCGAACTCCACCATTGAATGCACGATGCTTTGCGGATGAATCACGACTTCGACGCGGTCCATACCCACCCCGAACAACCAGTGTGCCTCGATCATTTCGAGTCCTTTGTTAAACAGCGTGGCAGAATCGATCGTGATCTTTGGCCCCATGTTCCAGGTCGGATGCTTCAACGCTTCCTCAACCGTCACGTATTCCAATTTTTCGCGCGGCGTTTCGCGAAACGGGCCACCCGACGCGGTCAAAATTATTCGCCGGACTTCCGATGTGCGCCCGTCGAGGCATTGAAAGATCGCGTTGTGCTCCGAATCGACCGGCAAAATTTTCACACCGCGGTTTTGCGCCGCTTGCGTAACCGCTTCGCCGGCCATCACCAGGATTTCCTTGCTCGCCACGGCGAGGTCCTTGCCGGTCTCAATCGCGTCCAGCGCCGGATGCAATCCCGCGGTCCCAACAATCGCGATCAACACCATGTCTGCGCCGTCGAGCTTGGCGATTTCGCACAATCCACTCTCACCTGCAAAAATTTTTGGCTCGTACTCCAACTTCGAACGCAGAAGGTCGATCTTCCGCTCGTCGACCAGGCAAACGGCCGGCGCGCGCGTCTTGTTCGCCGCGATCGCAAGTTTTTCAACGTTGCTGTTCGCGGCCAGCCCGACGATCTCCATTCTTTCGGGAATGTCGTGCGCCACCTTGAGCGTGCTGTCGCCGATCGAACCGGTCGCGCCCAGCAAGACGACGCGTTTACGTTTCATAGAATACAGACAGGATTTACAGGATTATATCGGATTAAGCTCGATCAAAGTGGGTCCAGAACAGAGTTTAATCCTGTCTAGAACCCTCAGGGCACTCGAATCACCAGTCGCAGGTAGAAAAACAAAAGCGGAGCGGTGAACAGCAGGCTGTCGATCAAGTCGAGCGCGCCGCCGATTCCCGGCAACAGTCCGCCGGAATCCTTCACCCCAGTGCTGCGTTTCACAATCGATTCGCCGAGATCGCCAATGATGGCGGCGAATCCGAGCAGCAACCCAAGCACCGTGGCATGTGTCCAGGTAAGCATCGAGAGATGCCCCGGCATTAACTTGAACAGCATCAAACTGCACAGGAGCGCGAAAACCAACGCGCCGAAAAATCCTTCCCAGGTTTTCTTCGCACTGATGTGCGGGCTCATCAAATGCCGCCCAATCGCGCTGCCGGTCAGATACGCGCCCATGTCGCTGAATTTCGTGACCGCAATCAAGTACAGCACATAAAACTGGCCGGTCACGGCTCCGTTGGACGCTCGCGGTGTTAGATAGAGGATTTTCGTGATGAAGTTGAAAAGCCACAGCACGTAAAGCAGTCCAAACAAGGTGTAAGCCATCGTCCGCAACGGTTCGTCGTGTTTAAGACGCGCAAACATCTGCCGCGTGAAGACCGTCAGGAGAAAAAATAGTAAAACCGATAATTCGAAATCGTAGGACTGCGCCGGTCCCACCTTCGAAAAATAGTAGAAGCTGCCCACCAGCAAGATCGCGCCGCAAATCATTCCGGTAATTTTGAAATTCGGCAGCGCTGCGTGATCGAGCATTCGATAAAATTCCCAGAGCGCGATCAGTCCGAACAAGCTGATCAAAAACCAAAACAGTATTTCGTAGCCTGAGAACGCGATGGCGAGCGCAACTGACCAAAGCGCGACCGTGCTGACGAACCGCAAAATGAAAACCGCGCGCGAAGTCGCGGTTCCCGACGTGGGTTGCTCAACCGTCACGGGCATGAATGCTAATCATCTCGAATGATGCCGCAGCACGCAAGATCGACATGCGCGAAATGCGCGCTTACTTTTGCTCCGTGCAGACCATGCAAGCCATCGTAAAGGCAAAAGCCGAGCCGGGTCTCTGGCTGCAGGACGTTCCGGTCCCTGAAGTTGGCGGGGACGACGTCCTAATTCGCGTCCTTAAAACCTCCATCTGCGGGACGGACGTACATATATATAACTGGGACGCCTGGGCCCAGAAGACGATCCCCGTCCCGATGACGATCGGGCACGAGTTCGTCGGCGTGGTCGATCGCGTCGGTAATCACGTGAAAGGTTTTGCCAAAGGCGACCTCGTCGTCGGCGAAGGCCACATCACGTGTGGACATTGCCGCAATTGTCTTGCCGGCCGCCGCCATCTTTGTCCGAAGACATCCGGGGTCGGCGTGAATCGCAACGGCGCCTGGGCTGAGTTCGTCGCGATTCCGCAATCGAATTGCTGGCACGCCGATCCTTCGATCCCGCTCGACGTGCTTTCCTGCTTCGATCCCATGGGCAACGCCGTTCACACCGCGCTTTCGTTCGATCTCGTCGGCGAAGACGTTCTCATCACCGGCGCCGGGCCAATCGGTTGCATGGCGATCCCGATCTGCAAACACGCCGGCGCGCGTCACGTCGTCATTACCGATGTGAATCCGTACCGCATCGAGCTCGCTTGGAAGATGAAGGCCGATCTTGCGCTCAATGTGCGCACCCAAAAACTCACCGACGCGATGAAACAACTCGGGATGAAAGAAGGCTTCGACGTCGCGCTGGAAATGTCCGGCAATCCGAAAGCATTCGACGACATTTTGCCGAACATGTTTCACGGCGGTAAAATCGGGCTCCTCGGCATCATGCCCGGCAACGCCGCGATCGACTGGAACACGATCGTGTTCGATCAATTGACGATCAAAGGAATCTATGGGCGCGAGTTGTACGAAACATGGTACAAGACGACTGCGCTCATCAAAGGCGGCGTGGATATTCGACCGCTCATCACCCATCACTTTCCCTACACCCAATTCCAGGAAGCGATCGAGCTCGCGAAATCCGGCAACTCCGGCAAAATTATTCTAAACTGGAGCGAACAGTAAGAACTCAACCGCGGATTACGCGGATGCCGCAGTACCTACAGGTTCATCCTCTCGCAGCAGCCAACGGCGCAGCGCTAGGAATAGAATGGCGCCTACCGGAATTCCGAAACTGAAAACAATTGGAGCGTACACCCCAGCTCTAAAGAATGAAGCGCCTAACAGCAAAAAGCTGATTGGTTGAAATCCAGCCTGTCCAGTCGACCAGTTCAATTGGAACTGGGTAAATCCAATCAGGATGAAAATTCCCCACAGCCAGCGGAGACGGACGCGAGAAAAAAGACAGACGCCCACCGTCACAATGATAAATAGTGGGACCGCAATGCACGCTACGACAAATACAAGGTGGATTGGCGTCTTATTCTCGACGGTGAAGCGGTTTAGATACTCAAGCGAAGTCGGAATTGGCTGAAAGTTGACGCCTTTGATATGCCGGTCGGAACCGCTGTTTTCGACAGCGAAGGCCGCAACAATCCAAGCATCTTTAAAATGTAATTGATAGGTTAGCTCGCTCTGACGTGTTGCCGGTTTACCGTTCCAGGGCTGAAAAAACGTTGAGTTTGTTCCTATGAGTTCCACCGCGACCGGATCGCCGTGATCGAGAATGCCATGGAGCTGGTTTAAACCATTTGGACCAGCTTTCGCAGCGACAGCGGAATCAAGCATTGCTTTAGCTTCGTCATAGCGACCATGTCTGACGTCATCGACAAATTGGCGCGCGAATTGATCGTCTTCTTTCGGAGCAAGCTTTTGAATCCAGGCCTTTTGATCGAGGCAGCCAGTGAGGACAAAGGCAGCAAGTACAACCGGGAGGAGCGACTTCATTATGAGGCGAACAGAATTCGCAATTTGGCCGCCGGAGTCGAGAAAAGAGATTTCGACTTATTGCAACGCAGCGGCCTCCTGGTCGCGGCCTTGGAGCTCGAGCACCATGCGTTTAATGTGCTTGTAGTCCTGATGACCGCGAAGGAACTGCAAACTTTCTTGTGGATCGCCCCAGTGCAAAACCTGGATCGGTTCCTGGCGTGCGCCCCACGCGTTCATATCGCGCTGGTTCGACATGTAGAGATCGATTGTGTTCCGGCCGCTTAACGCCCAGCCGTAATCTTCAACGCGATACATTTGTCCGGTCGACAGCAATCGAAACGTCGTGCCCATCGGCCAGCGCGACCAGTCGGCGGCGGCGCTTCCGATTTGCTGCGGCGATTTGCTGACTGCGACCGCGCGTTTCGCGCCGCGAGTCGTCGCGGTTGTTTTCGTAACACGCGCTGTTGTGACGGTCGTGGTCACGCGCGTTCCTTTCTTAGGTTTATCCAAAGAGAACTTCTCGAGTTTGGCATTGCTGCTCGAAATGTTGATCGTGTCGGTCTCGTCGCTGTCCGAAATCGCACGCGCCTGCCGAACATTCTCCGCGCGATGAATCGCCGGACTGGCCGCGTGCAATTCGCCGCCGAGCGCGTTGCGATTGCTGAAAGCGCGGTGATCGGCCTCAGTGTGCGTGTAAGCGGTGGTCCGGACGTGTTGAAATTCTGACTTTGCGACCGGCAGTTCGTAAGGCGGAAGGGCGCGGCCGGTTTCGCAACCGCTGAGGAGAATGATTGCGATGAAGACCGCGAGAACGGCCAGGGCGAGGCTGCGGAGTTCAGCGTGGGTCAAGGTAGATCGCCGGCGAACTTATTAACACTTATTCACAGCCTCGCAACTTCCTTTTTTTCCAGACATACTCACTCGGTCGATCAGCCCAAGTGAATTCGAGGTTAATCAAATACGCCGAGTGGATCGTCGCGATCGTTCTCTCGGCGCTCGTCCTTTTCTTGTTGTTTGTTCGCGCCACTCACGCCGGCGCGCTTTGGCGAGATGAATGCGATTCCCTGGAACTTGCGCGAATGCCGACGTTCGCCGACATCGTTCACAATTTAAAATTCACGTCGTTCCCCATTCTTTTCCCGACAACGGTTCGCGTTTTCACGAGTTTATTCGGAACAAGCGACGCTGCGCTGCGTTGTTTTGGGTTCCTGGTCGGCGCGGGTTTGCTGGTGGTCGCATGGCTGAACGCGCGGAATCGTGACGATGTGCCGTTGATCTTGCCCGCCTTGGTTGGGCTCAACGTCACATTTCTCACCGCCGGGACCTGGATCCGCGGTTACGGACTCGGTTCGGTACTCGTCACGCTGGGGTTTGGATTAACGGTTTTGTTTGTCGCCCATCCAACAATTCTGCGGCTCGTCGTCATGTTTGTTTGTTACATCGCGAGCATGCAAACGCTTTATTTTCCCGCTGCCGTAATTCCTTCGTTCCTTCTCGCGGCATTCGCCGTCTCTCTTTTTCGTCGGCAATTCAAATGGGCGTTTGCGCTGTGTCTCGTCGCGGCAATCTGCGGACTTTCCTACATTCCGAAATTCCTGACATATTTCGAAATTCGCGATTGGGTCCTCGCTCTCCAACGAAAAACAACTCCCGGCGAACTTTGGCGCGAGTTCATGATGGCTTGCGGCGAGCCAACTCAGGTTGCGCCCTGGATCTGGCTGGCAATTCTCGCGATGTCGATCTTCGGAGCAATTTGGATTGTCGCCGCCAAATCCCGCCGCGATTCAACCAGCGCGAATGTTTTTGTGTTCGCTGTCCTCACCATCATTTTGGCGACGCCGATGTATCTCGTTTTTCTCTGGACGCTGCACAACATCCCCGAGACGCGTTACTATCTAACCCTTCTGTGCATTCTCGCCGCGGTCGTCGAATTGATCGTGGGACTCCTCGCGCAGTTTGCCTGGATTCGAATCGCGCGACTGATTCTGACGATTTGTCTGACGGCCGTGTTGCCGGTTTTAGCCTGGCCAAAAATTACCGAACCCGAAACCAATATCGATCTGCTCGCGAAGAATTTGCAGACCTACGCGCGCGAGGGCGATTTGATCATCGTCAATCGCTGGTTCCTCGCGCCCGGATTCAATTGGTACTATCACGGTCCGGCACAATGGATGACGCTGCCGGAGCTGAATGAAAAACGAATTCATCGCTATGATTTGCTGATCGCGAAAATGCAAACGCCGGACGCGCTCGCTGACATTCGGGCTGCCATCTCGCAAACACTGCAATCAGGAAATCGTGTCTGGTTGGTCGGCGGCGCCCAACTTACCCAGCAAGGTGAACCATTCGTGCTGGGACCGGCGCCCAATCCGCAATACGGCTGGGATTCGGGAATGTATGATTATTCGTGGGCAACCCTGCTCGGCGCCTTTCTCCAGCAACATGTCGTCGACGGCGAAGTTGTCCTTTCGCCGCTCCCCGGCGTGAACTCGAACGAAAATGTGCCGCTGTTGATTGCGCGCGGCTGGCGAGATTAGGACGCGTCACCTTGACACCGCTTCCCGCAATCTCTAATTCCCGCCGCATGCGACGCATCGTTCCGATGGCGATTTTTTATTTCGCCATGCTCTCTCTTGGCCAATCCTCCGTCGATCAACTTCGCGTCCAATGCGCGTTCGCGATCCAGAACGGACTTGATTTTGTTGCCGCGAGTCAAACTTCTCCCGGCGGATTCGTGACGGATTGCTGGCACGTCGATGCGCCGGAACAGAAAACGCCGGTCGACGCGGTGTTCACGGCTTCGCAGGTTCTTTATTCGTTGTCGTTCTCCCCCAACTCCACCAGCGCGCGGGGAACTGAAGAACGCGCGGCCAAATATCTCGCCGCGCAACGCGAATCGCCCGGCGTTTGGCATTATTATGGAACGGGCACGCCGCTCAGAATTTCTCCCGACGTCGATGACACGTCGGTCGCCTGGGCCGCATTGCAACGCCTTAATGTTCCGATTCCGCCAGCCGCGCTTGACGCGATTCGCGCGAGCCGAAACGAGAACGGTTTGTTCACGACCTGGGTCGGTCCGTCGTCGAGTTGGGTCAACATTGACAGCCGCGACATCGACACGGTCGTGAACATCAATGCGCTTCTGCTTTTCGGACTGGTTCACGAAAATGTCGACCCAGTTTGCAAATACGTTCTCGCGCAGATCGAGAACGATAACTTTCGTCGCGGCACCGTTTACTACCGATCACCGCTCATGTTCGCGCAGGCTTTTTCGCGCGCGTATCGCGAAGGCAATGTGAAATGCCTCGAGTCCGGCGTCGGGAAACTCCGCGATACGATTCTTTCCATGCAAAATCCCGACGGCTCATGGGGCGACGATCTCGAGACCGCGTTCGGCGCGCTCACGCTCTTGAATTTCGATTATCGCGGCGACCCGTTGGATCGCGCGATCAAGGTCCTTCTTGCTCGCCAATCTGCTGACGGCGGTTGGGCGCTTGCTCCCGCTTATCGCGGCGCGGTGCAGCCGCTGAACTACGGAGCGCGCGCGCTGACCACGGCGGTAGTGATCGAAGTTCTTGCGAAATATTCTTCCGAGAAATGAACACCCCGCTGCACAGTCGCGCGCTGCTTCGTCACATTCGTTTCGACGAAGTGTTCGTTCTTCAAGGAACACCTCTCATGGGCGCATTGTTTTCGATTGGAGCAATAACGGGCGCCAATCTCGAAACACTCGCGGTCTTTTTAGTCGGGAGTATTTTGCTCGTCGCTCATGTCTTCACCCTGAACGATTGGGCCGACATCGTGCACGGACTAAAAGCGCCCGACCCGCTGGTGTCATCATTGCGGTTGTTTTGGTTCTCGATTTTTTTGCTGATCGCGAGCTTGCTCGTGTTCACGCTGATTGACCTTCGTGTCGTTCTTCTGGGAGCGATCGTCGCGCTCCTTGGATTTTTTTACTCGCACCCGAAACTAAATTTTAAAGGAACGCCAATTGCGTCTTCCGTCCCGCACTTGGTCGGCGGGATGTTTCATTTCCTTCTCGGCTACGCAGTCTTCGTCCCAGTCGATCAACGCGGCGTATTCATCGCGCTTTTCTTTGCCCTCACCTTTGCCGCCGGACATCTCAATCACGAGGTCCGCGATTTCGAGCTCGACCAGAAAAACAACGCGCGCACCAATGCGGTCGCATTCGGCAAGCGAGCGACATTCATCGCCGGAGTGATTGTCTTCACCTGCGCGTATCTTTGGCTGTTTCTTCTCGGCTTGTTTCGGTTTGTGCCACTGCCGCTGAGTTTTGTCGCGGCAATACTCTACCCGTTCCATCTTTACTGCTCCCTGCGCGTGCTGCGCGCTCAGTTTCGTCCGGAAGTTGTCGATCGATTCCAAACTCAATATCGAACGCTTTACGCGCTGATTGGAATCGGCATGCTCTGCGTCCTCTTCTTCAAATAAGCGACCGATGACTGAAGACGCTCAACCCGGCGCCGCAGCCCCCACGATTGCGCACAAGTGGGACCTCGTGAAATCGCTCGGGTTGTTCGCCGCGATTTTGCTCTCGGCGATGATGATATTTTTCCTCTCAGTGCGCGCCAATCACGCCGGCGCGCTTTGGCGTGATGAAGCGGCCACGTTGCAACTGGCACAAATGCCAACGGTTGGCGAGATCGCGGCAAACTTTCAACACGAAGCCTTTCCGATCCCATTCCCGCTTTTGATCCGCGGTTACACCGCTGTCTTCGGATCAAGTGACGTTAGTTTGCGCTGGTTCGGTTTCGCGGTCGGCTTCGCGATTCTTGCGGCCGCGTGGTTCAACTCTCGCGCGCTGGGCGATCGCGGCCCTTTGGTCTTTCTAATTCTGTTTGGCCTCAACGCGACATTTCTGATTTTCGGAACGTCGCTGCGCGGTTACGGACTCGGCTGTGTTTTTCTGATCTTAACGATTGGTCTCACCGCAAAAGCGGTTCAGGAGCCGACAACCGCGAACGCAATTGCCGCGACCATCGCAGCGATCGCTTCCGTCCAATTCATGATCAACGCCATTCCGTTGATCGCCGCCATCGCGATCTCAGCCGCTTTGGTGTTCGCCTTACAAAAACAATATCGACTCGCCGTGATCGTTTGCGTCTGCGCGGGAATCTGCGCGCTGTCATTCGTTCCTTATTTGCATTCCTACCTCAGCGCCGATTGGAACATTGTCCTGAAGTATCCGACCGATCTCTCTTCGCTGTGGGACAAACTTCGATTGGCGCTGCAAGAATATGGACTCGCCACGGCAATTTTTTGGTACGTTGGGATCCCAGTGGTCATCATCGCTGCAATTTCGCGATGGTGGCTGTTGCGACGCGAAGAAGCTTCTGCCGAAGCGAAGGTGCTCGCCTTTCTGATCTGCGTCGCCTTGTGGTCGATTCTCGCCTATTACGCGTTTCTGAAAACGCTCAGCTACGCGACGCGTTCATGGTATTATCTTCCGCTTTTGTGCGCTGTCGCCGCGGCCCTTGACCTGGCGTGCGCGATCCTGGCTCGCGCGCAGTGGTTTCGTATCCTTCGGTTGCTGTTTGCTGCTGCCGCTCTCGCATTGTTGCCGCTCTCGCTTTGGAACGCTGCTCATGAACGGCTGACCGACATCGACATCGTAGCGCAAAAGCTCGAACAGGAAGCAGGTCCGAACGATTTGATCGTGCTCAATCCGTGGCATTTCGCGCCGTCATTTAATCGCTATTACCACGGCTCGACGCCTTGGATCACCGTTCCGACCATGAGCGAGCATCGCGTTCATCGTTACGATCTGATGAAAGCGAAAATGATGGAAGACGATCCTCTCAGCGACGTGCGCGCCCGGATTGAGCAAACCTTGCAATCCGATCACCGCGTTTGGATCGTCGGCGGCGCGCGTCCGCTCGATCCAAATATGCCGCGGCTCGGTCCGGCCCCGAATCCATACTTTGGCTGGGCCGGTTACATGTCGTTTTGGTCGATGGAGATCGGTTCATTTCTCGGCGCGCATACCAGAAGCGGAGAAGTTGTTCTTGAACCAATGCCGAGCGTGAATGACGGAGAAAATGTTCCACTGCTGGTAGCTCAAGGTTGGCAAAATTAATTGCCAACTCGTTTTTGCATCACGCGCGGTTTGACTGAAACTCTTTTATGCTCGCTGAATTCAAAAAGCAGCTTTCGCAAACACTCGAGGAAATAAAGGCGCAGGGACTTTACAAAACCGAGCGCATCATCACCACGCCACAGGACGCGCACATCAAAGTCGTCGGCGGCAAGGAAGTTCTCAATATGTGCGCCAACAATTATCTCGGCCTGGCGGATCATCCCGAGTTGATCAAAGCCGCGAAACAAGCGCTCGATGATCACGGCCTCGGCATGGCGAGCGTGCGTTTCATTTGCGGCACGCAGGACATCCACAAGGAACTCGAAGCCGCGCTGACGAAGTTTCTCGGTACCGAGGAAACAATCCTTTATCCGAGCGCGTTCGACGCGAACGGCGGGCTGTTCGAAACGATCCTTAGCGAAAAGGACGCTGTGATCAGCGACGAACTCAATCACGCGTCCATTATCGACGGCATCCGCCTCTGCAAAGCGCAACGCTTTCGTTACAAGCACAACGACATGGCTGATCTCGAAGCGAAGTTGAAAGAAGCTAGCGGCGCGCGATTCAAGCTCATCGCCACCGACGGTTGCTTCTCGATGGACGGCACAATCGCCGATTTGAAATCGATCGTCGATCTCGCGCAGGGACACGACGCGTTGACGATGATCGACGACGCGCACGCGACCGGATTTCTGGGAAAGCGCGGTCGCGGAACGCACGAATACCGCGACGTGATGGGCAAGATCGACATCATCACCGGAACGCTCGGCAAAGCGCTCGGTGGCGCGAGCGGCGGCTTCACCAGCGGTCGCAAAGAGATCGTCGACCTTCTGCGGCAACGGTCGCGGCCTTATTTGTTTTCCAACACCGTCGCGCCCCCAATCGTGGCCGCGGTTTTGAAAGCACTCGAGCTTCTCACCAAATCGACAGAGCTCCGCGACAAACTGGAAGCGAACACGAAATATTTTCGCGAAGCGGTGACGAAAGCCGGCCTCACCATCAAATCGGGAGTGCATCCGATCGTGCCGATCATGATCGGCGACGCAGCCAAGTCGCAGAAGTTCGCCGCGCGCATGCTCGAGAAAGGCGTTTACGTGATCGGTTTCTTCTACCCGGTCGTGCCGCACAGCACGGCGCGTGTTCGCGTGCAGGTGAGCGCGGCGCATTCGCGCGAAGATTTGGAGTTCGCGGTCAAAGCGTTCGCCGAAACAAACGAAGAACTCAAATAGCTGTAGAGGCGGTCGTGTCGGCCGCGAAATCAAAGTGGAACTCAAGCTCAAGCGCTGCACAATTCGCGATTGGCGGCCCGACGATGCCGAACCGCTGGCGAAACACGCGAACAATCGCAAAGTCTGGATCACATTGCGCGATCGGTTTCCGCATCCCTACACGATCGAAGACGCAAAAAGCTTTTTGGAACGTGCCGTAGCCAACAAGGGCCTCGAACAATTTTTTTGCATCGACGTCGACGGCTGGCCGGTGGGCGGAATCGGGCTTCATCGTGGCGAAGATGTTCACCGGCTCACCGCGGAATTTGGCTATTGGCTCGCCGAAGAATTCTGGGGCAAGGGCATCATGAGCGAAGTGGTCCCTGCCTTCGTTAATTACTGCTTCGAGAAATTCTCGCTGGAGCGGATCTTCGCAGCGGCTTTCTCAAGCAACCCGGCTTCGGCGCGAGTGTTGGAGAAAGCGGGGTTCGTTCTTGAGGGTCGCTTGCGAAAAAACGTTATCAAAGAAGGCGAAA
>Ga0210406_10003380_pt1 | contig 17540 bp, 14 predicted proteins | sample IncBWC30MmetaG_FD_155454 | JGI IMG/M metagenome (GOLD analysis project Ga0210406, IMG submission 155454) | Forest soil microbial communities from Barre Woods Harvard Forest LTER site, Petersham, Massachusetts, United States - Inc-BW-C-30-M | ecosystem: Environmental > Terrestrial > Soil >... | reverse complement strand
GCCAGCCGGGAAAGTTTTCGACCAGCGTCGTGATGGAGAGCTGCCCGCCGGGCTCGTGGCCTTCGAAGACCAGAGGCTTCAGGTTGGAGCGTGCAGCGTAGATGGCAGCGGTAAGTCCGGAGCACCCGGAGCCGAGGATGACAGTGTCGCGCGTCGTGTTTTCAGGCATATGGACCCTTATAGTGTAAATGCGCGGCAGAGGAAAAAGATGCAACGGCTGCATTGGTGAAACAATTGAGATTATGGCAAATTTGACCTTGGTCTATGGAATGAGGCTGTTACCCGCGGACGAGATCGCCTCAGTGGGCGACGCGCCCATCACACTGAAGAACGGCAACGAGGCCCACGTGACGATGCATGTGCTCGAAGGCAGCCGGGAGCAGATCGAGGCGCAGCTCAAGATGAGCCTGGACGCGTTCTTCGACTTTTACCCGGAGATTTAGCGCCGCCGGGCCTTCGCCTGAGTGTGTCAAATTCGGACACCGCTCTCTGCCGTCCTTCTCCTGACGAAAGACAAAGAGGAGGGCGGAGGGCTACATGGACCGGATTCTGCGAACATCATTCTTGCCGCGCGCGCTTTCGATCCTTGCGCTGCTGATCCTTGCGCTGCTGATGGCTCCGTTGGCCCATGGTCAGGTTGCCCCGGCTGAGTCGGTTGTGCAGCCGCAGACAGTTGTCGACATTCTTCATCAGTTTTCGGATAAGGCTGACATCATCTTTGCCGGGCAGGTACTGGCGATCCGCCGCACCAATAATGGCGTTGTCGAAGTAGAGTTCCGCGTGGACCAGGCCATTCGTGGATGTACGGCTGGGACACCCTACATACTGCGCGAATGGGCTGGCCTCTGGGCGGGCGACAGTCAGCGCTACCGCGTGGGCCAGCGTCTGCTGATGCTGCTACATGCGCCAAGCGCAGCCGGGATGAGCTCGCCCGTCGGCGGACTGGATGGAGCGATCCCGATTCGTCAGAGCAGCGTGGCCTTGGCACCGGAGGATGACCTGGCAACTCCTCCGCAGCCGCCCTATGTCGATCTGCGATGGCTGGGAGCGAGACTTCCCCGTGCCGTATCCTACCAAAGCGAGCCTGCGCCCGGAGCGAAGCCGGTTGAGTCGCAGCCGCTATTCTTCGGTCAGCTGGCGCCCGATGCAACCGCTTCCGGTTCGATCGTCAACTTCTCTGCGAGCCAGCCGGTGCTGAATAACGCCAGTGTGAGCGATGCCTCGGTTCCGGCGCAGCAGGCTTCGGTCAATGCGGTGATGGATATGTTGAACTCGTGGCAGAGCTCGCAGGAGAAGGCGCAGCATGTTGCTCCCTGATCTCCGATTATGGCTGCGATTGAGTGGCCGCCTGCGCATTGTTCTTCCGGTCGTCTTCTGCTGCTTTGCTGCGGCAGCACCGCTATGGGCGGGAGGACCGCGGTGGGTCGGGGGGAGGCCATATTTTACGACGGAGGCGCCCGTGCGCTGGTACCCCGGCCATCCGCTCTACTTTACCGACCCAGGGGATCTAAGCTCCAGCGTGAACCATGCTGCCGCCGACGCTCTTGTTGCAGCCGCGGCCAACGTCTGGAATGTGCCCACCGCGAGCCTGGTGCTCTCACGAGGCGGAGCGCTCGATGAACACGTCAGCGGAGCGAATACGTTTCTCGGCCCCTCCGGGGTGATCTTTCCGGCTGACGTGCAGAGCACCAATTATCTCGCCAAGCAGATCGCCGTCATCTATGACAGCGATGGCTCTATAACCGATCTGCTGCTGGGCAATGGCGCGAGCGATCCAACCAGCTGCCTGCAGAATGCTGTCACCGAGAGTGTCGATTCCATCTCGCCTTCGGCCATTATCCAGCACGCCATTCTTGTGCTGAACGGCCGTTGCACCGGCCCTGCGCCCGCGCAGCAGACGCAGTTGCAATACCAATTGATGCGGGCATTCGGCCGCATCATTGGGCTGGGCTGGTCGCAGACCAACGACAACGTCTTTACCGGCAGCCCGCAGGCGACCTTCAACCAGGCGATGCACTGGCCGGTGATGCATCCGATCGATATCATCTGCGGACCCTATACGTACTAGTGCATGCCGCAGCCCTTTACGCTGCGTCCGGACGATATCTCAGCGCTGGCGCAACTCTACTTCATCCCCCAGGGGCAGGCGCCGCCGGGCAAGACGGACACGCTGCTCAACGCAAGCCAGTTTTGGGGATGGCTGTTTTTTAGCAGCGGTCAAGGGATGCAGGGAGTCAACGTTATTGGACGCAGGTGGGAGCAGTTCACAGATCCTTCGCAAATCGAGAACTGGGACACGGTTTCCGCAGTCTCCGGCACCTACTATCGGCAGTCGAACGGTAATCCCGTTACCGGGCCCGATCTCACGATGGAGGGCAGCCAGGGTGCTGCCAGCAATTCCTACGAGGGCCTCTTCGACCTCGCTCGAGTCCCCATGCTGCCCGGATTTTGGCAGCTCATCATCCTGAAAACCGAGCCGATCAATCCGTTGTATACCGGGCAGTATTCTCTGGGACCCTACGTAGCAACGGTGCAGCCTTCAGGAACAAATCTGTCGCTGGTCGAGGGGCTCTTCTCCAGCTATCAGCAGGCCTTTCTGGATTTTTACGTCTCGGATTCGGCGAGCGTTTGCAATACTGGATCGGACGGAACCGAAGCTGCTCCAGCCGCTGTGGCCCCAACGGGGTGGTGGCCGGGACTGCTCTGCGGGTACGGCCACTCCGCCTGGTCTTCGCTCAATGTCAAAGCCAACCGCTCGCTCACGCTCGAGGTGACGGCCCAGGATGAGCACGGCCTCGCTACGATAACCAAGGCAATGCCGGTCATCGGTGTCTGGAATGCGACCGACGCGCGAGGTTCCTTGCCCGGAGTGGCCAGTGCGAGTGAGGTATTCAACGGAGCGACCACCGGAACGACCACGCTGACCACATCGATTACGCAACCGAAACAGTTACGAATCGCGATCGCCGATAAGCGCGGCGACGGCCGGCCGGACTATACCTATCAGGCGCGCGTTCTGTATGCCGACTCCCTGGCTCCGTCGGCGGTAAGCAGCGCCGGGGGCACCGTCACAATTACAGGCATGGGCTTTCGCACCGGCAATGCGGTCCTGGTCAATGGCATGGCCGCCACGGTTTCCAGCTGGACGGCAAACACGATTGTGGCCACAGTGCCGTCGCTTCACACGCTCGGAGTCGGCACCGCTCTGGTGGCCGACGTAACAGTCAAAGATCTCTCGACCGGCGGCACTACGGTGATGACCCAGGCGCTGAGCTATGCAGCACCGGTGACGACCCTGAGTCTGCTGACTGCGCCTGCGGGCGCTGTGATTCTCGGGCAGCAGGCGACAGTTCCCTTTGCGGTTCAGGTTCTGCAGGGCGATGGAGTCACTCCAGTCGTTGGCGAAGCAGTAACTTTTACCGCAACCGCCGGCGCCGTGCAGTTCGCTGCCAATGGAGGAGCAACCTGCACCCTGCACACGGACGCAAACGGTATTGCATCGACTCTGGTCACACCGGAGACCCCGGGCGCCATCACCCTGCAGGCCACAGGAGTCGACGGCACGGCGACCGCCTCCTTCACTTCGATCACCCAAGTGAGAACCGCAACCGCCGTGCAGCCGGTGGAATACGTCGCAACGGGCGCGATCGTCGCGTGGACCCCGCAGCTCAACGTCTCCGACAATACGGCTTCGACCGCAGGTGTATCTGTCGATTGGCGGAGAATCTCCGGTACCGTCGCCGCGTCGCCCGGTCAGTCTCAGGCCAACACCCGGGGAGTGGCATCGACTCTCGCGACGGCGGGTCCCCTGGGGCCCGGAGCGCAGGCTCTTCTATCCGGGTGCGCCTGGACGAACGTATGCGCAACCTTCACGACACAGGGCGTCGATCCGGCGGAGCTAGGTCTTGTTCCGGTTAGCGGGGCCGGTCAGATTGTGTCGGCGAGCGGCGCGCTCAACCCGGTCGTTCTTCTGGTCACCGATCGAGCGTCTCATCCTGTAGCCGGCGCCACGGTTCAGGTCTATCAGACGGTGGATGCCTGGCAGCTCTCCTGTCCGGATCGAGGCCGTTGTCCCATCCCGCCTGTTCTTGCTTCTACGCAATATTCTCTGATCTCCGATGCGAACGGCCTGCTGACGATAACGCCGCAGCAGCTCGTCGGAACCGCCGAGACAACGAATCTCGCTGCGGCGACAGGCACTCAGGGCTTCCTCTCTCTCACTCTGGAAAAGCAGCCCTAATCAGGCGAACGAGCCCTTCCTTGTGTAACCCACACAAAATTAAAGCATCAAATAGAGCAGGGCAGCGCAAAGACGATAAGCGGGATAAGCTGGATAAGGCGGACATGTCCTTTCGGCGTTGCATCGATAATGGTCGAACCTGCGGCGGAATTAAAGCGAGGAGTCCGAACCATGGCAGAAGCGGCGGAAGCTCGAATCGGTGGAAGGCGCAACCGTGTCGTAATTCTCGGCGGCGGCTTTGCCGGCATCAACGCGGCCATGGACCTGGCGAAGCTGCCGGTCGATGTCACGGTCGTCGATCGAAAGAATTATCACCTCTTCCAGCCCTTGCTTTATCAGGTGGCCCTCGCGGTGCTTTCTCCGGCCGATATCGCGCAACCGATCCGTTCGCTCATGCGCGATTACCCCAACATCGATGTCCTCATGGATGAAGCGGTCGGCTTTGATCTTCCGGACCAGCGAGTCTACCTCAAGACTGGCGTCGAGCTGGAGTACGACTACCTCATCATCGCCACCGGTTCGACCCACTCGTACTTCGGAAGGGATGACTGGGCCAGGCTTGCTCCCGGCCTCAAGACCATCGAAGACGCGACCGAGATCCGTCGCCGCGTCCTGCTTGCCTTCGAACTCGCCGAACGCCAGATGATGGAGACCGGCACGCATCCTCCGCTCAACTTCGTCATCGTCGGTGGAGGCCCTACTGGTGTCGAACTCGCCGGCGCCATCAGCGACATTGCAAAGCTTTATATGGCCAAGGACTTTCGCCACATCGATCCCTCGATGGCGCAGGTCCTGATTCTCGAAGGCTCTCCAAACATCCTCGCCGCCTATCCTCCTGACCTGCAGCGTAAAGCGGGCGAACAACTTAACGCGCTCGGCGTGAAGTTCCGCACCAGCGCCCACGTGAGCGATGTGCAGCCGGGCTATGTCATGGTCGGCGACGAACGCATCGACGCTGTCGTAACGCTATGGGCGGCTGGCGTTCAGGCTTCGCCGCTCGGCAAGCTGCTCGGGTTCGAGACAGACAGGCGAGGCTGCGTCTTCGTCGACAGTCACCTCAACCCTCCGGGTCATTTGGAGATATTTATTTGCGGCGACCTCGCGCACGTCGAGGAGAATGGCAGGCAGCTTCCCGGTGTCGCACAGCCCGCCATGCAGATGGGCCGCTACGCCGCGAAGCGCATCGGCCGCCTCGTTGCCGCGAGCTTTGGCAGCGACGGCACCGGGAAGGACCAGCCGTTCCATTACTTCGACAAGGGCGACATGGCCACCATCGGCCGTAAGGCCGCCGTTGCCAATATTCAATGGCCCTTCAAAGGCCATTGGAGCGGATTTCCGGCGTGGGTCACATGGCTCGTCGTCCACATCTTCTTTCTCATCGGCTTCCGCAACCGCCTCGCCGTCTTCCGTCAATGGGCCTGGACCTACCTTACGTTCAGCGATGGAGCGCGCCTGATTACCGGCTCGCAGGAGCTGCCAGGATGGAATGCAGCGGAAGACGTCAGCGCTGCGGTGATAACAAAGCCGCTGGATGTCGCTTCACCCAAAACCTGACGTGAACGCTGGACCGCCATGAACGAGCCGTCGACTCCCGGCAGAAAAAAGAGCCGCATCGCAGCGGCTCTTTCTTTTGACCCCGTTTTGAAGCGATAGAAGACCGTTACTTCGCCGCGTCCTCAATCTCTTTCCACTCCGCATCAGAAAGTTTGACGCCTGCAGCGGCGATGTTTTCTTCGAGATGCGCGACCGACGAGGTTCCGGGGATCGGCAGCATCACGGGCGAATGATGCAGCAGCCATGCGAGGGAGAGCTGCGAGACCGTCGCGCCATGCGCCTTCGCCGCCGCGTCGAGTTTGCCACCCGGCTTTGCCAACTTGCCCGCCGCTACCGGAAACCACGGGATGAAAGCCAGCTTGTGTTTCGTGCAATACTCCACCACGTCCTCATGCTGCCGGTCGCCGAGGTTGTATTGATTCTGCACGCTCACGATTTCGACGACCTTCCGTGCCTGGTCGATCTCGTGCGGCTTCACCTCACTCAGACCGACGTGCCGGATCTTTCCCTGCTCCTGCAGTCTCTTGATCGCGCCGAGCGACTCTTCCACCGGAACCTTGGGATCAATGCGATGCAACTGCCATAGGTCGATTCTCTCCAGCTTCAGACGCCGCAGGCTCATCTCCACTTGCTGGACGAGATATTCAGGACGCCCCACCGGCAGCCACTGGTTCGGCCCCTGCCGCGTAAGACCGGCCTTGGTCGCAATCACGACGCCCTTGGCGTACGGAGCCAGAGCCTCGCCGATCAACTGCTCGCTCACATCCGGACCGTACGAGTCGGCAGTGTCGATAAAGTTCACACCCAGTTCGACCGCGCGTCGCAGCACTTTCTTCGCGCCATCGCGATCTTTGGGCTCCCCCCAGATGCCGTCGCCGGTAATCCGCATCGCCCCGTAGCCCAACCGGTTGATGGTCAAATCGCCGCCAATCGCAAATGTTCCGCTCGCCTTCGCGTTTACTGCCGTCATAGTAGCCATACATCATCGGATGCAAGCAACGGAAGAAAGCTGCATCGTCTCGCCTTCTTCCAAAACTTTTATCTGATTCTTAATGCCCAGCCGCGCGGCCTCGGCCTCCAGTCGCTTCAGAGGTTCGTCCATCGGTTCGCGTCCCAACGGAAAGGTTCCGTAGTGCATCGGCACCATCTGCTCGGCGCCCAACTCGACAAAACCTCGCACTGCTTCCTCAGGGCTGGTGTGCACGGAACGGTAACTATCGGGAAAATAAGCTCCAATCGGCAGCAGCGCAACCTCCGGCTTCAGCCGTCGCCCGATCTCGCGAAATCCTTCGAAGTACGCCGTGTCGCCCGAGTGATAGACCGACTGGCCGCCCCCTTCGACGACATAGCCGCCGTACCCGCGATGGACATCGCGAAACATTCGGGCGCCCCAGTGCCGGCATGGCGTCATCGTCACCTTCAATCCCTGCACCTCGGCCTGCTCCCACCACTCCAGCCGATGCACCCGCGAGAATCCGAGGCTCTCGACAAGGTCCTCCACGCCGCGTGGCACTACGACTTCGGGAGCTCGTCCGGCCAGTCTTCGCGTAGCCCTAATCACTCGCCGCAGCGAAGCCATATCCAGGTGGTCCATGTGGGCATGGGTCAGGAGGACTAAATCGATCGACGGCAACTCCTCCATCAGCACTCCGGGACGCCGTTGCCGGCGCAGTAGAATCAGCCGCTTCGAGAAGACCGGATCGATCAGCACCTTTCGCCCATCCACCTGAAGCAGAAAGGACGAGTGCCCAATGAAGGTGACTCCCAACTCCTCGCGATCCACCAACTCTACGGGCCGGGACACTCCCGTCATCGGACGCTCATGGCTCTCACGCACCAGCCGCCAGAGCTGCTCAATTTTTCTCACCGGAACAGGCCTGCTTCTCCACACTCTACGCATTGATCTCACCTATAAATAGATGCTCGAGACCGGTCTTACGCACTAAAACCTTAGCGCATCGAGCCGGATTCAGCTACCAATCTTCTCGTCCTCGGCATCTACCTAGATGCCAAGGAAGGGCCGACGCAACGTCTCAGGTGAAGCAGTCCAGAGGAGTGCTCTATAGCCCCCGACGACCCCATTCTCGACGATCCCACACCGCAACTGCAGCGGCGTATCTGGGACTTTGTCTCCCGCTTTCCCCTTCGCTCGCTCTGGAACCTCGAAGGCATCCCCCTTCGTGTCATCGTAAAACATACTTGGCGATCCCTGCTCGACGACAACCTCGCTGGACGCGCAGCGGAACTGGGTTTCTACTTTATCTTCGCTCTCTTTCCCAGCCTGTTTACCGCGACCTCGCTGCTCGGGCTGGCCGCGCGCTCGGCTTCGCGGATCTACTACACGCTCTTAGGGTATCTCGCCATCGTCATCCCGCACGATGCGCTGGGCACCGTGCTCGACACCTTCAACCAGACCACCGTCGCCGCCACCAGCGGCAAGCTCACCTTTGGCCTGGCCGCAGCCATCTGGTCCGCTTCGGTCGGCTTCTCCGCAATTCAGGACAGCCTCAATGTCGTCTATAGGGTCAAGGAGACCCGCTCCTACGTTGCCGCCCGGCTCTCCGCGATCGGCGTCACCATCCTCCTTATGGTGCTGATCACTCTTATGCTGACTTCGCTGCTCGGCGCAGACTTCTTCGAGCGCATCTGTCACGTTCACATCTCTAACCATCTTCTTGCCGCCGCTCTTGGGATTGCAGTCAGAGGCCTCGCGTGGACCTTTGCAATTATCCTCCTCTCCCTGCTCTTCGCAGTCATCTACTACTTCGCTCCGGACACGAAGGCAAGTCAGTGGCACTGGCTCACTCCCGGCTCTGCCGTCGGCATCGTCGGCTGGATTCTGGCCTCCCTTGGCCTCCGCGCCTATGTCCATTTCTTCAACAACTACACCGTCGCCTATGGCGGCCTGGGAGCTGTCATCGTCCTGTTGACCTGGTTCTATCTCACCGGCCTGATGCTTCTGCTGGGCGCCGAGATCAACAGCGAAATAGAGGCCGTCGCCGCAGCGAAGCGCCTGCTCCTTACCGAGCAGAGCAACCTCGCCAAAGCGACGGCCTCTGGTACTTCGACCCCCGCAACCTGACTCTTTCATCCCCCGGCCCCCACGGCCTCAGGCCGGATTTCACGTGGCTTAGCAAGTGCCTTTGCAGGTAGGATGATGCACACAGGAGAATCCATGTCTTCGAAGTTTCCGGCCGCGCTTGCGTCCACTGTCCTCTTCCTTTCTGCCCTTAGCCTCCCCGCACAACAGACCGCACCCCGACCCATACAGGCAATGCCCTACTCGCCATCGCTTGACGTCACCAGCCTCGATCGCTCCGCAGACCCCTGCGTCGACTTCTACAAGTTCTCCTGCGGCGGCTGGCAAAAAAACAATCCCATCCCCGCCGACCAGTCCGGCTGGAGCGTTTACGCCAAGCTCGGCAACGAAAACCAGCAGTTCCTATGGGGAATTCTCGAGGACGATGCCAAGGCAAAGAACCGCACCCCCGTGCAGCAGAAGGTAGGCGACTACTTCGCCGCCTGCATGAATACCGCAGCCATCGATGCCCTCGGTCTCAAGCCCGTTCAACCGGAACTCGCGCGGATCGATGCGTTAAAGACGCGTCCAGAACTCGTCGCAGCGATCAGCGACTTGCATCACGCCTATCCCGGCAGCTTTTTCTTCGGCTCCGGCACCGGCCAGGATGCCATGGACTCATCGCTGGTCATCGTCGAACTTGGCGCAGGCGGTCTTGGCCTTCCCGACCGCGACTACTACCTGAAGACCGATGCAAAGAGCGTAAAACTGCGCGAGCAATACGTCGCCCATATCCAGCAATTGTTAACCCTCAGCGGCGAATCCCCTGATCAGGCGAAAGCCGATGCAGACGCCACACTACGCATCGAGACCGAGCTGGCCAAAGCGTCGCTCACCCGCGTGCAGCGACGCGACCCGCACAACACATATCACATGATGACGATCGGCGAACTCGGCCAGATAGCCCCCGCATTCGACTGGCCGCACTACTTCGCCATGCAAGGCGCGCCCGGAGTCGCCAGGCTCAACGTCTCGCAGCCTGAGTTCCTCAAGGCCGTGCAGGCGCAGCTCACAGCCGAGCCCGTCGAAGCTCTGCGCGCCTATCTCCGCTTCCACTTCCTCACCTCGGCGTCTCCTTTTCTCGCGCATCCTTTCGAGCAAGCCGACTTTGATTTCTACTCGAAGACTCTGCGCGGAGTTCCCGACATGCCGCCTCGCTGGAAGACCTGCACCCGTGGGGTCGATCGCGCTCTCGGCGAAGCGCTCGGACAGGAGTTCGTCAAACGTACTTTTACCGCGGACACCAAGGCGAAGACGCAGCTGATGACCGAGCAGATCGAGACTGCGATGAAGCAGGAGATCGAAAACCTCGACTGGATGAGCCCCGAGACCAAACAGGAAGCGTTGCGCAAGCTCCACATCATCCGCAACAAGATCGGCTACCCCGACCACTGGCGCGACTATACGAAGCTGGAGGTCAAACCGGACGACTTCATCGGGAATGTCTCGCGCGCCTACCAATTCGAAGACGCGCGCGAGTGGAACAAACTCGGCAAACCAGTCGATCTGTTGGAATGGGGCATGACGCCGCCCACGGTCAACGCCTACTTCAACCCGCAGATGAACGACATAAACTTTCCCGCAGGCGTTCTGCAGCCGCCGCTCTACGATCCAAAGCTGGACGACGCGCCGAACTACGGCAACACCGGCGCCACCATCGGCCACGAGCTCACCCATGCCTTCGACGATGAGGGCCGCCAGTTCGACTCCAAGGGCAACCTCCGCGACTGGTGGACGGCGAACGACGCCAAAGGCTTCGAGGACCGCATCAACTGCATTCGCGATCAATACGCGGAGTACATCATCGTCGACGATATCCACATCAACTCCAAGCTGACCAGCGGCGAGGATGTCGCCGACCTGGGCGGAACCCTGCTCGCTTACATCGCATGGAAGAAGCAAACCGCTGGCCAACAGTTAGCAAACGCCGACGGCTTCACCCCGGACCAGCGCTTCTTCGTTGGCATGGCGCAGTGGGCCTGCGAAAACGAACGGCCGGAGAACCTGCGCGTCAGCGCCGTCACCAACCCGCACTCTCCCGGCTTCGCGCGCATCAACGGCGTGGTGTCCAACATGCCCGAGTTCCAGCACGCCTTCAGTTGCAAGGCAGGTCAACCCATGGTTCACGCACCAGCCTGCAAAGTCTGGTAGAACTTCATCGCCAACTCCACACATCGGCGGTTCGCCGTCGTCGCGCAACCGCTGGTGCGGAAGAAATTCCATGAAACCCTCGATTAGACAAGCCAAAATCCAAGACGCGACCGCCATCGCACACGTACACGTCGAGAGCTGGAAGACGACTTACGCCGGTATTGTCCCCGACGTCTTCCTTGCCTCCTTGAACAAAGAGGAGCGGATGCGAAGCTGGCAGGAACAGATTCTGGCCGACAACATCTCCATTTTTTTAGCTGAGGATGAAGCAGGAATATTCGGCTTTGCGGCTGGAGGCAAGATCCGGGAAAAACTCGACGACTACGATGCTGAGCTCTACGCTATCTACCTGCTGCATGAGCGACAAAAACAAGGTGCAGGCCGAACCTTGTGTCTTACGTTAGCCTCTGCTCTGCAAACCGGCGGACTCACCAGCATGATCGTCTGGGTGCTCGAGCAAAATCCATCCGTGTCGTTCTACGAGCATCTCGGAGCCGTGCAGATCGCGCGGAAGATCATCAACATTGGCGGAGCCGATCTCCAGGAGCTGGTCCTTGGCTGGCCGTCTCTTGATCGCCTCATCGCCGCCGGCGTTCAACGGTAGTTCGACTCGCCTGGCCGCGACGGTACAGTACACTTGTCCCCAACCCATGAACCTTTACGCGATCGTACTTATCCTCATCGTTCTCACCCTTCTCGGTGTCTCCCTCGGTCGCCTCGGCAAGGTGAAAACCAAAGCGGACTACCTCGTCGCCGGCCGCTCGCTTTCCGCCTTCGTTCTCGTATTTACTCTGCTGTCTTCCTGGATTGGCTCCGGGTCTCTCCTCGCCGGCGCCGAAAATGCCTACAAGCATGGCTTTGCTGCTCTCTGGCAGGGAGGCGGCGGCTGGGCTGGGCTTCTGCTCATCTACTTCATCGCGCCTCGCGCCCGTAAGTTCGCCCAGTTCACCATCCCTGATCTGCTCGAAGCACGCTACAATCAGGCCGCCCGCGTCCTCGGCGTCATCGCAATCCTCTTCACCTATACCGCCATCACCAGCTACCAGTTCATCGGCGGCGGGGACATCCTCCACCTCATCTTCCCCAACGCCATCAGCGCCGAGTTCGGCAGATACATCATCGCCGCCTTCGTCATCGCCTTCACCGCCATCGCCGGCATGGCTTCAGTCGCCTACATGGACGTAGCCATAGGCCTCCTTGCCACCTTCACGCTCATCGTCTCTCTCCCCATCCTCGTTCACAGCGCCGGCGGATGGTCCACCATCCACGCCACCCTTCCCGCCACCCACTTCCAGATATTCGGCGAGCTCTCTCCCATCCAGTGCCTCGAGCTCTTTCTCCCCACCTGCCTCCTTCTGCTCGGCAACCAGTCCATGTACCAGAAATTCTTCTCCGCCAGATCCGAGAAAGACGCCGCCCGCGCTGTCGTCGGCTGGATCATCGGCACCGTCATCCTTGAGACCGTCATCGTAGCCATCGCCGTCACCGGTTCGGTCCTCTTTCCTACCGGCGAAGTCCACGCACGTCCCCGCGAAATACTCGCCTACACCGGCCTTCACGGCTTCACCGGCTCGGGTCCTCTTGAGCTTCTCGGCGCACTCCTCATGGGAGCCATCTTCGCCAAGATCATCTCCACCGCCAACAACTGGCTCTTCTCCCCTGCCACCAATCTCGTCAACGACATCTATCTCCGCTACATCTCCCCCCAGGCATCCAACAAGAAGATCCTCGCCATCAGCCGACTCATGGTGGTCCTGCTTGGGCTCTGGGCTCTTTACCAGTCCATGCACATCGACTCCGTCCTCAAAAAGGCTCTTTACGCCTACACCATCTACTCGGCAGCATTGACGCCCGTCATTCTCGCGGCCTTCTTCTGGAAGCGTGCCACCGCCCCCGCCGCCGTCGCGAGCATCGCCGCAGGCACCATCATCACCATCTTCTGGGACACACCCTTCATCCACCACAACGTTCCCGCCATCCTCAGCGACCGCGACGCTATCTTCCCGGCTTTGATTGCCTCCCTCCTTTGCCTGGTTACCGTCAGCCTGGTTACCACCCCGCCCACGGCAAAACAGCTACAACCCTTCTCAGAAGCCTGACGCACCTAGTCCAGCAATGCCATTCGCACGTTTTTAACGTTAGTGTTCAATAATTAATAGCTCCTCCCAGGCAACAACTGATTTTCTGCGCCAGCACGTCGGCTAAAACGATATGAAGGATTGATGAACTTTCTACTGTTACCCGACCTTGCCGCGATGGCTATGTTGCTCAGTATCCTCTACTTCCTGAGGATGCGGCATCCCCGCGAGGCAGTCGATCTCTGGCTCATCGGTCTGCTCTTCATCTTCTTGGAGGCCATTGTTCACGCCGCGTACCCCGCGCCCGGGCCCTGGCGTCTCGCTGCGCACGTCGTCGCGCTGAACTTTTTCATGGTAGCCGGAGCCATCTTCCTTTGGGCCTCCGGCAGAGATATCTTTCCGCGCAAGGCCACTCTCCTCTATCTGCTCGTCAACTGTCTGCCAGTCTCGGCCCTGCTCACTATCTACGGCCTCTATATTCGTGATCCGCGCGCCTATCAAGCGGCCGCCGGGTGCGGTCTCCTCGTTGGCGTCGGCAGTGCCTTCGCCATCGCGCGTACCTGGAGGCTCGGCAGAGGCTGGTGGATTCTTTTCGTCCAGCTCTGCACGTGGATCCCCATCTGGCTCTTTGCCTCCGCCGGGTCCTTTCGCGACGCGGCCTACTTCATCCTCTTCGTTCTGTATTTCTCCACCGCCGTCGTCTTTCAGATCAGCCTGCCGCGCAAAAGCCTCGGTAAGGTCGCTATTGTTACCGGCTTCGTCATCTGGTCCTTCGTTTTTCTCTTCCACTCCTGGGTCACCAATCATCCGGGATACGATGCCATTGCCGATGAGATCTGGAATCTGCAAAAATTTCTCGTCACCATCGGCATGCTCCTGGTCCTGCTCGAGCAACAGGTCTCCACCAACGAGTGGTACGCCTTCCACGACCACCTCACCGGCCTTCCCAACCAGCGTCTCTTTGAGGATCGCCTCTCCGCCGCCATTCAGCAGTCCCAGGTCAACAACACCCGCACCGCCCTTCTCATGGTCGATCTCGACGGCTTCAAGCTTATCAACGACACCCACGGCCACGATGTCGGCGACGAGCTCCTCCGCCACATCGCCCACAATCTTCGCAGCGCCATCCGGCTTCCCGACACCCTCGCCCGCCTCGGCGGAGACGAGTTCATGATCATCGCCACCGACCTGCCCAGCGACCAGCCGGCCGACCTTATCGCCAGGATCAACGCGACCCGTATCTCCCACGCCCTGCACAAGGCGGTCAGCATCAACGGCAACGCTCTCACCGTCACCGGGAGCATCGGCGTAGCCGTCTACCCCGACGACACCACCGACGGGGTGCTCCTTCGCCGGCTGGCCGATCAGCGCATGTATGAGCAGAAACGCCAGATCCCCTTCAGCTTCTAAATCACGCAAAAACGAATTTTCACACTCACCTTTTCGTCCCGGCTGCATCTATCCCAAGTACATATTCTGAACAGGAGACATCTTCATGGCGCCCCACACGCAACCCATCGACTGCACTGCAACCTTCCTCACCTTGGGTCCGGCCCTGTCGCACCCCTTCGACACCCCTATTGACGGTCCGCAACATACCGACAGCAAAACCCTCAGCGCAGCCAAACGAGTCAACTTGGATGATGACGATCATGACGTTGACGACGAGGACGAGGAGGAGGACGACGATTTCAACGACGAGGATGACGCGGACGAGGATGACGCGGACGAGGATGACGCGGACGAGGACGACGAATATGAAGACGACGAAGATGAGGAGGACGACGAAGAGGACGAAGATGACGACGATTTAGACGACGTGGAAGATCACGACGAGGACGAAGATGAAGACGACATCAAACTCATCTAGCCTTCGAAACGCACCCGCTGCCCTGAACCTCAGTAGCCGGCCGCAGTGACCACGTTCTCCAGCTTTTCCCCAGCCATAAAACGCCGCACCTGATCCTCCCCAAACCGAAACGCCCGATGAATAAACTCGGGCGTCGACCCTCCCACATGCGGCGTGATCATGCAGTTGGGCGCGGACCACAGAGGATGTCCAGCAGGCAGCGGCTCCGGGTCAGTGACATCGACAATCGCCCGAATACGCTCCTGCTGCAATGCCTCTACCAGCGCATCGGTAACCACCACCGGCCCTCGCGCAGCATTCACCAGCAGCGCCCCCGGCTTCATCAACCCGATCTCGGCCGCCCCGATCAGCCCGTGCGTCTCTGCTGTCAATGGCACAATGGCCACCACGATATCGGCCTCCGGCAACAACCTCCGTAACTCACCCACAGCGGAGACCTCAGGTTCCTTCCGCGCATTTCGAGCCACCCGTAGAATCTTCTTCACCTCAAACGGCTTCAGCCGAGCCTCGATCGCCGCGCCGATGGAGCCATAGCCGACGATCAGCACCGTCTTGCCAGCCAGATCGTCCCCCAACACTGCGTATTGCCCAACCTGCGCTCCCGCCACATCCATAAACCCATTCGGAATCGACGCCTGCCCCTTCCACTCCTCGCGCACCTGCATATCGCGGTAGTAAGGAAACCGCTTCAGCGAGGTCAGAATCGCCGTCAACACCCACTCCGACGCCGAGATGTCATGAAGCCCCCGGCCATCGCACAACACAATGTCCTTCGGCAGCCACGGTGTAATCCAGTCCACTCCAGCCATCATCGACTGCACGACCTTCACGCCGCGCAGATGCTGAAAGGTCTTCTGCGCAGCCTTCAAAGCAAACGGAATAATCCAGAAATCAACATCCAGAACTCCCGACGGATGCCGCGGTATCCGCACAATCTCCGCCTCGCGCGGAAAATCCACCAGCAGCTCCGAAGCAAGATTCTCATCCACACCAACACGCACCATCTTCTGAGTGTGCACGAACCCAGCCCAAAAAAGAAAGCCCGGCCAAAGAGGCCGAGCCCATAAAAAAACTTGTTCTGAAAATCTGGAAGAAACCCAGTGCTAGATATCCAGGTTCTTCACATCCAGCGCATTCTCTTCGATGAACTTCCGTCGGCTCTCCACATCCTCGCCCATCAGCGTCGTAAAGATCTCCTCACAGGCTGCGATATCTTCGAGCTTCACCTGCAGCAGCGTACGCCGCTCCGGATCCATCGTCGTCTCCCACAGCTGCGGAGCCGTCATCTCGCCCAGTCCCTTGTAACGCTGCACCTGGTACTCTTTCTTGCCCTGATCGATGACGTAGTTGAAGACCTCACGCGCTGTCTTCTTCTCGACGGGGTCCTGCGCGACCTTGCTGGAGCGTTTCGCCGCTTTTGTCTCAGCGACCGTTCCCGGAGCCGCAGCAATATCGGCGACACCCTCTGCTGATGCGATCTCCTCGGCTTCGTCCGCTGCATCTGCGGCTGCATCTGCCTTGGTTTTGGGGGCATACTCAATCAAAAATGGAGCGACGAGCTGATCCTTGATCTGCGCATGCTTGGCCAGCATCTGCCGGCTCTCCGGCGCCGAAGCCAGCGCCCAGTCGATCGTCCGCACCGCACCCTGCGAGTCGGTGTAGCTCACAGAGTAGCTCTTGTGCTCCTCATCCAGCACCACATCGCCGACGTTCTTGAACTGGTAAGTCTTCTGCATTCCCACCAGCCGCTGGCGCATCTTCTCCAGCTTGGCTGGCGACTCGAAGTCCACACGGCGAGCCGAATCCTTGCCCTCCTGCGCGAACAACTCCGCAAACGCCTGCGTCACTTCCTCATTCCGCAGCCGCTTCTGCACCTTGTCGAAGAAGCCGAGATAGTCGTTCAACTGTCCCATATACTTCGTCAGGGCAGCGCCCTCAAGCTTCGCCCCGCCGTCGCCATAACGGATCACCATGCCATCGGAGGCACGCTTCACCATCACACTCACATACTCGCGGTCGTCCTTGATGTACTGCTCAAACTTGCCCTTCTTGATGCGATAGAGCGGCGGCTGTGCGATATACACATGGCCACGCTTGATCAGCTCCGTCATATGGCGGAAGAAGAACGTCAGCAACAGCGTGCGGATATGCGACCCGTCGACGTCGGCATCGGTCATCAGGATCAGCTTGCCGTAGCGCAGCTTGCTCGCATCGAAGTCGTCCTTGCCGATCCCGCATCCCAGCGCCGTAATCATCGCGCGAATCTCTTCGTGCCCCAGCATCTTGTCGTACCGAGCCTTCTCGACGTTGAGGATCTTTCCCTTCAGCGGAAGGATCGCCTGGAACTTACGGTCGCGGCCCTGCTTGGCCGTTCCGCCCGCCGACTCACCTTCGACCAGGTACAGTTCGCAGCGATCGGGCTCTCTCTCGGAGCAATCAGCAAGTTTGCCCGGCAGACCGCCGCCATCGAGCGCACCCTTACGCCGAGTGAGGTCGCGAGCCTTACGCGCAGCCTCACGCGCACGCGCCGCATCGATCGCCTTATTGATAATCTTCTTCGCAACCGAA
>Ga0210406_10003379_pt1 | contig 17540 bp, 13 predicted proteins | sample IncBWC30MmetaG_FD_155454 | JGI IMG/M metagenome (GOLD analysis project Ga0210406, IMG submission 155454) | Forest soil microbial communities from Barre Woods Harvard Forest LTER site, Petersham, Massachusetts, United States - Inc-BW-C-30-M | ecosystem: Environmental > Terrestrial > Soil >... | reverse complement strand
GGCGTTCCCGGCGTAGCGTAGCGCACCAGCGGAATGCGGCCGAGTCCGACGATAACTTCCGGCAGCAAGGCCTGGTCAAGCCCGCGCCCGGCCACGGCAAATCCCGTCGCTGTGGGCGGGTGCGCGTGGCAGATGGCGTTCACATCCGGGCGCATGTTGTAAAACAACAGGTGCATGGCCAGCTCGGACGAAAATTTTCGCTCGCCGGAAATCTGGCGCCCCTCGAGGTCGGTGACCACCAGGTCCTCCGGCGCGAGCATGCCCTTGTTCATGCATGTCGGCGTGGTCAGGATGCGCCTCTCGTCCAGGCGCACCGACACATTTCCCTCGCACGCTACGTTGTAGCCCTGTTCGTACATCCAGCGCCCGGCAATACATATATCCTGGCGGTGTTGCAGTTCAGTCTTCGCGCTGCCCGGCAAAAGCGAGTCCGGAGTCATAGGGCGGACCCCTTCCTGGCTCGAAGCTTCCCTCCGAGCCTTTCGGGAACAAATTGTCGTGCGATGCATGCGCCGCAAGCGGCGCGCATCGGCGAAATCTTAAGCGTAAATGCCGCGCAACCTCAACGCCTTGGCCACGCGGTCGATGGCCAGCATGTACGCCGCGATGCGGTTGTTCACCTTATGCGTTTCGGCGTAGCGTACCACTTCATCGAAGGCATTTTCCATCACATCCAGCAGCCGCTCGTTGACTTCCCTCTCGCGCCAGAAGAAGCCTTGGCGGTCCTGCACCCATTCGAAATAACTCACCGTAACGCCGCCCGCGTTGCCCAGGATATCCGGCACCGTGAAAATCCCCTTAGCGTCCAGGATGGCGTCGGCTTGCCAGGTCGTCGGACCGTTCGCGCCTTCGCAAAGGATTTTTGCCTGCACCTGGTGGGCGTTCCTCTCGGTAATTTGATTCTCGATGGCTGCGGGGATGGCGATATCGCACGGCTGGAAAAGAACATCGCGTGCACTCATCTTCGTGCCACCGCCCGGAAAATCGGGCAGCGCCTTCTTCTGCGTATAAACCCAATCAATGACTTTGGGAATGTCGAAGCCCTTGTCGTTGTATAACCCGCCCCCGATATCTGCGAGCCCGACGATCTTGTATCCCGCTTGCTGCATCAAGAGCCCGGCCAGCGAACCGACATTGCCGAAGCCTTGAATTATTACGCGGCTTCCTTCGCGCTTCATCCCCAGCTTAGCCGACGCTTTATCGCAACAGATCATCACGCCGCGCCCGGTGGCCTCGCGGCGACCGGCCGACCCGCCCAGTTCGATGGGCTTGCCGGTGACCACCGCCGTGGTCGCCTGGCCCACGTGCATCGCATACGTATCCATCACCCACGCCATCATCTGTTCGCCGGTGCCCACGTCCGGAGCAGGGACGTCGCGCTCCGGGCCAAGCCAGTTCACCAGTTCCGCGGTGTACCGCCGCGTCAGCCGCTCCAGCTCCCCTCGCGACATCTTCCGCGGATCGCAAATCACCCCGCCTTTGGCCCCGCCGAAGGGAATATTCACCACCGCGCATTTCCAGGTCATCCACGTCGCCAGTGCGCGTACTTCGTCCAGCGTAACGTCCGGAGCAAAACGAATCCCGCCCTTGCCCGGTCCGCGCACCGTGGAGTGCAAAACGCGGTACCCAGTGAACACTTCGAGCTGGCCATTGTCCATTCCCACCGGAATGTACAAAGTGATTTCCTTGCTGGGGTACTTCAAATAGCGGTATAGCCCTTGCTCCAGTCCCAACTTGTTGGCGGCTACTTCGAAGCGCACTTCCGCGTTCTGGTAAACATTCATCTCTTCCGGTGCAGGCGCTTGCGACATGCGAGGATCTCCTTTGGACCGGACGCGCCCAGAGACGCATCCGTCCTTTCACAGTTCGCCCGCGCGGTTTGCGGCGCGGGAGGCGATCTGGAGAGCCAAGAAAAAGGTGAGTTTCGGCGGGCTACCCATCCGCCGGACCTGTCACTTGGCCGGGCCGCCAGTATACGAACCTGTCTCGCCGCTCGCAAGCAGCACAGCGCCGCGCTCGAGATTTTGTCGTACCTAGATTAGTATGTGCTGAGAGGGGTTTGGTCAGTGTAACCGGAATCGCGTGGGAATTCACGCTCGATGAGGGACGCGCTCACTTTCAAGCCGTTTGCCGAACGCTGATTCTTGGCCTGCGCAAAGAACCAGACAAACGCCAGCAGCGCTCCGAGAATCATTCCCGCGAACAGCAAGCTGGCCGCGTGCAAAAATGTGCGAACGTATTGCCCAGTCCATACCGCGCCGAAGTTCCTCGGCTGTGCACTCGCTTCCAAAATGGCCTTTGTGCCTTCTGCACTCGGCGTGCCCAGAACGCTCGAGTATTCCACGCGGGCGATGAAGCTGTACCCCCGCCGCGGAATCGTTTCGATATACACAGGGTTTTCCGGAGAATCGCCGAGCACCTGGCGCAGCTTGTTCATCGTGGTGTTGACGTTGGCATCAAGATTGGCCAGGAACGTCTCCGGCCAAAGCTGGCGCCGCACTTCCTCCCGCGTCACAACCTCGCCGGCACGGCTCAGGAGCAGCAGCAGCCCCTGGAAGACCTTGGCCTGCACCTTGACGCGCTGGCCATCCTGATACAGCTCTTCGCGTTCGAGGTCGGCCTGGAACCTCCCGAAACGCGCGTAACGGGCCTCAAGCGTTGCAGGCGCCGTTGCGTTTCCGATGGGCTCGTCTTGGGCTATTGCGCTGGGTAGTGTGCTCATGCTGTGGTCCTCTTGTTGGTCCGGCGCCGCCTTGCAGTTAAGCCAGCGAGGAACGTTGGCTTTCGGCGCCTTCCTAATCGAACTTAGACGCAAATAGCCTAGCGATTGAGGCCTCTAAACTTGTCAAATTTATGTATCTTCCAGGTTTAGATTCCAGTGCGCGACACCGGACGGGAGGGATAAAGCAGCTATTGCAAGCGGAATTGGATGGTAACCGTAAGGTGCATGGCCACGGGCTTGCCGTCCAGCGTGGCCGCCTCGTACCTCCACCGGCGCAACGCGTCCATGGCCGCTTGGTGCAGCAGCGAAGGGCCGGAAACGACCTTCATCGTGGTTACGCGGCCCGTCGCATCAATCAACGCGTCGACGCGCACGTCTCCGGCTATGTGCTGCGTCCTCGCCATTGCTGGATAGCTTGGCGGGGCGGAAGAAATCAAGCGCGCGGGTTTGACGTCACCGCCCACGGGAGCCGGCGGAGCCGCCGGCTCCTTCGAGCTTTCTGTTAAGTTCGCGCCGAGAGAGTTTTGTCCACCGGGAAGCTCGCTGCTGTTTTGCTCCAGCGCCGGCTCCATCTCGCCATTCGCCTGCACATTGTTCGAGCGTCTGACCTTGGGCTTGGCCAGGCGAATTTCGCCGAGGGAGCGTTTCTGGATTTCAGATTCATCGGGTTCCGCTGATTTCGCCGGCCCCATGCTCAGGTCGTTCTTTGAACCTGATTTTGAAATACGTTCGGTAATCGCCGCGGTCTGCATTTTGCCTTGGGCTAATGAAGAGGCCGGCGCTTCTACCGTTGCGCCCCCAGAGTTCTCTTTCCTTCCCTGCGAGGCCGCCTCCGGCCCTTCCATGGGCGTTGACGAAGGCGTCACGCCTGCAGCGGATTGCGTGTTCGACGCGGGTGGCAGCAAAGACGAGCTGGCTATGGATGCCTGCGATGCATTCGATGCCGGCGAAGACTGCGCGGGCGCCCATGAGTCGCGGAAATACCATGCGCCGCTGGCCGCTGCGACAATCATTCCTGCCGCAATCGCCTTCCAGATTCCCTTGCCGCTTCTGCGCGCGCCGGTCAACGTCGGCGCGCTCTCTCCTAATAGAGTTTTGCCAAATACCGGAGTGGTCCGCGCGCGCTTTGATGGGCTGGCCGCTTTCTTTGCCGCAACCGGGGCCTGTTTTGCGGCAGAAGCCGATTCTGGCGCCTGCGGAGCCTGCCATTCTTCCAATTGCGCGGCGGAATCACGCGCTGCGTTTTCCGCTGGCGGCGCGGGAATCGCCGCATTGCGCGCCAACGGCTCGAGCCAGGCTGGAATTTTCACTTCTTCGGCATCAAAGCTGGACGTCACCGGTGCCGGCGTGTCTTTCGGCGTCGAAGGCTCGTCGTTCGCCAAGTCAAATATTTTCGCCGCGGCGTCTCCAAGCTCCTGCTTGGAAGGCGGTGCAGCCGAGACCGCCATACCCTCGCTCTGTTTCTCCTCGGTGGAAAGGAGGTCCGACAATTGCTGCTCCAGTCGATTTGCGTCCAGCGTCAACCCGCCTGTGGACGCCTCCGCAGGCGCCAGGAAATCGGCTTTGCTCGATGGGCGCGCATCCGCCTTGATTTCGGTCTTGAATTCCTGCACGTCGTCCGCAAGATTGGTCGTGATGTCTTCAACAGGCCTCGCGTCCACACGCAAGGTTGGTTGCGGCTCCGCGTTTGTAGCCGGGATCCCCGCGGGCAAAGTAGGCGACGCCAATTTTCGCGCGGCAGGCGAAGACTGAGCGCCAGGGCGCTCGCCGGGGAAGCGCATGCCCCAGAATCCGAGGACCGGTTCGGTGAATTCCAGCTCCACGTAGCCGCTGGCGCTGCGGTAATGTTTGGATTTCACTACCTGGCAGACGACTTCCTTCTTCGTCTTCTCGTTGGTCAGAAAAAGAAGCTGGCCCGGCGCCACCGCCGACGAAAGACGAATCACCGCTCCGTTGATCAGCACCAGCACCGTGCTGGTGGTTTCCGAAAATGGTTCGCGCTTGTCGCTGCCTTCCACCGCCCGCGCGCCGTTTACCGTCACCGGCACTTCCAGGGTGACAGGTTGCGCACTGCTGATTTGTGGGCCCGCGGTTGCGCCTCCCGGGGCGCGCTCCGAAGTTTCCGGAGAGGTGGGAAGCAGGGTGCTGTCTTTGGCCGTCGGGAGCATGTCTTACTCGCTTGCGAGAGAGAGTTTCGGCCGAACTCCACCGGTTCAGAGTTGCGCGCGAACCTTTTTATTGTCCGGCGGAGGCGAGCGGGCCAGCCATAGTACGCTCGTACTGCATGGGAAACATACACTGTCCGTTCGTACAGGTTTTTCGGGGAAGGAAGATTTATTTGTCGAGCGGGGCTTTGAACTGCTCGTCGATCTCCACTTGATATCCCGTCACCAGCTTGTTGGTTTCGTTGGCCATGCCGATCACCGCTTGCAATTCGTGAAACATCGCATCCGTCATGCCTTTGCCGCGAGCGGAAGCGGTGTGCGAGGCGATGCAGTAGGAACAATTATTTGTTACGCTGACCGCGACGTAGAGCAATTCTTTCGTGAGCGGATCCAGAGCGCCAGGCGCCATGATTTGCTTGATGCTCTCCCAGGTGCGCTTCAGTGTCGCGGGATCGTGCGCGATGCCCTTCCAGAAATTATTGATCCAGTCGACCTTGCGCGTGGCCATGATGTCGTCGTAGACCGCGCGAACTTCCGGGCTGGCTTCCGCATATTCGATCAGCTTGAACGTGGCCATGGTGTTCTCCCGCCGTTTGAACTTTCGCTTCGCAAACGCTAGCAGGAAGCGCCAGGTTCGGCCAGCGATTCTGTTCATCTCCTTTAAGGCGCGCCGCCACGCTATCTCGCCGGTGCGGTCGCCATGGTGACTTTCGGCGCGGAGCAATACGTTTGGCATCCCGAAGGCGCGAAAAGCCATGCGGACCCGGACGGCCCGCCGGCGAATCTGTCGATGAACGTGAAGAGTGGCGCAGGATTTACCCTGCCCAGGGCTTCCGTGACCGTGCTGCGAGGAAAGCTCGATCGGGATTGATGCTTGGCTGCTGGTGTTGGAAGCGGCGCTGCGCTTAGCAGGAGCGCATCGATGCGGCCAGTTCGAGATTGGCCTGCAGCCGGAGGTCGATCTGCACCGCTGCGTACCGCGCGCAGATAGTTAGCTCGCGCTGGCTCCAGGCGGCCACCGCGGGCATGCTGCGGCCAACCAGCGAGGCGATGCCGTCTACCAGCGCGTAGTACCCGCGCACAAGTCCGAGGCCCTTGCCGCCAGAACGCAGTTCCGGGGTCACATTGTGAATACCCAGTAGAGCCGGGAAATCCTGGCCGGTGAGTTGGCCATTTTGCACCCCGGCAGCTTCCAGGACGCGTTCGGAGACCGGTTGCGCCGCCGCTCCCGCCAGCATCGCTCGCCAGTAGTAGGCGCCGAACTGTGAGAGGGCAACGATTGAGATTGCAAATAGCATAGCGGCGAACATCCTTCAGCCTCTTTCTCTTTGCACGCACAAGTCTGCCCGTGCCGTCGTCGCGGACCAATAGTCCCGCAGTACCAGCCACATAGGACTTTGCAAACCATTGAAACTAATAGCGTTAGTAAGGCATCCGGCCGCGAAGGCTTGTACTTGCGTGTTTCTGCTTGCTCCTCTATTCTCCTGCCCGACGAATTACATGGGAGGCCCCCCAATGCGCGCTTGGCGAGTCATGATGTTCCCCGCAGCCTTGGTCGGGCTTCTCGCTTTGGCTGTGCAAGCCCGCAAGCCGAGCGCAGCGCCCGACGAGCGCGCCATCGATCGCGCGGCGATTACGAAGATTCTCGAGGCGCAGCAGAATAATTGGAATCAGGGCAATGTCGACGCGTTTCTGGAGGGCTACTGGCATTCTCCGGATTTGACATTTTCCGGAAGCGGCGGCATTGCCCGCGGATGGGATGGCGTGTTGGCGCGCTACAAGAAAAATTATCCCGATCGCGCGGCGATGGGCCGGCTTGATTTTTCCGGGCTTGAATTTCACTTTCTCGGCAAGGATGCCGCGCTGGTACTCGGGCATTGGCATCTGACGCGCGCGCAGGGCGATATCGGCGGAGTTTTCTCTTTGGTTTGGCAGCGCTTTCCAGAAGGCTGGCGCATCATTCACGATCACACCAGCCTGGTCGAGAAGGCCAAGTGAAGGATTCCCGATGCTAGCGGAGGCCCTGCATCTCGCTTTGACGGGCTTTGGAATTGTGGCCGCGACGATGTTCGCGCTGTGGCTCGTGCATCTACGCATCCGCAATGCGGCTATCGTCGATGTGGGATGGGCCGCGGGGCTGGCGATGCTCGCGATTTTTTACGCGGTGGAGGGGCCGGGATATGAGGCGCGCAAATGGGCGATCGCGGCGATGGCGGGCTTCTGGGGATTGCGGCTGGGGATGTATTTGCTTTTTTCGCGCGTGGCGGGCAAGCCGGAGGAAGGACGCTACGTGCAACTGCGCAGGGAATGGAAGACGAATCTTCCGCTGCGCTTCTTGTTTTTCTTCGAGTTTCAGGCGCTGTTGACGGTGGTGCTGTCGCTGCCGTTTTTGCTGGCCAGCCTCAACACTGGCGCGCCGCTGGGCAGGCTGGAGAAGATCGGCGCGGCGATTTGGCTGGTGAGTATTTGCGGGGAAGCTGTGGCAGATTTTCAGCTCAACCGCTTTCGGAAAAATCCGGCCAATAAAGGGAAAACCTACCGGCGCGGTTTGTGGGGCTATTCGCGGCACCCGAATTATTTTTTCGAGTGGATGATTTGGGTGAGTTACGCCATTTTCGCGCTGGGCTCGCCATGGGGCTGGCTCGGGCTGATTTCGCCGGCGATGATGCTGTATTTTCTGCTGGGCACCACCGGGATAGCAGCCACGGAAGCGCAAGCGCTGCGCACTCGCGGAGGGGAGTACCGCGCCTACCAGCGCACCACGAGCACGTTCGTGCCGTGGTTTCGGAAAAAAGAGCACGCGTGAGCGTCTTAAGGCCGCCGAATTACAGCGCGCACAAAGCGGCTATAGGATATCGAGGACTTCTTCGTAACGCTTGAACGGCGGGATCAGGTACGCGCCGGCCAATTCCGTGCGCGACCAGGCCAGCATGTCGCGTGCGCACTCGAAGCCACGGTCGCGCGCGGCGGCGCCCGCCGCTTCCAACGATTTCAGCAGCGGCTGCGGAATGACGATGCCCGGCACCTCGTTGTTGAGGCGCAGCGCTTGTTTGTAGCTGTTGAGCGGCCAGATGCCGATGAGGATGGGAATGGGCGGCTTGCCGCCGAGTTTTTTCAGGAAGGCGTACCAGTGTTCGGGATCGAAGAGCGGCTGGGTCATGGCGAAGTGCGCGCCGGCTTCGATCTTGGCGCGGAAACGCGTGATTTCTCCGTCGAGATCGTCGGCGACGGGATTTACGGCCACGCCGATGGCAAAATTTGTTGCGCCGCCCAGTGTCTTGCCCGCCCAATCGGTGCCCTGGTTCAAGCGATGTAGAACCTTCACCAGCCCCACGGAATCCACTTCGTAGACGCCGCTGGTTTCCGGGTAATCGCCGACAGAGGGAGGATCACCGGTGATGGCCAGGACGTTGCGAACGCCGCCGACGGTCCACGCGCCGAGCAGCATGGCTTGCAGGCCGATGATGTTGTAGTCGCGGGTAGTGAGGTGCGGCACGGTTTCCACGCCGCGCGCTTCGAGAGCGCCCGCGGTGATTAGCGCATCCATGCCGACGCGGGCCATTGCGCCGCTATTGATGTCGATCGCATCGACTTTGCGCGAGGCCATGATTTTGTCGACCTGCTCGTAGACGCGGTCCAGGGCGATGCCTTTCGGCGGATCGATTTCCACGCAAACGGTGAACTCATTTTTCTGCAGCTTTTTCCAGAATTTGCTCTCCGGTTCGCGCTGCAAGGCGGGAGCGGGCTTCGCAACGGCCTCTACGCGAGCGACGGCCGTGGCCTGCACCGGGCGCAGCGACTTCACGGCTTCGGCCATCGCGCGAATATGCGCGGGCGTGGTGCCGCAGCAACCGCCGAGTATGCGCACACCGAGGGCGGCGGCTTCGCGGGCGAAAAGCGCGAAATACTCGGGCGAGGATTTTGGGTACACGATGCGGTCGCCTTCGCGCTTGGGGAAACCCGCGTTGGGCATGCCGCTGATATGCAGGCCGTCCACGCCCGCGAGTTCCTGAAGAATGGGAAGCAGCGATTGCGGGCCGAGCGTGCAATTAGCGCCGATGATCTGCACGTTTTTGTTCTTGAGCAGCGCGGCCACCGCGCCGGGACGCAGGTCGCCGAAAATGGTGCCTTCTTCGGAGTAGGTAAGTTGCGCGACGATGGGCAATCCGGAGAAAGAACGAATGGCGTCGATGGCCAGAAGAATTTCTTCGATGTAAGAGAAAGTTTCGAGAATGTAGAGATCGACGCCGCGCTCTTCCAAAGCCAATGCCTGCTCGCGAAAAATGGCCAGGATTTCGTCGGGCTCCGGATGGCGCGCTTGCACCCCGATGCCCAGCGGTCCGATGGAGCCGGCGATCAAGATTTCGCGGGTGGCGGAATCGCGCGCCTCGCGGGCGATTTTGACGCCGCGCCCGTTGAGTTTCTGCACTTCGTCACCCAAGCCAAGCGGTTCGAGCTTGAAGCGATTGGCGCCGAAGGTGTTGGTCTCGATGATTTGCGCGCCGGCTTCGATGTAGGCCTGGTGGACACGAAAGACCGCTTCCGGCTGGGTGGAATTCAGTTCATCGAAGCAACGCTGCGGGCCCACGGCCTCGTGCAGCAGCGAACCCATCGCGCCATCGGCGATGAGGATGGTGTCTTTCAGCCGTTCGTTGAAATCCTGAATTTTCAAAGCCGGGTTGTCCTATGCATCGATCTGCGCGGCCGCCTTCAGCGCTTGGATTCCATGAGGCTGGCCACGGTGCTCATCAAATCGTATTTGGTTAGGATCTCGAAGCGGGTGTCGCCCATTTCCACGAAGACGGCGGGATTTTCGTGGCTGAGGATGTAGGTGATGCGCTCGACGGGAGCGCTGCGCGGCACTTGCGGCAGCGGCTTGCTCATCACTTCGCGGACGACGAGCTTGCGCAGATCCTTGCCTTGCAGCGCCATGGTCAGGATCTGGTCTTCGTAAATGGTGCCGATGGGAATATTTTCCTCGAAGACGGGAATCTGCGAAATGTCCTGGTCCTGCATGGTTTTCAGCGCGTGGAAGACGGTCTGATACGGGCGCGCGATAACCAGTTCGCGGACTTTGCCGGCCTGGTGCTTGGCGTTCACCACTTCGCCGGCGGTGATTTTCACCGCGGCTTCCACGTAGCCGCGCTCGCGCATCCACTCGTCGTTGTAAACCTTGCTGAGATAGCGCATTCCGGTGTCCGGCAGGAAGGCCACGATGAAAGTGTCCTTGCCGAGGTTTTTTGCGATCTGCAGCGCGGCGGAAATGCAGCCGCCGCCGGAGCCTCCGGTAAATAGGCCCTCCATCTTCACCAGGCGCCGCGCGATTACGAAGCACTCTTCGTCATTGACCTGGATTACGTCGTCGCAGATTTTCAGGTTCATAGTGGCGGGGAAGAAATCTTCGCCGATGCCTTCGACGACGTAGGTCTTGGCCTTCACGGTTTCGCCGCGCTTGACGAAATCGTAGTACAGCGAGCCGTAGGGGTCGACGCCGATGACTTTGACGCTGGGATTTTTTTCCTTCAGATATTTGCCGACGCCGCTGATGGTCCCGCCGGTGCCCATGCCGCAAACGAAATGAGTGATTTCGCCTTCGCTGTCTTCCCAGATTTCCGGGCCGGTGGTGCGGTAATGCGCTTCCGGATTCATGGGATTTTCGTATTGATTGGGATAGTAGGAATTGGGAATTTCGCGCGCGAGTTTTTTCGCCACGGAATAGTAGCTGCGCGGATCTTCCGGCTCCACGGCGGTAGGGCAAACGATCACTTCCGCGCCCAGCGCTTTGAGCAAGTCCACTTTTTCCTTGGACTGCTTGTCCGTAATGGTGAAAACCATTTTGTAGCCGCGCACCGCCGCGACCAGCGCGAGACCCATTCCCGTATTCCCGGAAGTGCCTTCGATGATCGTGCCGCCGGGTTTGAGCAGGCCTTTTTTCTCGGCGTCATCAATCATGGTGATGCCAATGCGGTCCTTCACCGAGCCGCCGGGATTGATATAGTCGGCCTTGACGTAAATCTGCGGCTTCAAGCCGTGGTTGATGCGATTGAGACGCACCAGCGGCGTGCGGCCAACGGCTTCCAGAATGTTGTTACATTTCATGTGCTTTGGTCGGGCCAGGCGGCGCGGCAAGCGAGCGCGGCGGCTGTGCCATAATTTGTACAGTCTAGCATGCGCTCGCGCAGCGACGTAGCCGAGCGCGGCGAAGGAGAGATGCGTGTCGCGTCAGAATATTTCGAGCGGAGCGCCGTGGGAGCCGATTGTGGGGTATTCGCGGGCGGTGCGCGTGGGGAATGTGATTAGCGTGTCGGGCACGACGGCGACTGGGCCGGACGGAAAGATTGTCGGAGTGGGTGATGTGTATGCGCAGACAGTGCAGACGATTCGGAATATCGAGGCGGCGCTGGGGAAGGCCGGCGCGACGCTGAACGACGTGGTGCGGACGCGGATTTATGTGACTAACATCGCGGAGTGGGAGAAGGTTGGACGGGCGCACGGCGAATTTTTCGGTTCGATCCGGCCAGCGACGAGCATGGTGCAGGTCAGCAGTCTGATTTCGCCGGAAATGCTGGTGGAAATCGAAGCCGACGCCGTCATCGGCGAGTGATGCGTACCCCGGGTAGACGCGACCGCTAGCAGGTCCCGTAGCCGGTCTTGCGCGCACGATCTCGTGCTGTAGGCAGAGTTCCGCTGTCGATTCGCCCAGAGTGTCAGGGATCCTCCCGGTCTAATCTGTCAGGGATGCACCCGGTCCGTACCCATTCACAGACCTACCCCCTCCCCCCCTGTTTTTTGTAAGTGTTGATTCTAAAGGAAGTTAAAGTCGTTTGTTTTGATACACTTTCACAAGTGTTGATTCTAAAGGGACTTAGGCTTGCACCAAAATCATGCAAATTCGTTCAATGCGGACGGACGATTAGCAACAAGCAGTGGCCGCTCGAATGACGAATCGCAGCAGATACGATTCGGCGCGCCAGCCCTTCGAGGCTCAGGACAAGCTGGAGCTACGCTGAGCTGGGTCTCAAAGAGAGAAGGCGCGTTACCAAAAGAAAAGAGCGCCAAGATGGCTTGGCGCTCTTTTACCTGAAGAGAGCTTATCAGGGAAATGACTCCGCGTCAAGAAGTCGCGGGTCAGTTTCCGATTGCGCGACTTACCAGGAGTTAGCCGCATGGTCTGACGATCACTTCCGAATAGCCGACGACTCGTCCAGAATCTTAATTGCTTCCAAGACGCACATTCGTGGACTGGCAACCTTGACTTCTGCTGGTCTGCAATTGTTCAACAAATGAAAAAGGGCTTATGATACGCGGGACTTCGTTTGGTCAGTAATTTATGCTGAGACGAGCTTTGCTTACCGCATTTCTGGTGTTCACGACCGTCCTTGTTCTTCCTGCCAAGGAACGGATTCTCCTTAACCGCATTGGACCTTCTCAGTCAACGCTGTTCATCGCTAAGGCAGATGGTTCAGGCGAGCGATCGCTGTTGCCGAAATCCGGCTTTGACTATAATGCCTCGTTTTCCGCGGATGGAAAGTGGATTGTCTTCACTTCTGAGCGTAACGGCTCCGCCGATATCTATCGTGTACATCCCGATGGGTCAGGGCTCGAGCGGCTGACTGATGACCCGGCATATGACGATCAGGGGGCACTTTCACCAGATGGGAAGCAGCTTGCGTTCGTGTCCTCGCGAGGCACTGGCTCCGCTGATATTTGGATGCTCGATCTAAAGGCCAGAAAGGCGCGAAATCTGACGCATGCCCCGGCTAGTTTTCGGCCGTGTTGGTCGCCGGATGGGAAGTGGATAGCGTTCTCATCGGACCGCAACACATCTATCCAGCGTGCGGCAGGCCGCTGGGAACAGTTGCAGGAGGCCAGCCTGTATCTCATACGGCCAGACGGGACTGGTCTGCGGAGTCTAACCTCTCACGGGAAGTTTGCGGGGTCACCGAAATGGTCGCCCGATAGCAAGCGAGTCGTCTTCTATGAAATGGATGTCAAAGATACTTTTTTGGCCCGTCGCTTCGCTTTAGTCTCGGCCACTGTCGGAACAGGCGGGCAAGACGCTGCCGCCGCTGTGTCTCAGATCGTTTCCATGAATGTTGCCACGGGAGCCCGCCAAGAGCACAGTTCGGGTTCCGGACTCAAAGTGTCACCCCAGTTCGTAACTGCAAGTCGCATCGGATATTTCGTCAAGGAAGGGCCGCATGCCGGTTTGGCGTTTACGAGCGGGGATCAGGGCGCAGGCGGAAAGACGTACAACCCGTCTTGGTCGCCTGACGGTAAATGGGTTGTGTATCAGAAATATTCGTCCGAGGCTCGCCCGCAGCGCCAAAACTTGTTCAGCCAGGATCCTAAATTCGATCTCGTGTATTCCGATCCCTTCCCTGCGTTTTCACAAGACGGCAAGAAACTCGCCCTGAGCGATAAGTTGGGCTCCACCTTCCCCGGAGCCCTCACCGCCCTGTCAGTCATGGATGCGGATGGTGGCAACCTTAGGCGCATCTTTCAGGAGAAAGATACACTTGTTGTTCAGTCGCAATGGTCGCCCAATGGAGACTGGATCGTATTTGGGGCCGGATTTTATTTCGCGAACCGTAGCAAGCCCGCGACCCTCATGATGGCCCGGCCGGATGGCTCCGAACTCCGCCAGCTCACCAAAGGGCCCGGAAACAGCGGGTTCCCAAGCTGGTCGCCCGATGGGAAGCGAATTGTCTATCGCGTCTGGGGCGAGTCGGAGCACGGTCTCCGAATCATCAACCCTGAGGACGGGTCCTCCACGACCTTGACCACAGGCTATGACACCTTCCCCGCCTGGTCGCCGCGCCGGGATGTGATCGCATTCACCAGCTTCCGCGACAACGACTTTGATATTTATACGATCAGGCCTGACGGAACCGGTCCGCAGAGGCTAACCACAGCTCCCGGAAATGATGCGCATTCCGTGTGGTCACCCGATGGCAAACATATTCTGTTCAGCAGCGCCCGTTTAGGATTCAAAGACGAGGCACCGCTTTATGATGGTGTTCCACAACCCTACGCCGAGCTTTTCGTGATGGACGCAGATGGCACCAACCAGCGGCCGTTGACAGATAACCAATGGGAAGATGGCACGCCGGCTTGGGAACCAGTACCGGTGCCGTAAGTGGACATTTGCAGCGGCTTTTCGGGTCACCTCTTAGCGATGCCCTCTAGTATTTCGGCTGAGTTACGAGCAACTCGGAAACAATCCACATGCGTGATAAACGCTAATCGGAAACTGGCTTTCAATGTCCGGGTTCAGAGCGTCTAGGGGCAAGCATTTGTAATCAGAAACTCACCACGACCAGAAGAACGCCGGCTACCATTTGGCGCGGATGCGGTACTTGAGGACGGAGGTGCCATCCTTGGCGACGGGGACCTTGAATTGGGCGGCGAAGGCGGCGGTTTTGGTGAATTTGTAGGTGGAGGAGAGCATCTCCCAATCGCCGCCGATGGGTTCGTTGACCTCGACGGTGATGGGCGTGTCCTTGTGGTTGCGCAGGGTGATCTCGAATTCCATCTCCCAGACGTGGGTGTCGATGCGCTTGTAATCGGTCTGCTTGCGCTCGGCGACGACGTCAAAGGCGTTGCCGATGTGCACGGTGACGGTTTCGTCCTTGGGGGTGTGATCGATGTGATCTTCGCCGATGAAGAGCACGCCGCCCTTGGAGTCCTTCTGATAGACGCGCAGGTTGCCGGCGGGCAGGGGCATGCCTAATCCAGCCTTTTCCTCGTTCTTGAATTTGTAGAAGACCATGACCGGATCTTTTTGCGGCGAGCCGGGATTGTAGAGGTTGTGGTAGTAAAAATTCTGACCGTTGACGACGAAGACTTTTTCGACGGGAACTCCGGTGCCCTGCAAGAGGCTGATTTGCTTTGTTTCCTTGTCTTCGACGGAGGTGCGGCGGCCGAGCGAATAGAGATGGTACTCGGAGAAGGCTTCCTGTTGGAATTGCTGCTGCTTGGCCACCGCGGCATTCATGTCTTGTGCGCGCATAGCCATGGGGGCGGACGGCTGGATGCGGTTCAATTCGCCGGCAACTAGCTGCAAGCGCGCGTTGCGGAAGGCGGTGCCGCTATTGTTGGCGAGGGTGACCCAGCCGTCGAGGTCGGCGGCCTTGTCGTCGCGCGCGACGGTGAGAACATAGTCGGAGTTCCAGGAAAGATTGGTGGCGAGGTAGGACGCTTCGATCTGATGCTTGCGCGGACCGGAATTATCGAGCGACATCAACAGCGTGGGGCGATCGTAAAGATTCGCGGGGACTTCGGGAAAACGATAGCTTTCCGCAAACATGCCGGTGACGATGTCGTTGCCAATCTTCCAGACGGGCCCGTTGTTGTCGGAGAGCAGGGTGGCCTTGATTTCCTCGTGTTTGGTCGTGCCGCTGTCCTGATAGGTACGGACCAGAGTGACTTCCTTGCCGACGTATTTGTGCAGGAGTTTGGCGGGTTCGAGGAGGTCGTACTCGTAATTCTGCTCGATCACGCCCAGCTTGTCCGGCTCGGTGAGCGAACGGAAATGCACGGTGGCGGGATTGATGGTGGCGGCGATGTCCATGAATTTGAGGCGGAACGAGCCAGTGGGCAGGGTTACCTGGCGAACATCGCGAACCAGCGCGATGTTGGAGTTGTAGACCGTGATGGCCAGATCGGTCTGGTCGCCCAGGTTGGACGATTGATCGGCGGACGACGGACGAGCTTCTTTGTCCTGTGTGCCGGCGTTGCGGCTGCGTGTGGCGGAGTACAGCACGCCGGCGCTGAGCAGTGCGCCGAGCGTGGCCGCGGCAAACCATGGCAGGCGCGCGCGGAATTTCTGGCTGAGAGTGTTCATGTTGTTGACCTCTTCTCGAATTTGCTTCCAGGGTTAGAACGAGGCCGGGAGAAATTCTTGCATGCCTCGGATTTCACTCGGGAGCCACTTTGTTCCACGTGGCACCGCCATCGGTTGTTCGATACGAGCCGTTCGTCAGCGACACGGTGGCCCGGCGGGCATCCACCGCAACGACGTTGAGGATGTCCTCCTGCACAGGCGCGCGCAATTTTTGCCAATGCGCGCCGGCGTCCGTGGTGCGCAGGATTGTTCCGCTGCTGCCGACGATCCAGCACACTTTGTCGGTGGTCGCGGAGCCCGCGAGCAGGTCCGTGGTTACGCCGCTGGGTTGCAAGGTCCACGTTTTTCCGGCGTCGGAGGAAAAGTCGATGACGCCGGCTTGGCCGACTCGCCAAGACACGAGCCCGCCGGGGGTCGCGATGGTGACTTCGCCGAGGCTATTGGCGAGGCGCATTTTCGCTTTTTCGCTGAACTTGGACATGCCCGCGATCTCTTGCTGCTGCGTGACGCCGCCGGATACGCCGGCTGGTTCGGAGGAGGCCGCCGCGCGTGCGGACGGAGCCGCCGGATAACCGCTTGACGCGGCGCCCGCGACCGCACCACGCGCGGGCGCTGGTGTGGGCGCAGGCCGCTGACCAGATGCGGGCACGAGCGTATCGATTCTAGCGTTAGCCGCTTTATTTTCTGCCTCGATTTTAGCCGCGTCGCTTTTGGCGGTCTCTACTCTCTCCGCCAACCGGGATTGAAGGGCCTCTTCCGGCGCAGCCGGCACTTCGCGATTCAAGGAGTTGTTGGCCATTTGCGAATCATCGGCGACCCAGGATTTTTTGCCGGCGCCTGAGGAATCTTTTTCCTTCAAGAGTGATTGAGGGGGTGGTTTTGGAGCGACCGCAGTTTGCGATGATGGCGGAGCATTCAACCTCTCAAGAGTATCGGACGGAGGAGGTCCTTTTTTTCGTGTGGCTTCGATGGATGGCGACGTCAATGAGGACGAAGTAGCGGTTTGATTGCTTGCCGTCTCGGCTTGCTTTGCAACGACTCTTGTCGCTTGCGGCGGGATTCGTACGGAATTGTTTTCACGCACGGCGACCCAAACCAATAGCGCGGCGGCCAGAGCGCCGGCCGGCGCAACCCAGCGCCAAAGTGTTGGGCGGCGAGCACGGAACATGTGAACGCTGGAATTTGCAGCGGCGGTTGCTTGCGGCGCCATGTTCTCCGCAGCGACGGGAATTTTGTCGGTGGCTTGCAGATGCATGAGTACTTGTTGGCAACGCTCGCAATCCGTGACATGCGTTTTCAACGTCGCCATTTGTTCCGGGCCGAGCGAGCGCTCGTGGTACGCAGCGAGAGTCTCCGCGTCGGGGCATGCGCTATGTGGGTCGCCCGCGGAGCTGCCCGCTCGCAGATGACTCGCGAGCGCATTCTCAAAGCTTCGTTCGCGGTCGTCAGACGGCATTCGCCCCTCCTTCCTTAGAACGCGATGCTTCGCTTTTCTTGCGTGGGGCACTCATAGCTTCTTGCTCTCCGTTTTGCGCACGGTTGCCTGGCTCTCGGGAAGCAGCGTGTCCAGATCGATGGGCGAGTCTTCGGCGGCATACTCGAAGCACAGCGCGATCTGCGCATCGCTGAGGCCGGCTGAAGGGTTGGCGCCGTCGACACTGCCGCCATTGCGCAGGGCTTGCTCGACTTGTTGGCGGAGTTCGCGGCGGGTGCGTTCGAGATTGCGGGAAACGCTCGATTCGTGCTCGCCGAGTTTGCGGCCAACCTCCGCAAGAGTTTGCTGCGCGGCGTAGTACAAACGCAGGCG
>Ga0210406_10003378_pt1 | contig 17543 bp, 13 predicted proteins | sample IncBWC30MmetaG_FD_155454 | JGI IMG/M metagenome (GOLD analysis project Ga0210406, IMG submission 155454) | Forest soil microbial communities from Barre Woods Harvard Forest LTER site, Petersham, Massachusetts, United States - Inc-BW-C-30-M | ecosystem: Environmental > Terrestrial > Soil >... | reverse complement strand
CTGGGACTTTGCCACCGGTATCGGCACGGTGAATGCCACCAATTTGGTGAACAATTGGCCCTCGTCCGCGCCGCTGCCCAGCTTCACTCTTTCGGCATCGCGCGCAGCTTTGACCTTCCTCCAAGGTGCCGGCGGCTCGACCACTCTCACAATCAATCCTTTGAATGGATTCAACAGCACCGTGAATTTGGCTGCGACCGGCCTGCCGAGCGGCGTCAGCGCCAGCTTCGGCACGAATCCCACTGCGACCACCAGCCTTTTGACTCTCGCCGCGACCGGCGCGGCATCGATCGGCACCTTCACTGTTACCGTTACTGGCACATCAGGCAGTCTCAGCGGCAGGACCACATTCAGCCTCACGGTGAATCCCGCCGGTGATTTCACGCTTTCCGCGGCTCCGAGCACTCTCGGCGTAGCTCGAGGAGCGAGCGGCACAAGCATTATCACCGTCAATCCGCTGAATGGCTTCAATAGCGCTGTAAGCCTTGCCGCTTTGGGCGTGCCTAGCGGCGTAACAGCGACATTCAGCCCCAGCCGCACGACAAGCGCAAGCACGATCACGCTGTCGGCCAGCAGCACCGCGACTCTCGGAATCGTCAGCATAACCATCACTGGCGCCTCTGGCGGTTTGTCTCATGTCACAACGGTCTCTCTCACCGTTATGCTTCCGCCGAACTTTGCTCTTTCTGCCTCGCCGAACTCATTGAGCCTTGCGCGGGGAGCTAAAGTCACATCCACTATCAGCGTCACTCCGCAGAACGGTTTCGGCGGCAGCGTCAGCTTGTCTGCCTCCGGCCTGCCGCGCGGCGTCACTGCATCTTTCAACCCCATCAGCACCTCGGGCGCCAGTACGCTGACCTTATCCGCCAACAGCAACGCTTCAACAGGAACATTCTCGGTTCGCATCCGTGGCGCTTCCGGCGGCTTGACGCACACAACCACGATCAGCCTCACCGTCCATAACTGAGGCTGGTTTTACATCCCGGCGCGTTGGTGCTTGGGAGTCAGTATCCGGACTTGCGATGTTCTTGCGCCAGCGCGCGAGCACACAAATGCTAGCCCGAAATCATTCTCCCATGGACGATTGCAGAAGCGCGGCGCTGCGCCGATATTCCCTGGGAGCGACGCCCATCTCTCGCCTAAAGACACGACTGAAGGAACTTTCCGATCCGTATCCAACGGCTGACGCCACTTCAGAGAACGACGTGTTGTTTGAGCGAATGATGGCGCCTGCTTTGTACATCCGCCACTTGGTAAGGTATTCGAGAGGAGTCTTGCCCAAGACGGTCCTGAATTTTAAGGCAAAGGCAGACCTCGACATGCGTGCTTCGCGAGCAAGTGACGCGACAGACCAACTCCTATCAAGGCCCGAATGCATTGCCTGAATGGCTCTGCTGAGATGCTTGTCTGACATGGCAGCCAACCACCCCTTTGGCGGAGCTGCGGAGCTACGTGCGTAAGCCCGAATTGCGTAGACAAACAGCGATTCATAAAGACGACTGATCAAGCACGATGAAGCTATGCCGCGCTGCGCGGTTTCTGCAGCCAAAAGATCCAGTACGGACTGGATGGCGTGACTTCGATCCTGTTCAAGCCGCAGGTGCAGAAGACGAGGCAGAATCGTGGAAATGAGTGGGGCCCCGAATGAACTCATTCCAAACGATCCAGCCACCAAAGTTGTGAGTGGACCGCCTCCTCCGTAATGAATTACGTCATCCAGTTCAAATTTTTCCAGTTCGCCGGAATCGACGATGGCGGAACGCGGATGATCCACTAAAGTAAAAGGCTCATCACTGAGAATGGAAAGGAAAAGATCGCCGCTGGAGAGGGAGATGGTTCGGCGCTGATTCTTGAATTTCAGAAGGGCCGATCCGCGAACCACTAACCCGAAGCGTATCCGCGGGCCCGTATCCCCCGAGTATCGAATACCCCAGGGGGCTGTCGCCTCCAGACGCTTATAATTCGCATCCTGAATTCTCATCGAACCGAAGACTTCAGACAGCGGGTCCATGCGGTGTTCGAATACTGGACGATCGGTCATGTTTTTTGGACGGATGCCACCTCTGAGTCCCGATTTTATCGCATCTATCTTCACGGGCCAAATGTTCAATTGGAGAAAAAATGACCGTAAGATCGCATCACTCTAAACATTTAATTCGCATGGCTCTAATCGCGCTCTACCTTACTGCTGCGTATTCGCCAGTTATCGCGTCACAGGAAACGAAAAAGGAACCCGATCTCAGTTGCAGCTCTTCGGATGCGGCGTCTCTTTGCCCCTCCGTGCCGGCCAGAAAAGAAACTCAGGAAACGCGGGGCCAGCGTGCTGCCAACCTGCCTGACAGTCCAGAAGCTCAAGACCAAAGCAATCTGCCAAAGTCACCACTCCGTCCGCAAGATGGAAGCAATGCCGTACTCTATCTGCCCGTCGCGACTGCTCAGCGGCCGTCCTTCGGCGATAAATTTACAATCTACGCCCATCAAACATTTGGACCGCCCGCGCTTATCTTTCCGGCGTTCGCGGCCGGAATGGCAATGGCGAATTCCAAAAACCACTACCCTCGCGAATGGAAGGATGGGGGCGGAGCGTTCGGCAGGCTCTATGGAGATTCCATTGCCACGGCCACTTCCGAGCGAACAGCCCGCTTCTTGACCGCCGCTGCCTTCCATGAAGATACGCGGTACGTGCGGTCCGATAGCACGAATCCTCTTATGCGAACCGTGCACGCAGTCGCGTTTACTTTCGTCGATAAGACTGATTCCGGGAGAAATACGATTGCCTTCTCGAATTTTGCGGGAGCGGCTGCCGGCGGTTTTGTGGGAAGGGCTTATCTGCCGCATGGATACAACGATCTCACGCACGCGGAGCAAAGAATGGCATTCCAGTTCGCGAGCATTGCGATTCAAAATATAGCCGCTGAATTCCAACCACAATGGGGGCCGATTGTGCGCAAACTACGCATCCAGAAAATCATTCCCGAGTGGTGGGTTCCGCTGCACGACAAATAGGCCGTGCGGCAACGTCTTCCATGTAATGTTGTTGCGAAATTGTTTGGTCTTCTCATCGCTCGCGGCATGCAATGGAAGCGATACGAGCCGCAAAGGGCCGACAGTCCGGCCGATAAGCCCGGCTTATTTCTCATAAGAAATACTGTTTGGATGCGCGACTTGCGTCCGTGCCACGCTCTTGCGTGTCAAAACATTTCGCTGATTCGCGCGGCCGCTGAACTGGTTTCGCCGTCCGCACAGTACCGGGCAGGCTGATTGATAAATTTACGTGAAATTTATGTTGCCCAGGATTTTCCTGTCGGGAGCAGGTGTCCAGAGAAATTTTTACTTGAAAACTTTTGAGCGATGCCATGGATGAGTTCGGAGAGCCGTGGCCTTATAGAAAGTGCACGAGCTGAGCAATCGCAAGGCGCGTGACACTAATCGTGAGAAGAAAAATGAAACGATTCACTTTTCACGTGGCCAGGAGCTATAAGATGAAGGCAGTCCGTTGGTTTTCGCTATTGTTTTTTATTCCCGGCGCGTTCGCGCAGCAACAAGCGCCATTTGGGCGTCCAGACATTCCAGTGTCGAACGCCGACCGTGTGTATGCGGCCGACCAGACTTCAAACACCGTTTCTGTCATTGATCCGTACAACAATCAATTGCTTGGCGTGATCAGACTGGGCAATCCGGTGCCTGGTGCTCTAAGTCCGCTCTATAAAGGTCAACTCCTGGTGCACGGGCTGGGTTACTCGCCCGATTCAAAAACGGTTGCCGTTGTATCTGTCGCCTCGAACTCGGTAACGCTGATCGACACGGCGACCAATGCAGTGAAGGGGACGATTTATGTGGGGCGGTCGCCTCACGAGGCATTTTTCACACCCGATGGACGCGAATTATGGGTGACAGTGCGGGGCGAAGATTACGTCTCGGTCATCGACCCGGTATTGATGCAGGAAACCCGTCGGATCCAATTGGTTAATGGCCCAGGCATGACCATGTTCGGCCCAGACGGACGTTATGCGTTTGTGTGCTCCAGCTTCACACCGGAACTTGACGTCGTTGACGTGGCGTCAGAGCAAATTGTGAAGCGTGTGCCGCAGAACAGTCCCTTTTGTCCCAACATCGCTGTCAGTCCAGAAAATGATGAAGTGTGGTTCACCCTGAAGGATGTGGGCGAAGTGCAGGTGATCAGCGCGCAGCCGCCGTTCGAACAGAAGTGGACGCTGCATACGGGAGCGATTACCAACCATGTGAATTTTGCAAACAATCGTAATGGCAAGTTTGCTTATGTCACCATCGGCGGAGCGAACGAAGTGAAGGTGTTTCGCAGGGGTGGCATGCCGCAACTGGTTGCAACAATACCAGTGGGCAATCTTCCGCACGGAATTTGGCCGTCGGGCGATGGTTCCAGGGTCTATGTTGCGCTGGAGAACGGTGAAATGGCCGATGCCATTGATACCTTAACCAACAAAGTGATCGCTGAAATTCCGATTGGACAGACGACGCAGGCGCTTGTGTACGTGCCGAATGCAGTGCCCAGCGGCAGCGGTACAAACAACCTGATGCCGCTCGGAGAAGCGGGGAACACTGCGCGCCTTCACCTGGAGGCAGCAGGATCTTCATTGCCCAACGCACAGGCATCGGTGGCCGTAAACTCGCTCGGCCTGTTGGATCTTGTTCAGATTGCGGCGGAGGGCTTGATGCCCACCACACAATACGAGGTGTACCTCGCGGGACCCGGCGATGCATCTGGAAAACTCGAACCTCTCGCATACTTGACGACGAATCCCGATGGCGGAGGAATTGTTCAAGCTATCGGTCCGTTAAAGACTCTTGCCGCTGAGGCCGGAACCTCCGCGGGTGAGTCTTCGCATAGATCCCTCATCGTTACGCAATACAACAACCCCTCCCAGGTAGTGCTGCGGCAAGCCTCCGACTCCAGCAAAGGTCAGGACTGACCCCGGCTCTCCCAGCGATAGCTACTTCCGGCAGAGAGGGGATGTGGCCTCTCTCTGCCGCATTTTGAAGGCGATTCGATGAGATTCGACACAGCGGAGAAAGAAGAATTCGAGCGGACGGCGGTGGTGCATGCCGAGAGCCTTCTGCGGGTGGCCAAGCGGTTGCTTGGCGATCGCAGCGCCGCTGAGGATGCGGTTCAGGAGACACTGCTCTCGGGATGGCGCTCCTTCGATCAGTTCGAGCGATCCACCAACTGCAGGGCATGGCTGTTCAAGATCATGTTGCGCATTATCGGAAAGCATCGCCGGCGCCAGCTAACTCTACCGATCGTCAAACTCCCGGCAGGGCGCGACTTCGACGACTTGCTAACTGCCCCTACAGCCAGCGTCCAGACCAACTCCGAGCTTCTTGCGGCCGTCAGTTCACTACGCCCGGAAAAGCGGACCGTTCTGCTGTTGGCAATCGTCGAGGGTTTCACCTGTAGAGAGATCAGCACGATGTTGGACCTGCCGATCGGTACGGTGATGTCACGTCTGAGTCGTGCCCGGGCGGAAGTTCGCAGATGGCTCGGCCGATCGGAACAGGGTTTCGACGTCACTGCGGAAGATTCATCCGGCTACAAGTTATTCGTGGTAGGCGATCTACGTACGGAAGAAACGCAAGCATTGGCGGTTGGCATCATTGCGTCGCTCACATGACAAATTTATCGGTTCTGCATAAAGGTCGTTAAGAAATAAGGAGATGGAGCATGAACAAGAGGATATGGCGATGTGCGATTCTTTCGATTTTGGTTCTGACCCTTACGCCGGTTGAACGGGGACAAGACTCTCACTCCCACACTAGCCTGGCGACACAAGAGTCCAAGTGGTCCGAGTTGGTTGGAAGTATGCATGTGATGCACGCTGCCATGACCTCCTTGCAGCCCACCGGAGACAATGACGCTGATTTCGTCAGGCTCATGCTTCCACACCACCAGGCAGCCATTGATATGGCGAAAACCCAATTGGCCTCCGGCCACGACCCACAGATGCGCAGGCTGGCGCAGGAGATCATCACCGACCAGCAATCCGAAATCGATTTGATGCAGCTTTGGTTGAGGCAGCGGGAGGCCAAGTCGTCGGCCGTGAAGCCTTCACCCGGCATGCACGCGGTTAAGGAGCAATAACATGAAGATAGTCGAGATGGTTTCCGAGTAGCCGATCCTTTCACTTCACACAACCCCGTTTCTGGGGAGTTTGCCTTGTTGCATCCACCCTCTCCGTTTAGCGGACGACGTGGCCGCTTGTCCGGCGAATTGGTAATCTCCCAGAACTCCCCATGCCGTATTCACTTGCCTTAATTTTTTATCTTAAGTATGGTTAATACCTGAACAGTTCAGCTGAATAGCCCTGGGTCCACAATAATGCTTCGCTCGGCTCTCTCTATCGTCATTCTTGTCGGGTCATCTCATTTTCTCTTGCCTGAAGTAACCTTTTCCCAGGGTGAAACCACCAGCGCCATCGTTGGTCAGGTGCGGGACGCGAGTGGTGCGGCAGTGCCGGAAGCCACGGTGACAGTCCTTAATAAAGAGACTGGGCTGAAGCGAACCGCGAAGACCGATGAATCGGGCAGGTTCAACTTTCCTCAACTGAAGCCGGGTACATATTCCGTCAAGGTGGAAGCACAGGGCTTCGAGGCCCTGCAGAATGACTCTGTGTCTTCCGGCCTGGGCCAGAAGCAAATCGTCAATTTCACGATTCAAGTCGCCCGGGCGATGCAGAGCGTCGAAGTCAGCAGCGAAGCCGCGATTCTCAGCCCCGAGAATGCCAACTCCTCCACAACCCTGAATGCTCCCGCGTTGGAGGACCTTCCCAATCCCGGCGGCGATTTAACTTACCCTCTGCAGTTTGCGGCTGGCGCTCTCATCAACACGGCAGGCAGCGGCAATGACTTCGTGGGCGGCACGAATGGTTACGGCAACGTCGAGTTCAATGGCCTCCCCGCTCTCTCGAACGGTTATATCGTCGACGGCCTGGAGACAAATGATCCCCTGACGAATCTCAACAGCGGACTCTCGACAAACCTCGTCCTTGGATTGAATTCCATTTCCGAGGTAACGGTCAATACGCTTTCCTATGCGGTCGATCAGGGCCGGTACGGCGCGTCACAGATCAACTACGTCACAAAATCTGGTTCCAATCAGTTTCACGGGAATCTCTACGAATTGTGGAACGGCTCGAAGTTCAACGCCGCCGATTATTTCACCAACGCGACGGCCGGCAATCACAAACCACGCTCCACAGTGAATCATTTCGGCGGGAGTGTTGGCGGCCCCATTATCCACAACAAGCTGTTTTTCTTCTTCGATAGCGAATGGGTTCGCATTGCACTGCCGATCGTCACGGCCACGACCGTCCCAACTCCAGCGTTCCAGAATTACGTTTTGCAACAGCTCCCCCTTGGGGGAACGGATTCCGTCACCGGGACGGTCTATCAGCCATCACCGCGATCGGTGCCCTTCTACCGAAAGATGTTCTCTCTCTACGGAAATACCAACGGAACGCCTCTCGCGGTCCTCGGCTGTCCGTTCGATGCCGGCGGAGTTGCTCCCGCAATCTCAAATGATGGGAACGGCTGCGCCAATCGCCAGAGCGTCTCGCATTCAAGCGATGATCACGAGCAAGTACAAACCGTTCGCATCGATTACAACATCGATGAAAAGAACACCACTTGGTTTCGCTTTCAGGCCGATACGGGCGTGCAAGCTGCCTTCACCGATCCGATCAATTCCTTGTTCGACTCGGTCTCTCCCCAGCCGCTGTACTCCTTCGCGGCGGGATACACCCACGTCTTTTCGCAAAATCTTGTGAACTACTTCAACCCGGCATTCTCCTGGTATGAGAGCCTATTCGGGCCCGCGGATTTTCAGAAAACTCTTTCTGCATTTCCCGTAGTCCTTCAAGGGAGCGGCGCCAATGCCCCGTTCACAACTCTCGGCGGGTTGGACAACACATGGGTCCAGGGGAGGCGCGCCTCCCGCTTCTTCATCAACGACAACCTCGCCTGGAGCCATGGCGCGCACGAACTCCGGTTTGGAACCAACACACGAATCCTTCGCTTGAACGACTACGACTTTGGCGAGGGTTCCGTCCCGACGGCGAGCTATACCACCCTCTCACAATACATTTATGGAGTCGCATCTACGGCGACGAGAACTTTCCCCACCTCGGCGAACGAGCCCTTCAACTTCCTCAATCTCGACCTTTATGCGCAGGACACTTGGAAAGTGACCAAGAAGCTGACGTGGACTTTCGGGATACGAGATACATTGAATTCCAATCCGCTGAATCCGCATCAGCACATTGCCCGGTTGACCGGATCTTTCAATTCCATCTCGCATGATGTGAACCAGCCCTTGAACGCCACGATTCAAACCGGTCTAGGCCACGTATTTTCCTCGACGCCCCTCGCGATCCTGCAACCCAGGACCGCCCTCGCCTGGCAGTTTGAACCAAAATCCGTCCTCCGCGCCGGCTTCGGACTCTTCAGCGATATTCTGCCTGGCGCCATCGCCGACGTGGTCGGTTTCAATCCGCCGTACGTGAAAACATTCCAAGGTGGTCTCCTCGGAACCGTTGGTGGGACGGCCATTGCGCCAGGAGTGCCGAACAGTGCGGTTGACGCAACCGTAGCCGCGAATCAATCCTTCAATTCCGGATTCGCATCGGGCCAGCTTTCCTGTGCATCTGCACAATCAAATCCCGCAGCATGTCTTCCTCCGGTCTCCATCGCAGCGATACCCAGCGGTGAACTTCATGCGCCTTACTTCATGGAGTGGAGTCTCGGCGTGGAACACGAGTTGGGATCCACAACAAAGCTCCAGGCGCAGTACGTCGGCACCCGCGCCGTGAATCAGCCCTATCTCACGCAGGTGAATGGATACCAGACGGTCTGCAAGGGCTGCTTTGCGCCGTTCCCCTATGCTCAGTCCACCGACCCGCGATTCGGCGCCGTCTCGCAATTCTCCACCGGAGCGAACAGTCATTACGAGGGCTTACAACTATCGGCAATGAAGCGCTTGGGCCACGGCCTGATGGGGCAAGTGAACTACACCTGGAGCCGTTGCACGGACACGGTCTCCAACGGTGGATTCCTGCAGTTTTCCGCTGGCGGAATTCTCAACCCTCTCCCCGGAGATTTGGCGCGCGACTATGGTCCCTGCGACTACGACATCCGCAACAATCTCAGTGCTCAATACGTCTATCAACTGCCCCTCAAATTCCATAGCCGCTACCTTGCCTACGCCCTAAACGGCTGGCAAGTCTCGGGAACCGTCTTTTGGCACAGTGGCATTCCCTTCTCCGTTCTGAGCACCCCGTACTCCGCAAACGGAAATGGCATTGTGAACGGCAGTGGGCCGCAATTCGCCAGCCTCGTTCCAGGTGTGCCTCTATACGCTCACCGCCCCATTCCAGGTGTCACGCAACCGGGCACGGTGCAGTGGCTCAATCCCGATGCGTTTCTCTCGACCGTGGACCCAAGTACCGGTAAGTGCCATGACTCGAGTAATCCCAACAATCCGAATCCCGACACTCCCAAGAATTGTCAATTCGGCAACCTCGGCCGTAACGCCCTCCGCGGTCCAAATTTCGCCTGGAGCGACTTCTACCTGACAAAATCGTTTCCGCTCACCGAACGCGTGAAGCTGCGGTTTGACACCCAGTTCTTCAATCTGTTCAACCATCCGAATTTCGGACTTCCGAGCATGGTGCTCGCCGGCATTCCGGGAAAGCCCTCTACCCAGACTGGGTTTGGAGCGCTCACGTACACGACTTCTCCGCCGACCGGCCTTCTTGGCGTCGGTTTAGGCGGGGACAGCACGCCACGGATGATCGCGTTTCAATTACGTCTTCAGTTCTAGATCACAACCCGGCTCTTCCTCGCAAACTATAATTCTCGTCGCCTCGCCGGTCAAAGATGCCCGCATCCGTTGAGTTTGGCACGCTGGACAGGTTTTGTGGCAAAGTTATATCAGACTCGCGGAGAGGCTGGCCGATTTCCTTTTTCGCTACAGTGCCTTGCGCGATTCACTTATTATGAACATCCCCTTTACGGAGCGTTGTGTTCTGTTGACAGGAGCCGGGGGTTCGATTGGTTCTGCGCTTGCCAAGGCGATCGTCAGGCTTAGGCCTCGCTCTCTCATTCTTCTGGATCACTCAGAGGGTAATCTCCACCAGATCAAATTCGATCTAAGTGGCCTTCCAGGCGAGCACGTCCTTTTTCCGATTGTTGGCTCGATCTGCGATGGCGCGCTTCTTGCAGAGATATTTAAGGAACGAAAACCGGAAACCATAATCCATGCCGCGGCCTTCAAACACGTACCGCTCATGGAGAGTAATCCCATTCAAGCTGTCCAGAACAACTCTCTCGGGACATACTTCTTGGCGCAAATGGCCCGAATGCATGACGTAGCCACCTTCGTAATGGTGTCCACGGATAAAGCGGTAAACCCGCACAGTGTGATGGGGGCGTCCAAGAGGTTGGCGGAACTTGCGTTATTGCGATGGATCAGCCCGCGAAGTCTCATGAGGGCAGTGCGCCTGGGAAATGTCTTTGGATCGCAGGGAAGCGTAGTGCCTCTATTCCTCGAGCAGATTGCCGCCGGCGGGCCAGTGACGGTAACTCACCCCGAGGTAAATCGTTACTTCACGAGTTTGGATGAAGCAGTCGAATTGGTGCTGCTGGCGGCAAGCCTGTATGGGGAAAGCGGTATATTCATACCCAACCCCGGCAAGTCAGTCCGGATTCTGGATCTGGCGGAGCGGATGATCCAGGAAGCTGGATTTGAGCATGGACCCGAAATGCCAATTGTGCTGACAGGTTTGCGGCCAGGCGACAAGATGAGTGAGGAGTTTGTTTCGGAGAACGAAACGGTAGATGCGACCGGCACCGCAAAGCTTCGTCTGATTAAAACACCTCAACCAGCCAGGGAAGAGTTCGATTCGCTGATGAAGGACTTGGAAGGGAAAGTGGGCAGGCGCGACCTCGCGGGCGTTCTTGAAAGTCTCTGCTGGCTGGTGCCCGAATATTCCCCCAGCGAGTTGATTCTTGAGGCGGCCAGGCAGCAACAATCGAGTTCTGTATGAAGCGGACCATCGCGGTTGTCACATCTTCCCGGGCGGACTATGGGCATCTGTACTGGCCTCTACGAGATCTGTCACGGACGGAATCGGTGGACCTCCGCATCGTCGCTCTAGGACCGCACCTTTCGCCCGAATTCGGCCATACCTTCCGAGAGGTCGAAAAGGACGGCTTCGCCATCGACGCGCGCGTGGAATGTCTGCTGAGTTCGGACACGGATGTAGGGATGGCCAAGACACTTGGAGTCGCTGTCCTGGGCCTTGCCGATGTGTTCGGAAAGATGCGCCCAGATTTGCTTCTTTTGATCGCGGATCGCTACGAAATGCTCGCCCCGGCTTCGGTCGCTTTGACACTGAGAATTCCCATCGCACACATTGAAGGCGGTGAAATCAGCGAAGGCGCGATTGACGATGCGGTTCGGAACGCACTGACGAAAATGAGCCACATTCATTTCACGTCCACTCACGCGGCGCGCCAAAGAGTGATCGAAATGGGAGAAGAAGAATGGCGTGTCCACCGGGCGGGGGCGCCCTCTTTGGATCATCTGCGGCGGCAAAAGCTGCTGACCCGCGAGGAGACCGCAACCAGACTACAGTTGGATTTGTCAAATCCGCCGATTCTGGTCGCCATTCATCCCGTCACATTGGCGCGGGACACCATTCAGGAAGCGGACGCATTGTTCGCCGCGCTCGAGAGCGTTCCAGACCAGATTTTGTTTTGCTATCCAAATGCCGACGCCGGGAGCCGGGCGCTGATCGAGCGAACCAAATCGTTTTTAGCGTCGAGGAGACGTGGGCAAATATTTACCAATCTTGATGCGGTTACCTACTGGAGTTTGCTCCGGCAAGCGGGAATGCTGGTGGGGAATTCCAGCAGCGGAATTATGGAAGCGGCATCCTTTGCGTTGCCCACGGTGAATATTGGGATGCGACAACAAGGGCGGGAACGCGCCAGAAATGTTCTGGACGCTGCGGCCGACAAATTCGCGATCCTGCGGGCGATTGAGACTGTTAGGACGGCTGAATTCCGCCAATCGCTCGTGGGATTGGTCAATCCGTACGGAGAGGGCTACGCGGCTGAAAATATTGTTGAAGTGTTGACAGCGGTGCCCTTGACGCCAGAGCTTCTGCTCAAGCGCCACCAGACACTGAAGAACCCCGTGGAAATCGCGGGCAAAGCAAGCGTCGCATGAAAATCCCGCTATCTGCTCCTGACGTGCAAGAAGAAGAAATCCAGTTGGTTGCGGGTGTGCTTCGAACGCCGCACTTAAGCCTGGGGCCAAAGCTTGAAGAGTTCGAGCACACCATTGCTGCGTACATTGGCGCTGAAAATGCCATTGGCGTCAGTTCCGGGACCGCGGGGCTGCATCTCTGTGTGCGCGCGCTGGGAATTGGCGCCGGGGATGAGGTAATTGTCCCTTCTTTCGCGTTTATCGCTGCTGCCAACGTGCTTCGCTACGAAAATGCCATTCCCGTTTTTGTGGATATCGATGCCAAGACATTGAATCTGGACGCCAACCGGATTGAGGCTGCCATTACTCCACGGACGAAAGCCATCCTTGTTGTGCATACGTTCGGGTGCCCCGCGGAAATGTCGATGATCTTGGATATTGCCCGGCGCCATCATCTTTATGTATTGGAGGATGCGTGCGAAGCGATTGGTGCCGAGTACGAGAGCCAGAAAGTGGGGGGATTGGGCGATGCAGGCGTCTTCGGCTTCTATCCCAATAAACAGATTACAACGGCGGAAGGCGGAATGGTTGTCACCGGGAATCCGCGGCTGGCGTCGGTAATTCGCGCGCTGCGTAATCAGGGGCGCGCCGGTTCGGAGGATTGGTTCCAGCATTCCGAACTCGGCTATAACTACCGGTTGTCCGAAATGAGTTGCGCACTGGGAATCGGCCAAATGAAGAGAATCGAAGCGATCCTCTCGGTGCGCAAGGAAATCGCAAGAAAATACGACGACCGATTGAAGGAAAATAAAAACGTCCGGCTGCCGGCGCTCGCGCTGCCCAATCGCAAAATTAGCTGGTTCGTCTATGTGGTGCGGTTGTCCGAAGGATACTCTCGGGTTCATCGCGATTGGATTGTGCAGGAGATGAACCGGCACGGGATCGGTTGCGGAAGATATTTTGCCCCGATTCATTTGCAACCCGCCTATCAAGGCGCGGCTGTGAGGAGTATGGATCTGCGGATCACCGAATCTGAGGCATCCCTCTGCGTGGCATTGCCATTTTTCAATCGGTTGCGGGAAGAGCAAATCGATGAAGTCTGCGAGAACTTACGCGAGTTAATCCCTCTGGCCCGAGGGCTTCCTTCCGCGATTGGCTCAAAAGCTGCCGGCGGCAGTTTCTTTTAGGATCGTTTGCGGCGTTCCATAGAGGTGAGAAATTGCATCTCGCTCCCGAAACAGGCAGTCCAGAGTCGGAAGTGAACGAGGCCGGATCGGCACTGCCGCCCGCCAATATTTTTAGGATAATTTTCCGAAAGAACTTAAAATCTCAGCCGCGCCGAATCGTACAATATAAACGGCGGCTCCCTCCGCTCCATGCTCTTAAGCTGATAGCTGGAGGCCACTGGCTAACGGCTGTCTGCTTCCCCTGCTACTTCCACTCCTTCAACGCTTCCCGCAGCCGCCTCACCACCCGCTCCTGACCCAGCACCACCATCGTGTCGAACAACGGCGGGGCCACCGCCTGTCCCACAATCGCCACGCGCGTCGCGTTAATCAGCAATCCCGCTTTCACGCCGCCCTCTTCCGCCACCTTGCGCTCGGGTTAGCCGTGCCGAGGTCGCGCACAAAATACAAAAAACCGGCTCTTCGTGGGAAGTCTAGGCCTTCAAGCCGACACGGCGAAGCAGGCTTTGGAAACGAGGGTCAGAGCGCAGGCTATCAATCCGTGGGTCCGCTTTGAGGAACCAGGAAAGGTCCAACGATCTTTCCAAATAGGCTTTCTCCAGGAATTCGAACGCTCTGTCCTTCTGACCAAGTCCGGCGTAAATGGTTGCGATCATATACGGTGAGAGATACGCACTTTTCGATTCTCGCTCCAGGTCACGAAGGATTTTCTCTCCTTCCCCTCTCTTGCCGACGGCTAAATACGCATGCGCCAGCGAGACCCTGAGACCCTGATCGCCCTCAGACATCTCCATGGCCTTCTGATACTCAGAGATCGCATCCAGAAGTTTCCCCGTCCCTTCGTAGCCGACGCCGAGATAGTAGTGTTGAAACCAATCATTCGGGTCCGAAAGCACTCCTCTTCGGCTAGCATCAATCAAATTCGGGTAATCCCGCAGCACAAAATAGGCAGATGACTCGGCCGAAGCCGCACCTGGACCAGAGTCCAATTGGTCGATCTTGGCGATCTCGGCCAGAGCCTCGTCGCGCCGGCCGGTAAAACCAAGATAGATAGCGCGATCTTCATGCGCGCAACTGTAACTCGGGGCCAGGGCAATGGCGCGGTTGAACTCTCGCTCGGCGGCATTCCAGTCCCAGTCAAATCGCCAGTTCAGCACACCCAGGGTATCGTGAGCCTCGCCGATGGAGTCGTCCAGCTCCAGGGCTTTTCCCAAAGCTTGCTTAGCGGATCGATACGCGGGATCCCGAGACATCTGCCCGGAAAATGCCAAATAGACATAAGTGTCTGCCAACCCGGCGTAAGCCAGCGCAAAGTCTGGCTCCTTTTGGATCGACTCTTCGAAGAGACGCTGCGCCTTGTTAAGCGAATCAGGCTTCGTGAAGCCGGTCGTAAAATAATACCGCCCTCGAAGATAAGCATCGTATGCCTCCGGGTTCACCGGGCGGGCCGCCCGAAACTGAACCCGTTGCTGCGGAGTTAACTGTGCCTGGACTTGCTGCGCTATGGCTTCCGCCACTTCACTCTGCAAGCCCATGACATCCCCAAGGCCACGCTCGTACGTCTCTGCCCAGAGGTGCCGGTCTGTGGGTGCATCAAGCAATTGCGCGGTAATTCGCACTCGTTGACCCGAGCGCATCACCGATCCTTCGACTATGCCGTCCACGTTCAATTCTCGCCCAATCTCCGGCAAACCCTTCTTTGTGCCTTTGTAACGCATCACAGAAGTGCGGGAGATCACGCGCAGCGAGCCAACCTTAGCCAGGTCCGTGATCAACTCATCCGTCATTCCATCAACGAAATAATCCTGGGACGCATCACCGGAAAGGTTTTCGAGTGGTAGCACAGCAATGGAGCGCAAGCGGGGAGCCGCAGCGGTTCGATGCGAGGCTGTCCGCAACAGCCACAACACCGAACCGATAGCAAGAAATGCCAGCAGCGTGAACGCTAGCGCTGCGCGAAGATTGCTTGGACTCACGCCAACCGGTGCTTTGCCGGATTGTCCGTTTTGGGGGGCGGGCCCTGTGGGCTGAATCCCCACTCCCGTCACCGGCGCAATGAACCTGTATCCCCGGCGCGGCAGCGTTTCGATATATCGCGGCGTGTCGACCGAATCGCCCAACACTTCGCGCAAGCGCGCAATGGCGTTGTGAAGGCTATGGTCGAAGTCGACGAAAGTATCGGCCGTCCAAATCTCGGCCCGAAGTTCGTCGCGAGTCACGACATCGCCAGCGTGGTTCAGCAAGGTGGCGAGTACTTGGAGAGGTTGGCCCTGCAGGTGGAGCTTTACGCCGCGTTTCCTCAGTTCGCCCGCACGAATGTCCAATTCGAAGACGTCGAAGCAAAATCGGCGCGAGGCTGGTACAGAGGTGGCCATAGCGAGGCCCGCAAGTTCGGCAAGCCTATCACAATTCCTAGTCCATGGGGGCTCATCTGCACGGCCCCAGAACGGCTTTGTCTTTAATCGTTTAGGAATGGAGAAAACTTTGGGGGCGAATGGAGGCAGCGAGGATTGACGCATTCGCTACTTCCAGTGAGAGTTGCGGCCAGAATCGCACTTGAGACCAAGAACGTCAGCACATCTTAAGCTGCCGGCGGTTTCCTGGACGAATTGTCGAAAGGAAAGGGAGAAAGACTATGACGAATCCACTGGTGAAGGTCGGTTTAGCTATTTGTTGTTTTCTGTTTGCGGGGTGGATGGAGCAAGATGATGCACCAAGTACCGCACAGGTCGTTGCCTTAGACGAATGTGATCCGGCCACCTTCAATGCCCCGAACGCTGTCGGGCCAGATTTCTGCAAGAACGTCGCGGTGGGAGCATCCACAACGTTCTCCGAGTTGTTCAGGAAAGCGGCGGCTGGAACGCCTGATCCGAACTGGGACTTTGAACCTGACGCACTCACCGTCAAGAAGGGAACCACGATTTACGCCGTCAACCAGGGCGGCGAACCTCACACCTTCACGGAAGTTGAAAAGTTCGGTGGCGGCTTTATATCCCAGCTCAATGGGCCAGGAAGGGAGGTAGCTCGCGCGTGCGACGGCGGCTTCTCGAAAGTCTCTGTGGCCAAAACCAGGATCCTTCAGGGCAGCCAACTTCAGGTCACAGGTCTGTCGAAGGGCGAGCATTTCTTTCAGTGCTGTATCCATCCTTGGATGCGCACGACAATCGTGGTGAAATAACGCGCTGGCGCACAAAACAGGAAAGTGCGAGCCGTGCTCGGGAACAGCCTGATGATGTCCGGGGCAAAAGTGCAATAAAAAAGACGGAGGCGAGGGACTCTCCCCGGATTCGTCTGGGAAGTCCCTTCGCCATCGCTTTCTTGCAACGATGATAATGATCCGTCGCCTGGCAACTCTTCCGCGCTACTTCCACTCCTTCAGCGCACCGCGCAACCGCCGCACCACGCGCTCCTGCCCCAGCACCACCATCGTGTCGAACAGCGGCGGCGCCACCGCCTGCCCCACAATCGCCACGCGCGTCGCGTTGATCAGCAATCCCGCTTTCACGCCGCCCTCTTCCGCCACCTTGCGCGCCGCGTGGTCGCACGCGTCGTGATTCCATTCCGGCAAAGCCTCCAGCTCATCCGCCAGCTTCGCCAGCAGCTCCGGCACTTTCTCGTCTTTCCAGAATTTCGCCTTCGCTGCCGGGTCAATCGCAAACTCATCGCTGAAAAACGCCCGCGACCAGCTTGAAAAATCCGGCAGCAATCGAATCCGAGGCCGCAACAAGTCCACGGTCTTCGCAAACCACTCATGCCCCGCGCCCGCCGCCCACTCTTCCTTCCACAATCCGTCCTGCTTCAACTGCGCTTCCACTTCCGGCAGCAAATCCTCGATCGGCAGCTTCTGCAGATACTGCGTGTTGAACCACTCCAGCTTCGCCCGGTCAAACACGCCGTTCGTCCGGCTCACGCCCTCCAGTGAAAATTTCTGCAGCAGCTCCGGCGTCCGCAAAAACTCTTCATCCCCGCCCGGCGACCAGCCCAGCAGGGCCAGGAAATTCCGGAACGCCTCCGGCAAAAATCCCTCGCGCTTGTACATATTCACATCCGTCGCCCCATGCCGCTTCGAAAGCCGCGATTTGTCCGGCCCCAGGATCAGCGGCACATGCGCGAAA
>Ga0210406_10003376_pt1 | contig 17549 bp, 12 predicted proteins | sample IncBWC30MmetaG_FD_155454 | JGI IMG/M metagenome (GOLD analysis project Ga0210406, IMG submission 155454) | Forest soil microbial communities from Barre Woods Harvard Forest LTER site, Petersham, Massachusetts, United States - Inc-BW-C-30-M | ecosystem: Environmental > Terrestrial > Soil >... | reverse complement strand
CTGACGGTGCTCGTGTACTGCCATCCACACCGGGTCGCCCTTAAACGCGACAACGAAATCGGCTTTATGCGCCGGATCGAGCAGCCCCCACTCCCAGTCAGGATGGCTCACTTCGCTGATGACTTGTCGCAACGGAATCCCCGCTTCTTGCAGTGCGCCTACATGTTCGCCCTGGTACATAAGCAGCGTGGCGGACGATGGCAGCGCTGCGAGGAACTTCGCCAACTCACTCTCCAGCACCATGCGGGTTCGTGAGTTGGCTTGCGCCTCCCTGAGGGTCACGGGAACTTCCGCCCAGGTCGACAAATAACTTGCCGCCACCGGTAGCGCCAACAAACTCCAGACGATGACTCTCTTATTCGGCACGGTAACAAGCTGTGCAAGGAACACCGCCAGCAGAGCGGGAAAGACCGCGAAAACTGGCAACAACTCGAGCCCATAACGCACGTTGTAGTACGAGAAGGGCCACCAGGCAGGAACGAAGATTGGCACGCTGCCATACGCAATCGATAGCGCATAGAACGCAAGTGGAACCCAAAGCAGCAGCCAGGTGCGATATCGGCGGAACTGCGACAGCGCAATCGCTGTGCCTAGCAGGGCCAAAAGGAACAGCACGTCGCCCCAGTGCCCGGGACCAACATTCAGCTTGGAGGCTTTCAGGAAGTACAAACCAGCTGTAACAACATGGTCTTTGCCGGGATACGGCGCTGCACCACGCGCGGTGGTTCGCTCTGCGATGGCCCGCGCTGAATACGGTCCAGTGGCCCAATCCATGGCGCGCCCCGAGACGCGATGGTTGTACGCCATCCAGAACACCGGGACCAAAGCATTGAGCAACAGGAACTCCGCGAGCGACTTCGTCATCGAGCGCCGCCGTGCCGCGTCGGGAGTTTTCCGCCACCACTGCACAAAGGCCCGCAACACAAGGACGCCCATAATCGCGCCGAAGAACCATCCGTCGTAGCGGGTCGCCGCCCCTCCGGCAAGGGCAATGCCGCAGCTCTCGAGCGCGTGCTCCGGACCACGGTTCGTCAAGGACTTGCCCTCCGTGGCCGGCAACGCGCGCTGCCATTCGTCGAAGTGAACAATGGCCCAGACAAAGAACGCCAGGAAGAGCGGTTCGTTCATCGCCGTGGTCTGCATGTAGAGCAGATTGGGATTGAGCGCAAAGATAGCCGCGGCAAGGTACGCCGCAACCAGCGGGGCGCGCGCGCTCACTAGCCGGAAGATTCCGAGCGCCCCGGCTACATAAGCCACCATGCTGGCAATAGAGCCTGCAACCCCGCTCACCCATAGCGCCTTGTTCCATACGAAGGGCAGCATCAGGATGTGAGGCAGCGGAAGCCACACTGTGCCCAACTGGAAAAACGATGACAGCCAGGAGCGATTGTCGAGCACCCGTCGTGCGATATTAATGTGCGCGACCGCGTCGCCATAAAGCAGGATCTGCTGGTGCGCGTAATGCCACAGCAATGCCGCGATCGACACTCCACCGAGCGCGAGCGTGAACCAGCCCTCCCGGCGCTGCTGCGCATAGCGCTGCTCCAGCGCCCCAGGCCCCGGCTTGTCTGCGAATGGTTTGCTCAAGAACCCAGTCTACGACACGAGAGTTCAGCACAAAGATGTGCAGGAATGTGCGACGCAGGACGCAACGGAACTATTTTTTTTCGATCAGGCGGGCAGTGAGGACTGCCCCGTCCCGGTTATCGTGTAGTTTGATCGGAAGTACCAGCAGGTTCCATACCCAGCGACTGTTCTTGGTGGGTAGATGTGCCGTGCCCCGGAAGCCGCGCCGATCGATGTAAGTTTCACGCGTATCGACGACGGTGCGAACGATCTCGCGCCACTCGTCGGCCAGCTCCGGAAACTGCTCGAAGAGGTTTTTGCCGGCAAACCACGCGCGTTTCTTGTCGTTCAAGTCCGCAAAGTAATCGTTCACAAACTGCCAGTAGCCATCGCGGTCGAGGATTTCTAACGCGATGTCATCGCCCATAGCCATGGAGATCCGCGAGTAATAGAAGTCACGTGCGTCTACCACCACAGGACGCCCACGCTTCTTGGCCTCGAAGGAACGTAGCGCATCCAGCAGTTCTTCCACCGAGCTATGCCCCTTGAGCAGGTGCATATCGGCAATACCCCCAAACTTGCGCTCGAGAGTGGCCGACAAGACGATGATGGGCACTTGCGGGCGGTCACGGCGGAGCGCTTCCGCTACAGCGGTCCCAAACTTTCCGGCGCCTAGATGGTAGTCCAGGACCGCGATATCGATTTCATGCAGCCTGGCCTGAGCTTGTTCGATGGAATTGGTGGTGACGACCTGGTAGCCCTTCTGGCGAAGAATCGCCGAACGCAGGATGAGGTTTTCCTGGCGATCATCGAGCAGAAGGACGCGAATCGGAGAAACCGCGATCGGTTGCGATCCCGCCGTGGCTTTGGAGAGGGAGTCTTGCGTGTCTTCGGTCATCGTGGCGCCGTTAGAAGCCGCCCTCCTCGGCGATCTTTTGAAGTGCTCCCCAAACGAGCAGTCCACTATTTGGGAAGCGCTTAGGCGTTCGGTTTTTCCCGCTCGCCGGACTCCGCGAGATCTTGCTTTCTTACCAGGCTGCGGACGGTCTTTGCCAGTTCCGGAAGTTTGCTGAAGGCGTTCACCGCGCGCAGCCATTGCTTGTGCTCAAAAGCCGGCGCGCCGCTCACCATGCTTCCGGCGGGTATGTCGCCGTGGGTGCCGCTCTGTGCCGTAATAACCACTTCGTCGCCGACGTGGCAATGCCCAGCGACGCCCGCCTGCCCGGCGATGATGACGTTCTTACCCACCACCGTCGAGCCGGCCAAGCCAACCTGTGCACACAGCAGCGTATGCTCGCCGACGGCAGACCCGTGCCCCACCTGGGCTAAATTGTCGACCTTTACACCTCGTGCAACTCGTGTTTCGCCGACGCTGGCCCGGTCGATGCACGAGTTGGCTTGGACTTCAACATCGCTCTCGATCACCGCCGGGCCCGATTGCGTGATCTTTTCCCAATGATCGCCGTCGCGGGCAAAGCCAAACCCATCGCACCCGACTACGGCCCCGTTTTGCAGAACTACGTTGTCGCCGAGCTGGCAATACTCCCGCACGATAGAGTGAGCATGAGCGAAGAAGTTGGCGCCGATCTTCGCTCCCCGATACACCACCACGTGAGGCAGAAGTACCGCGTTCTCGCCGATCTCCACTCCGTCATCGATCACGACGTAGGCGCCAACGTGGGCATTGGCCCCTATCTTTACGGTCGGCGCCACGACTGCAGTGGAATGAATCCCAGGCGCATAGCGCGGCGACTTGTAAAACAGGTCGATGGCGCGGGCAAAACAGAGATAGGGATTCTTGCTGCGCAGCAAGGCGCTGGGAACCACCGGGAAGTCTTCAGAGACGATGATGGCCGAAGCCGCAGCATTTTTGGCGGCGGCAAAATACTTGGGATTGGCGAGAAAGGTAATCTGACCGGCCGCGGCTTCTTCAATTCCAGAAACCCCGGTAATCTCGGTTTCCGGATCGCCGTTTTCCAGGGCGGCGCCGAGCGCGGTAGCGATTTCGCCAAGGTTCATAAGTGTCAGTCGATATCCTGGCTAACGGTCCGTCTCGTCATCGAAGAACCCAGACCTTCCGGACCCCGTCGGCGCATTCCGGCGTCGACTCGCTCGATCAGTTCGGCCTCGATCAATTAAACATCGGCACTTGACGTGTGTCGTCCGGGCGCCGTCCCCGCCGCTGAGACTTCTTTTCTCCAATCACCGCGAGCACGGTCATTTCCGCGAGTGCCGTGCGAGGCACAAATATGCGTTGGGTATTAGATCGTGTGTCGGGCGGGATGATGGAAAATCCTTCGCTTCCATCTTGTACCAGGTCGTTGGGCATCATACCTTCTATGATCTCGTTATCGCGAAAGCGCAGTCGGACCCACAATCCCTCGGTACGCGGCCGGGAGGCGAACGTCTTGCGAACCAGCGACTCGGTGTCACCGAATTCACGTACAAAATACACACCTTTGACCTCGCGCAGTTCGATCGCCACCACGTTGCCGGAGGTATTGAGCACCTCGATTTTCCCATCCGAAATCAAGGCAGCGGACACGTAACCGCTGACCATGTCGCGGTCCATCTTTCGGACTATGACCTTCTTGTGTGTCGTCGCCAAGGCGTTAACCTAATGCTCACTGCGGAACTGTTGTTCGATTGTCGCACTTTTGAGGAAAAAGTGCCGTAAGTAAGGTAGTTTCTAGCCAAATCATAAACGTTGTGTTATTGTCGCTATGCAGCAGACCCAGTGCACAGTGCTGTAAGTGCTGGCATAAGAGCAAGTTGCACACATCTCGAGAGATGGAAGGGCGACGGTTGCGGCAGCCGAACCGCCAGTAGCACATCGGATTCGCCGTCCAGGAATTCCGGTGCGAACGCTGGCGAGCTTCTCCTATCGCTATTAAAATCAATCGTTTAGATGGCAGACTACATCTACAGCATGGAAACCAGGCTCACCCCTGATCAGCAGAAAGGTGTGAACCTGGTACAGGAAATCGCTCGTCACGCGGGCCTGAATCTCTACCTCACCGGCGGCACAATTCGCGACCTTATTACCGGGCTTCCCATCCGTGACATCGATCTCAGCGTCCAGGGAAATCCTCTTAAGTTGCAGAAAGAATTGGAGAAAGCCGGAATTTCGGTGCAGGGCGTCGATGAGGACCTGAAGACCTTGCATCTGCTCATGCCGGGAAATGTGCGGGCCGAGATAAATCTAACCCGTTCAGAGACTTACGATAAACCTGGTAAACCTCCTGCTATTGCTTCGGCGACCATCAACGAAGATCTGCGTCGGCGCGACTTTACCGTCAACGCCATGGCGCTTTCTCTGAATCCAGGATCGCGTGGTTTGTTGCTCGATCCCTTTAACGGGATCGCCGACATCGAAGCTAAAGTGCTCAGGGTGCTGCACAGCTACGCCTTCTTAGAAGACCCGATACGGCTGATACGGGCGACCCGGTTGAGCGCACGTTTCCACTGGCCCCTGGAGGAGCGTACCCAGGCGCGTTATGACTCTGCCAAAGAGAACAACTACATCGAATACATCGGCAAGCGCTCGATCGGGGCTGAACTGGAGCAGTTGGCCCACGAAGACGATCCCATCGCCGTCATGCGGGCCTTCGAGAAGGAGGGCTGGCTGAAGGTCCTGCATCCTCACTGGAGCGTAGCCAAAGCCGAAGCCAGCGATCTTGGGCATGCCATCAAGTTACGGCAGACCATGGCTGATCTGGGTTATTCGATCGAATCTGGGCCCATGGCCATGTACTTCCTAACCCGCAAGATGAGCGACAAGGACATTGCCGAGATCCAGCGGATGATTCCGCGTCGCGATTTCGTCGACAAGTGGAAGCACCTTGAGCACGACGCGCAAGACCTCGCCAAAAAACTGATTGGAAAAGCAGCGGCTACGAACTCGGGAACATGGAAGATCCTGACTGAGGCCAGGCCGGAGATCATCCTCTTCCTGAGTTTGACGACCAAGCAGCAGGCGGTCGACCAGAAGCTCAAGAACTTCCTGGGCAAATGGCGGCAGGTGCGCGAGAAGCTGCCCTACGCCGAGATGACGGAGATGCGCATCACCGCCCAGCTCCCCGAGTACCAGAAAATATTGGATGAAGCATTCCTGCTGCTGCTGGATGGCAGGCTCAGGTCGCATACCGAGATCGTTAACTTCCTGAAGCCATACGAGCCACCACCGCCGCCGCCCCCGCCCGCTCCCAAGCGTGGCCGAGGAAAAGCTGCCGCCGCGGTAGAAGCGGCGAGCACTGCTGCGCCCGCTCCAGCTGCTCCAGCGAAGCGCGGACGCAAGCCGAAGGGCGGTCCCGCGGGAACGCCGGCTCCTGCTGCCGTTGCGGTCGCTGCAACGGCGCCAGCGGCGAAAGCTGCGGCAGACAAGAAGACCGCGTTTCCGCCAAAGCCAGCGCCAGAGGCCAAGAAGTCGGCTCCGGCTAAAGCTGTGAAAGCGCCGGCAAAGCCCGTGAAGAAAGCTGCGCCGGCAAAGAAGACGTCCTCAGCGCAGAAGAAAGCGTCGGCCAGCAAGCCCGCTCCCAGGAAACCCGCGGCCAAAAAGCAGCCAGCCAAGAAGGCCCCTCCGAAGAAAGCCGCCCCAAAAAAGAAGCGCTAGCGGCGCGTTGCGGTGTCGTGTGATGATGCCCGCCACGAGGTCGGAGAATCCGCATTGTACTTACCCTCTGGCAGCCTTGGCATATGCTTGGCCTATGCGAAAAGCTGTCGATCCCGGTCGACCGTGAACCTGTTCAAGAACGGCCGCAACCAGGCCGTGCGGATTCCCCCGCGAGTTTGAGTTGCCCGGCGACGAGGCCGTCATGCGCAAGGAAGGCGCGAGACTCATCATCGAGCTCAAGCCCGCCAGGTCTCTGCTTACCGTTCTGCAGGGTCTTAAGCCAATTTGCGAGGACTTTGCACCGGTCGCTGACCTCCCGCCCAGGCCGGTCGACCTGTGATGCGATACCTGCTCGACACCAGCAGCGTGTCCGGACTTGGTCCGGAACCCTCAGGGACAGGTGTCGCAGAAGACCCGGAGGGTGGGCGAGCGGCGGGTTTGCACCAGCATCATCGTCGCTTCGGAGTTGAGGGCCGGAGCTGCCAAACGACAATCTCCGCGGTTGACGGCCCAACTTGAGGCGGTGCTCGGCGCACTTGAGGTGCTCCCTTTTGAGGCTTCAGCCGACGTCAGCTACGGCACTCTTCGCGCACGGCTCGAAAGGGCTGGCCGGACCGATTGGGAGCAACGATCTTCTGGTCGCCGCCCAAGCCCTTGTCCTCGGATACACCATCTCAGCGATAATGAGCGCGAGGTCGCGCGAATTCCCGGGATCGCTCACGAGAATTGGCTGCGGCAAGCCTGACCCCCGGAGGGTCCATCCAGCCAGACTCCGCTTCGTGCGTCGTCATCAAAGAAACGCCCTGAGATTTCCGAGCTGTGGCGCAATATCAAAAAACATGTGAAAGTGCGGACTCCACCTTGGTGCGGGGCATCGCGAGCTGAGCACCGATTTTCCTGAACTAAACCGCGTCCGCGAAAGCCCGCAGTTGCCTTTCCGCCGTCGTTTCTTCCGTGTCTCAGTGCCTCTGTGGCGAACCCTATTCCCGCACTCCGCCTCCTCCATGGTGAAAATCATCCTGCCCTCTATAATCGTGGGTTGCCAAAACTGTACCGATATGGGGATAGCCGGTGGCTTATAGCGATCTGAGGGAATGGATTTCCGCGCTGGACAAGGCGGGGGAACTAAAGCGCGTCAGGGCGGAAGTGGATCCGATCCTGGAGATCGCCGAGATCACCGACCGCGTTTCGAAGTGGGGACCCCGCGGAAAGCACGGTGCGGGCGGACCCGCTTTGCTGTTCGAAAATGTCAAGGGACATCCCGGCGCCAAGGTCCTGATCAACCAATTTGGCTCTGAGAAACGGATGAAGATGGCGCTGGGCGTCGATTCCCTGGACGAAATTTCGGGCCGCATCAAGATGTTCATGGACGTGAAGTCACCGCAGGGCTTCCTCGACAAGATCAAGATGGTGCCTCTGCTGACCGAAGTGGGCAAGTTCTTCCCTACGGTGGTTTCGACCGGCCCGTGCAAGGAGGTGATCCGAAAAGGCGATTTCTCGCTCCTCGATTTTCCCATCCTGCAATGCTGGCCGAAGGATGGCGGCCGATTCATCACCCTGCCATCAGTGATCACCCGAAATCCCAGTACTGGCAAGCGCAATGTCGGCACCTATCGCATGCACGTGTATGACGAGCGCAGCACCGGCATGCACTGGCAGCGGCAGAAGCAGGGAGCAGAGCACTACCGCGAGCAAATGCGTCGCAAAGCGGGCGAGGGAACGGAGCATCCACTGACCGCGGCTCTCGACATGATGGCGCGCTCCGGCGGAGGATCGCGCGTCGCCGAAGGCAAGCAAGCCTCCGGCCGCATGGATGTTACGGTCGCCATCGGCACCGATCCCGCGATGATGTTTTCCTCCATCGTGCCCGCGCCACCCGACGTCGAAGAATTCATCATCGCCGGCTTCCTGCGACAAAAGCCGGTCGAGCTGGTGAAATGCGAGACCGTCGATCTCGAAGTGCCCGCCACATCGGAGATCGTCCTCGAAGGCTACGTCGAACTCGACGAGTTGAAGATTGAGGGCCCCTTCGGCGACCACACCGGCTTCTACACCATGGAAGACCTCTATCCGGTGTTTCATGTCACCTGCATCACACACCGCAAAGACCCCATCTACTCAACCACGATCGTGGGCAAGCCGCCGATGGAAGACGCGTGGATGGGCAAAGCCGTCGAGCGCATCTTCCAGCCCCTGATGCGCCTGACCATCCCAGAAATTGTCGACGTAAACCTGCCGATCGAAGGCATATTTCACAACCTGATGATCGTCTCCATCAAGAAGTCGTACCCCGGGCAGGCCCGCAAAGTAATGAACGGCATCTGGGCGCTGGGACAAGCGATGTCCACCAAGTGCATTCTCGTAGTCGATGAAGATGTGAACGTGCAGGACCTCGGCGAGGTCACTCTGAAGGTGCTGAACAACATCGATCCTGAACGCGACATACAGTTCACACTCGGGCCGGTGGATTCGCTCGATCATGCATCGCGTTTGCCCGATTATGGATCAAAGATGGGTGTGGACGCGACCCGCAAGTGGCCCAGCGAAGGCTTCACGCGTCCGTGGCCGGACGAGATCACAATGGATGCGGAGACGAAAGAGCGTGTGACAAAGCGGTGGAAAGAATTTGGGCTGGAGTGAAGCGGTAACTGGTCACTGGTAGCTTGTGATTCACGATTAGCAATTAGCCGTACCAGTTACCAGTCACCCGCTGCCAAAGCTTGCTGAATTCACATGGGAGATACTCGCAATGATAAGTCGTCCTGAGCGAAACGAATACGCCGATTTCTATGCCAACTACGTCAGCAAGGTGCCGAACGGCGATCTGTTGAACTTTCTCGATCTGCAGCCTGGTGAGTTCGTTGGCCTGGTAAACGATCTGACCGACGAACAAGCGATGAAGGCGCCCGCTCCCGGCAAGTGGAGCGTGAAACAGGTGCTGGGGCACGTGTGCGATTCGGAGCGGGTGATGACGTACCGCATCCTGCGTTTCGCTCGGGGCGACCAGCAGGAGCTGAGGGGCTTTGAACAGGACGACTACGTCGCCGCAGCGAACTCCAACGCGCGCAGTGCGACCGCGCTTCTGGCGGAACTGAAGGCGGTACGGGGCGCGACGCTGTCGCTGCTGGAGAGCCTCACCTACGAGGAGTCGAAGCGTACCGGAGTGGCCAGTGGTAACCCGGTTTCGGTGCGGGCGCTCGTCTACATCATCGCCGGTCACGCGCAGCACCACTTGGAATTGTTGCGGCAGCAGGTTGCCGGGAAGGCAGTAAAGGCGTAGTCAGCGCGTCGACCCACGATGGACATCCAGATGTGCCAAAGGGCGCTCCAGCCCGCAACAGGCCGCCCGCCGGGATTGATATACTGTTTCCTCGTATGGGAATCGTGAAAAACATCGCCGCGATCGCCAAAGGAATGAGCGTTACCTTTAGCGAGATGTTCAAACCGACCGAAGTCGAGAACTATCCCGACGGCCCTGGGCCGAACCGCGGCGCCATGTTCCAGGAACGCTTCCGCGGCATGCACGTGCTGCAACGCGACGAAAGTGGCCTGGAAAAGTGCGTGGCCTGCTTCCTCTGCGCGGCCGCCTGCCCCTCGAACTGCATCTACATCGAAGCGGCGGAGAACACCGAAACCAACCGCATCAGCGGCGCCGAGCGCTACGCCAAGGTCTACAACATCGATTACAACCGCTGCATCTTCTGCGGCTATTGCGTGGAGGCCTGCCCCACAGACGCTATCACTCACGGCCATGGCTTCGAGTTGGCCAGCTTCAACGCCAGCAACCTGGTCTACCGCAAGGAGCAGTTGCTGGCGGGAACTCCCGCGCACGAGGGTTCGAACGCCATCTACAGCATCGAAGGAACCGGCAGGTTGGTGCCCAAGCCCGCGCAATTCACCTCCGGGTCCGACGTTCCTCCCGGGACATAATCCTTACCACGCATTTCGATTGCGGTTAACGCGGATAATCCGCCGGTCACCCGCGGGGCTTACCGTTGGCTGGCCAGAACTACCGTAATCTCCAAGTAACTGCGATACTTGGAAGATAACCCGAGTCCAGCCGCTCCCTGCGCAGCCAGCATCCAATCGGACAGCCAAAGAGAAGGCCTACCCAGCTCGCAAAAAGGCACATGATCGGGGTTTGCGCTATGCGTTTGGGTATCCCGGATGTCCGAACCTGGAAGAGCAGACCAAGCTGTTCGTGCCGCTGCATCCCGACGAGACAATCGGCGTGCACCCGACGACCGGCTTCCTGCTCGGTCCCGAGCAGAGCACGGCGGCGATCGTCGTGCATCATCCCACGGCGAAGTAGTTGGTGGCGCAGAGTGTTTAAGGCGATTCCGCAGTTGCAGTAACCATTAGCATGGGTAGTGCGGCGCTTCAGCGCCGCGTCCCGTCCGGCTGCTTTGAATTGAGTCGTGTTTCAACCCGGCGGCACCCGCCGCATTCCCACGGCGTGGCTACTGGACGGCGACGTGTTGCAGGATGGCTTCCGGCAACCGCTTCACCCGATTGCCAGAGTGCGCGGCGGGGACCTGCTTGTCCTTGTTGGCCACATACCTGCCCACCAGGTAGCCGAGCGTTGATCCCACAAACACATCAGAAGGGAAATGCTGCCCGCCTGTCACCCGCGTAGTTGCGACAGTGGTCGCAAGACCGTACATCAACAGTTGCACTGGTAGCTTGGGATACTCGTGCGCGACGACCGAGGCGATGGTCCATGACAGTGCCGCGTGCCCCGACGGGAACGACCCGCTACTGAAATTACCTGCAAAGAACTTTCCGTCCACGCTCTGGTACGGGCGTTCTCTCGCAAAGATTAGCTTCATCGACCCGTAAATCAGAGCGCTGTCGATCGAGGCTTCGGCCGCGAGCACGCCCGTGCGTTTGGCATGATCGTCGTGGCTAAACAGACCCGTCAAGTAGATGCCACCCGCCGTCGCTGTCGTGGCGTAAGTACAAGCGTCGGAGACGTTGACTCCCGTCTGGTGCCCGCTGACGGGGACCTGGTTGGCGACCGATTCATCGTTCGCAATCAGTACACCTGTCGCACCCACTACCACCGAGTCCCAGAATAGCGTTCTGTTCACAAAGGGCGCCTCGTCGGTGAGTCCAACCGAATCGATACGAAAGGGCGCCTGAATGATGTGCCATTCGTCCTCCCCGATGGTCTTGACGACGGTGGCCACGCTGTGCCCGAACGACGTGTGCTGGGCCTGTTTGGTGGCAGAAGGGGCGTCCGGAATCTGCGTCGCGGCATGCGATTGCGCCGGTGCCTCCGGAGCGGGAACCTGCTGCCCAGTCGCTGCTGCAACCGCGATAATCGAGAACACGGAGATACGGGCTACGATTCCCGAGTGCCGGAGCATCCGATGAATCGATCTGACTCCGTAGCTTGCCCCTGCAAGATATTGGCAGTTCATCCTTCCCCGTCCCGGTTGCTGCTGGTTTGGTTAACCCTGCCCCCGTTTCATCCACTCGCCGCCCATCGAGGACACCTCAAATAGGCAGGGAAGGGCCGACATTACCGGGGTTAGAAGCTTGTGCGCTGTGAACGGGCACCTGTGACGTATGCCACAGACGGCAGTGCTAAGCCTGCACAGAATCGAAAGGGGAGGATTTCCTGTGTTCCCAATCGTCGCAGCCCGCCCGTTGGCGTGAGGCATCAAACTTTTGGAAACCAAGCATCGGTATAGGCCCGACGGCGAGCACATAGGTGGCGAGCCCGACGACTCAGGACGCCGCTGCTCCGAGACCATCAAAGGCACGGAGTTCGACACGCCATCCTCAGTAGCAATCATCGCTGCCGGAACCCCCGCCAACCCCCTGATCCAGTCATCGACCCCGGGGTTGCAAGTCACAAAATGAGGTTAGATTGCCGCCAACGACGACACGCTGGCGACCCCGAAGCCAGGCGTTCTTCGCCGACGGGGACATCGTGACCGGCGGCGGCCACCGTGATCCTTGCCTAGAGTCCGGCTGATACGCCTCTCCGGTTCAAACTCGCAAGCCTCTGCGGGCGATCTATTCCACCCAAAGCGCCGACGATCCGCCCACCCACTCCAGGTCGCGATTGTGATCGACGCCCATCATCACGCCGCGTCCCATGCGAATCAGCGGCAGCACCGGCGTCAACTCGCCGTTCTCCGGCCACACGTACATGATGCGCGTTTCCATCTGCGTCATGCCGTGAGGTGTGGCGATCACGGGCTCAAAGCGCATGCGCTCCTGCATGATGTAGTTGTGCCGCTCGCTCGCGGGGATCGCGTCGATGTCAGCCTCGGTAGGTGCGAACTTTATGCCCGCTCCCGCAAACGAATACAGCGGTTTCAGCAGATAATTCTGGTTGTCGTCCGGGACCGTCGGGTTCTCATCGAGGAACCAGGTCTGCGGCACGCAACGATGGCTCAGGTAGGGAATGGAAAACTTGCTGATGCGGAAATACCAGTTCGGATGTCCCGCCCACTCGACATCGAGTTCCTCGCGCAGGTCGAAGGGAAGCGTGACGTCCTTGCGCTCGAGTTCGTCCACGATGCAGCGGTTGTAAATTCGCCGCACCTCGATCTCGCGTCCCTCGCTGCTGTAGTACAGTTTCTTGCCGTGTTTCTTGAGCGACAGAATATCGACGATCGCAATTCCCAGTTCTTTCTGCGTGATAAGGAAGTCCGGCAGTGTCTTCTGATGTTCGGGATCGATTTCCATCAAGATCACGCTCTCGGGGGCGTGATTCCCGACAATCAGTTCGCGCATGAGCGCAATGTACGAACGGTGATCGAACCCGCTCATGTAGATCCCGAGGTCTTTGGACAGTCCGAAATCGTCGATGTAGTGTTGCGCCGACAAGGCCTGATATCCATACAACGACGGAAACGCCTGCAACTCGACAAGCTTGGGCTCCAACCCGCCCTTCGCATTGCGAATCAGGCCGAAGTCGACCTGCACAAACATCGGCCGTGGCGTCTCATTGGGAACGTTGTACTCCGGCGGGACCGTCTTGTCTGACACGCGAAGATATTTCGGACTGGTCAGTAGCTGCGCAACCAGCTCGCGACCGTACTGCGCCATCTGGTCGAGCAGCGACTTGGGAACGAACACCGGCGTCTCGGAGACGCGAAAGCCAATAGGCTTCCCACAGGCTTTGCCGAGTGAATCCAGAAAATTCTGGTACTTCTCCGGAGTGTAGTTCCGGTTGAACTCCTCGCGCAGCGCGGGGATCATGCTTATGCCTCGATCAGGAAGCGGCCCTTTTCCATGATCTGCTGGCCGTCAACCCAGATGTCGAACCGAGTTCCGACCACATCGATGTGGGTGCTGGAATACCACTTCGCGCCGGTGTGGTGTCCGTAAGGATTCCCGAAGGCAATGTGCAGGCCCGGAAATTTTTCGTCCTGCAGAATGTTGCCCATGATTCGTTTCAGTTCAATGTTGGTGCCGATCGCGAACTCGCCCACCAGGTCGCTGTTTTCGTCGGTGTGCGTGTAGGCCCAGAATTCCTGCTCCAGTTTCTTGTTCTCGCTCGACACTTCCGTGATGCGGTTGTTCTTGATGCGGATCGTCAGCGGCCGCTGCCGCAGATCGGGGAACTTTTCGCACAAGTAATCGCCCACTACGCCATCGACCACGTACGTCCCGTTGACTTCGCCGGGGGTGGTAAAAATCTCGCCGCCCGGAAGGTTGCCCCACTTGTCGCGGCTGATGATGCCGCTGGTCTTGATCCACTTGTAGTTTGGATTGAGATCGGCGACCAGATCGCTGCCCGCGGGGTTCTTGGCGCTGACCTGCTTCGCCTTGCTCACCATCTCCAGCACTTTCTTGCTGAGCGCGTCGACCCGGTTGAAATCGGCGCGCATGCCTTCCAGCATGATCTCGTGATTGATGTTGACCATGTGGGCGTGCCGCATGCGCCGGCGATTGACGATGTCGGTCATCTCCATGCGCGACTTCAGTTCATTACGCTGAACATTCACCGCGAAAATACTGACCTGGCTGGTCTCCATGTCGCTTGCGATTTCCGGAGGTAGGCAGCTCAGCGGACGCTCGGCGATTTCTTCCAGCACAAAGGCCTTGAAAGGCGAACCGACTTTGACCAGTTCCTTGGCGATGCTGGCCGCGATTTCCCGGCAGGCATTGTCCGTTATGACCGTGACCTTTTCGTCAGGCTGAATCCGCAGGCAGGTATTCACTGCGTTGTAGGCGCCCGGCGTAAGCTCGGGATCGAATGGCGTGGTGGTCAAGTCGGTCAGCAAGGGTGGTGTCAAGTAACGTCCTCTCGTGCCAGGATTCTGGCGAAATTCCTAACTGCGTGCGGGCGCGTTATCGAACACGCCAACCCGCGTCTCTTCTACGATGTAATCTACGACCTTCTTCAGGTCCCCGGTTTCGCGATAGACCTTGAGCTGGCGGTCCGCGCCGCTGCCCATGTTCAGCATCTCGTGGATGTAATTGATCTCGTCGCGCGAACCCAGTTCGTCCACAACGTCGTCGATCAGGTGAAGGTATTCCAGCATCAGCTTGCGGATCGGGACTTCTTCCTGCTTGCCGAAGTCGATCAGCTTGCCGTCGAGGCCATAGCGGCAGGCACGAAACTTATTTTCGCTGATGAGCGCCCTTCCGTAAATGCGGTAGCTCTTGTTGGAAGCGTGCAGCTTATAGAGCATGGCGGCAGTCGCTTGGATGAGCGCGGCAATCGCGAGGGTCTCATCGAGCCGCATCGGAATATCGCACATCCGCACTTCGATCGTCTCGAAGAATGGGTGTGGCCGGATGTCCCACCAGATCTTCTTGCCGTTGTCGATACAGTTGGTCTTGATGAGCAGATTGACGAACGTCTCGTAGTCGGCCCAGTTGGCGAAGATGTCGGGAATGCCCGTGCGCGGGAAGCGTTCAAACACTTTGCTGCGGTATGACTTGAACCCGGTCTCCATGCCCATCCAGAACGGCGAATTGGTGGAGAGCGCGAGGATGTGCGGCAGAAAATAACGCATCGAGTTCATGATATGAATGGCAGTATCGCGGTCCTCAATCCCGACGTGCACGTGCAGGCCAAACACGAGGTTGGCGCGAGCCACCAGTTGCATGTCTTCTACTACACGGTAGTAGCGTTCGTCGGGATATATCTCCTGCACCTTCCAGTCCGCAAACGGATGAGTACTGGCTGAGCCCAGCAGCAGTCCATTCTCGGTGGCGAGGCTGATCATCTCGCGGCGCAGGTTGCGCATGTCCTCGCGTGCTTCCTTGATGTCGCGGCAGACGTTGGAACCGACTTCGACCACGGCCTGGTGCATCTCAGGCTTCACCTTCTCAGCGATCTTCAGCTTCGCCTTTGAGAGGATTTCCATCTGGATGTGCGACCGGAGATCACGGGTCTCCGGATCGATCGTCTGGTATTCCTCTTCGATCCCGATGCTGAGGCTGGGCCGCTTCATGTTCGATTACCCCTTGGTCGCGCTTTTCGGAGCTTTTACCGCCTTGGCCTGGCTGGAAGCCGCTTCAGTCTCCCCCGATGCCGCATTGCCGCCGAGGAACCTGCTCCAGCGGTATTCCGACACCTTTCCCGTGTGCTCTTTCGCCTTGCGGACCGCGAGCTCTGCGACCGCGTCAACGATCCAATGGAAGTTGTCCTCGCCCACCGAGTTAATGTCCGCATCAGGTGCGGGGTTCATGAAATCGATGGCGTACGGGACCCCGTCTTCGCAGGCAAACTCAACCGTATTGAGATCGTAACCCAGTGCGTTGCACAGTGTCAGCGCATCGCGCTCCACCCGCTCCAGCAGCTTGGGATCGACCGGCGACGGGTTCTTCACATACCGTTCGTGGAACGGCGCCGAAGGATCGTAGTGCATGATGTGCACCTTCTCCTGGCCCACTACATAACACCGGAAGTATTCCTTGAAATTCACCCCGCGTTGCAGCGTCATGCAGAGGTCGCGGCTCTGGTCGTACGCCTTAAAGAATTCCTCGGGATTATTGACCCTGTAAACGTCCTTCCAGCCACCGCCGTCGAACGGTTTCAGGAACGCCGGAAACCCGACATAGCCGAAAATGCTGTCCCAGGGAAGCGGAAACTCCAGGTTACGCATCGAGCGGTCGGTAGTACCTGGCGGGTGCTGCTTGTGCGGCAGCAGAACCGTCTTCGGAATCGCCACTCCCAGCTTCTCGCCCAACGCGAAATTGAAGAACTTGTCGTCGGCGCTCCACCAGAACGGATTGTTGATCACCACCGCGCCGGAGAGCGCGGCATTCTTCAGATAGCCCCGATAAAAAGGTATGTCGTGCGAGATACGGTCAACGATCACCTGGTAAGGGGAGGGTTCCGCCATCCGAACCTCCCCGACCGAGGCCAGTTCCGCCTCGACGCCCGGCTCCTTCATGAAGTTGATCTTGTCGACCAGGGCAGGCGGAAACGTGGTCTCCATCCCGAAAATGACGCCGATTTTCTTCACAAATGCTCCTTGCTGAATCTAGAAGGCCGGGCTGGATACGCTGGCAGAGCGCGATTCCATTATTGTAGCCAAAGCAGTCTGATTAGGGAATGCCACGGTGGTCCGGGCGCACTCTCGGCGGGCTCGCCAAAAACCATGCCTTTGGGGAGCTTTCCACGCGTCTCCCAGAGACCGCTGGTTACCTGACGAACCAGCTCACCGTGTCCGGATCACCGTTGGTTTCAATGCGGAAGACCCACGTCACCACGGCCCCCTGCCCCCGGATTGCGAAGGGAAAACTTCTCCCTCCGGCAGATACGTCTGCGCATTCGGCCCCATGTTGGTCATGAAATTAAACAGCATGACCCCAAAGATCAGCACCATGGGGCCATCCCTACAGCATCCCCCGAAGGGGAGTCAATCATCAGGCCCACGGCACAACCGGCAAAGCCAATCACCTGCAGCCAGGTTCGGCCGGCACGGTCCGCCAGCAGGGACGGCTGCAAGCACGCCGGCGATCAACGGCGTATCGATCAGCGCCACCCCCCTGGCCGCTATCACATCCTTGCTGATCAAATCAGCCCGGTCGCGCACACGCTGGGTCTGCTGTTCCATGGCGGCAGCGAGAATCGTCGGAGTGAAAATGCCGATGCCGTATGTCCCCAGGTCCTGCAGGAACCAGGGTACCGAAGCCAGGACCGTTGCCCACAGGTTACGTCCCCGGAACAGCGCCAGGTAGCCGCCTTTCGCGGTGTGAGGTTGCGGCCGCGCCGCCGGCCTGACCTCGCGTGGATGAGGCGGCTTGCGCGCCGGCAGGTGCTTGACCGACTGCTCAACGGCGCTGATGTGGAGTTCCTTCTCGTTGAGCGGCAGAGCCCTGCCGGTTCGGTAGCTCCAGTGGCGATCTCGGTGTCTTCGATCACGGCAGTGTCCGGGAATTACTGTGCCGC
>Ga0210406_10003375_pt1 | contig 17551 bp, 23 predicted proteins | sample IncBWC30MmetaG_FD_155454 | JGI IMG/M metagenome (GOLD analysis project Ga0210406, IMG submission 155454) | Forest soil microbial communities from Barre Woods Harvard Forest LTER site, Petersham, Massachusetts, United States - Inc-BW-C-30-M | ecosystem: Environmental > Terrestrial > Soil >... | reverse complement strand
GTCAGCGATCACGAGTAGGCCGTTCTGCAGCATCGTGTAGATGAGCATGGCGCCGCCGGCACGGTCGTTGCGAGCCTTCGAAAAGCCAATGCCGTGCTTCTCGAGCTTCTCGTTCATCTGCCCGGCGAGCGGGCGATAGTCTCCGCGATCGTTCCAGCAGTCAGGCGATAGGAACATCGCCGCCACACTGCGCGGCTCGTCCTGATCGTCCTTCTTCGCGCAGAAGCGCTCGTAGATGTCCTTTGCCCAATTCTCGACGTCGCGGTGCTGGATGATCTTCTCGTCGAGGCAGTAGACAATCCCGTCGGGCGACATCGCAAACAGGTACGCCGCGGCGCTCGAACCCGAGAAGCCGTAGTCAGCCCCAACCCAATGCGTCCACCAGTACTGATCCCCGATCATGGCTCTGGGGACGACCATAGGCCGAGGGTTGCGCCTTGGCTCCCAGATGTCGTAGTACTGGCCCTCGAACGACCGCCAGCAACCAGCGAGCAGCGCCTTGGCGAGTGACCCACTCTGCATCATCAACTGCTTGCCATAGTCGGGTAGCAAGCCGTTCGGGTCCCACACGCCGAAGATGTACTGCGTGGTCATGTTGATTTCTTTCTTGTCGCTTAACCACGTCGCATCCTTGTACAGTTCGCCGGCCAGGCGCACGGGCGTCTGACAGTGTGGGCAGGCTCCTCCGAGGAAAATGTGCTGGTGCAGCTTGTGGCCCGGGCCGCCAGGATTCGTTGCCATGCGACAGCGCGGGAAGATAGAGGGGTCCGTCGAGCGCAACCGCGAGAGCATGTAGCGGATCTGGAATTCGGTGCGGTGCGTCGACTCATCAAATCCGATGTAGCTGTATTCGCTGCCCTGGTGCGCGTAGACCGCCTTGTCGTTCTCGAGGTGCGCGAACTTGAGCGTCGCGCCGCTCGCGAACTTCCAAACGTGCTTGGTGTCGTTGTACGTGGCCATTCCGCTGAATAGATCGCGGGCGCGCGGAATGATCTTGCCTTCGAGTTCAGGGAACGAGGTGCGGAGGATGACCCCGTTAAAGCTCGGCTTGTCGGCATCGCGGAGCGTATCGACGAGCAGGAACTCGGTCTTGTACGTTCCTGCGGATCCACCAAAGCACAGCAACTCAGCGAAGGAATTAATCGCCGCTTGCTGGGCCTGGCTGGCTGGCTTCCATGTCGGTAGTAGTTCGAACGTCGGCATTGATTGTCTTTGGGTGCGGGAATCTCGATTTCGTGTCCCGCACTTCTATGAGTCTCTGCATCCCCATTGCTCCAATAGCTGCTCCGCCTCAAGATTCCGAGTTCGCTGAACAGGCCGAGCCCTGGACTTAGGCTCTTCCTCCAGTTCTAAGTTTTTACGACTCGTGTCGTCACCCAGCGTGCGCGCGTGGACGCGCTTCCAGGGTGGAGCACTGGACACATTCTTCCAGTCCAGGAACCCGCCTCCTGCACTCTGGGGTAGGCGCCATATCCTGCCCTCCACGGAAATCTCTTCCGTAGGCCACTCACTGTTCTGAAACCGCGTGCGTGTACCTCGATGACATCAAGAGCACCAAAAAGCCCAAGACCTATGCCGCGTACAAAACGGCGCTCGATTACTTCACCGAGTGCTGCACCCGAGGCACGGTGCAGGAGATTCAGCGCGGTGATCTGCTCAAATTCTCCGCCTTCCTCCGTGACAAAAAGAAACTTTCGCCGCGCACCTGTTGGAACAAGTTTTCAAACGTGATGAGTTTCCTCAAGGCGCAAGGGACTCGCGGGCTCGTGAGCAAGAATGATTGGCCGCGATACGTGGAGGATGAGCCGGAGGTGTACGAGCGCGAGGAGTTGGACAAGTTCTTTGCCGCTTGCGACCAACAAGAGCGCCTGTGGTTTGAATTCTTCCTCATGACAGGGATGCGAGAGCAAGAGGTGATGCACGCCACGTGGGATGACATCAACCTCACTCGTGCCGTTGTCGCCGTGCGATACAAGAAGGAGTACGGCTTCTCGCCCAAGAATTACAAGGGCCGTGAAATCCCCATCCCCAATGCACTCGTTGCGGCGCTCAAGAAGACAAGGGCCCGCGCCTCCGAATCCTGCCCGTTGCTCTTTCCCACGAGCGGATGCAAACCCAAACTCAATTTCCTCGATGATTGCAAGGCCATCGCAGAGCGGGCCAAGTTGAATCCCGAGGATTTTTGGTTGCACAAATTCCGGGCCACGTTCGCAACGTGGCACCTATGGAACGGGGTTGATTTGCGCACGGTGCAGCAATGGATGGGGCACACTGATATGGAGTCAACGATGCGGTACCTCAAGCCCAACCGGAGCCAAGCGGTGCACGAGAAGGTTAATCAAACGTTCGCCGGGCAATGAAAATCCCCGCAAGGTGTCCAAGCCTCGCAGGGCTTTCAGCAATGAATCTAAGTTTTTACGACTCGTGTCGTCACCCAGCGTGTGCGCGTGGACGCGCTTCCAGGGTGGAGCACTCGACACATTCTTCCAGTCCAGGAACCCGCCTCGTGCACTTTGGGGTAGGTGCCATGTTCTACCCTCCACAGAAATCTCTTCCGTAGGCCACTCCCCGTTCTGAAAAGTCGCGTTCCATGCCTTGCGATATTGTTCACTCGCATGCCGCCAGGTCCAGCCGACTTCAAGGTCAATTCTCGAAGGGTCATCTCCGGGGACCTCCGCTGAGGCCGGCTGAAAGCGATCTCCGTGCAACGAACACTTGATGCGAAAGGCCAACTCGCGAATCCCTGGGTAGAGAAAGAAGGGCGAATTGCCAGCATCCGGAAAGCAGATGCAGTTCTTGAGTGGCTGGCCGAGCCGCTTTTCCCTCACAGCGGCTTCGACCCGCTCAAGACGTTTAACGAATGTTGTCGCCATTTTTCCCCTGCTCGTTTTCCGAAAGCCCAAGTGCAGCCTCTACCTTGAGGAGACGCTCCTCAACGAGACCCTGCTCAAGCGCTTTAAGGAAGACGCCGGACAGAAACCCGATGGTGTTTGCTACGCGCGGGTCCAACTCCCCGCGAAGGGTTTGGCTTATGGATTCGGACAGAAGAACGGCCACATCCTTAGAGGAGGTGAGTTGCACGTCTGGGCTCTCAGCGGGCACGACTTGGGGCGGCATGCTGCGAGTGAGACCGCCAGCTCGTCGGGCACGTTGACGGTCTGCTTCTTTGGCCGGATCGTGAAAGACGCAAAGTGCCTTCCCAAGTTGAGCATTTGCGCCGCAGGTTGTGCCGTCTTTCTTCGGGAATTCGCATTTCTTCGCCATGATCGTTACCTCGGTGGAGGGGAGTACCTTGACGAGATTGATGGAGTAGTGCAATCCATTTGCAATCCATTCCCGCGTTTTGTAGTGCCTTACAGTGCTCTACGGTGCCAGCCTCGCCCTGTAAGTTGTTGGAACTACGTTTTTAGGCGGCTTCGACTCGCACACGCTTCCGCCAATTCAAAGGACTCAGCTTTGCTGGCGATCCACTTGCGATCCATCCAGAGCTAGGTTGGCCACTTTGGAGTGCGCTCGCTCCATGTCGTCCGTCACCACGTCGCCGTAGGTGTTTATCGTGATGCGAATGTCGGCGTGCCGCATCATCTTCTGCTGCTCATCGACGGGCGTACGCACCGCAGCAAGCCATGATCGATAAGTGTGCCTCATGCAATGGGTGCTTAGGTGCCCAATCCCCGCGGCTTTCGGTGATCTCCTGAATCGGTCATTGACCGCATCAGCGGACCATGGGAGCATTCCGTGCTGGACTGGCGAAGCGAAGACCCAATCCTCCTGGGGTTCTCCGATAGTGGCGCCTTCTCACCCTTTGCCTTGCCAGTGCCGACCTCGCTCGGACTCTTAATGGCCTGCGCGTCACCTTGCTTAAGATCAATCGGCCCTGCGTGAACGCGCTCCGGCCGGTAGTACTGGAGTGCGACCTCATCTCCTAGCTTCACGGTTGTGGCCTCGCGGTTGAGTGGCAGGTGCGGCAGGAGAATCGGCGGTAGCTGTAATGCATCTCGAGTTCTGGATCTCCGTATGGGACGATCTGGCTGAGAAAAACGTACATCTTCACGTAGCCGTTCAACTTGTCCCAGAAGGTTTGCTGTTTCTCCGCGTCATCCATGCCTTTGAAACGATCAACTGCAGGTTGGAGATGGCGTTGCATGTGGGCGTGATCAGCCGGACCCTGTCGCTCCGGAGGCTTGAAGAAGATCTGCGCAAACGCCTCCACTTCGCTCCAGTGGGAGACCTGCATCTGGTCAAGTTTGCGTTTCAGCCTCTCCAGTTCTGACGGGTCGGAAGTCAAGAGTCTTAATACAGATTGAGCGACAGCATGGTCTTCACTCTAGGTAGAGGGGGAGGTGGGTGAGGAAGTGCTTAATTGAATCTGGAACTATTCCATCAATTGATACCGCCTCAGCCTGCCACGGACGCTTCTTCCATTCGATGCCAGGTGTAATTACCTTTCCCGACGAACGAAACAAATCCTGAAAGTGGTTTTATGAAACACGCGCTACACGAGACGCTGTAACGCTTGCGCTAGAAGAAACACCATCAGGACGATGTAGGACCTTCCCCCCTGTTCTATCAAGACTCGATTTCGAAAAGGAGAGATATGAACGCAACGAGGTTGTTTGCATTTGCAGTGCTTTGGTCATTTTCTTTTGGGTCCTCCGGACCTGCAACCGCTCAGGACGACATGGCTCGAAAGGCACCGACTTCAGAGCAACCGACCGCCCAGCAGATACCATCAGCAGTTCCGTCTGATATCTTCACGCCCAAGGGCAGGATAATCACGCCGCCCATTAGCGATCCGCATCGGACAGGGGTTCACACCAACTACAAGATTTTCGTTCCCGAAGGCCACGGAATTTCGTCGGCGGTCACGGACTTCACTTTTGCGGAAACACCGGCGTCGATGGCCTGCGTTTACAAAGTAGGTCCGACCTACCCTGGCTGCAACCCGGCAACCGGTGGTACGAAGCATGCCACCGGCGGGTGGGGCGCCATCGCGGTGGTTGAGGCCTATCACGACCCGAACATCGCCTCTGACCTGGCGTTCTTTGACGCGCACTTTGGGTTGCCCGCGGCAAAGCTCCAAGTGGTCTATGCCAACTCGAGCTTCGGCACACTTGGTGGTGCGTTCTCACTGCCCCTGAGTGCCAGTTGCAGCGGCGTGCCTGTAAACGGTAACTTTTTGGGCTGGGACTTGGAGGAGTCTCTGGACGCCGAGTGGGCGCACGCGATGGCACCTGCTGCGAAAATCATTGTGGTAGAAGCTTGCACCCAGAACCTCGAGGACCTGCTCTACGCCGAGGAGGTGGCTGGTATAGAAGTCGCTGCAGCCGGCGGTGGCGTCGTCTCCAATAGCTGGGGATACCCTGAGTCCTGCGCTTCTGATCCCAGCTGCAACGGTGGATGGGGAGGTAGCCAAGTAAATGACGATAACTACTTTTATCGCGACCACTGGGCGCAGACCACCTACCTTGCGTCCGCCGGCGACAGTGGTTCGGAAGTTCTCTTTCCCAGTGCTTCACCATGGGTAGTCTCCGTAGGCGGTACCACCGTGAACCGCGATAGTAGTGGGAATTTCCAGAATGAGAGTTGCTGGTCTGACTCAGGCGGCGGTCCGAGTGCGGTTGAAGCTTGGCAAAGCCCGCCCAATATCTTGAATGGGATGGGACCTTGGTCTGCCTATCAGTATGAGACATTTGGGCAAAATGTCCGCTCAACCCCTGACATTTCATTTAACGCCGATCCGGCCAGCGGTGTTTGGGTCTATGACACCGACGGAACCTGCACTGGCTTTTGCACAGTGGGAGGGACCAGCGTAGGTTCACCGGCGGTAGCCGGCATCGTGAATGCGTCCAACAACAGACTGGGCCAGGCGTCTTTGGCAAACCCGTGGTACGATGCCCTGGAAAACAACCTTCTCTATTCCCAACTCAACAGCCACATCGCATATACCGCCAATTTCTACGATGTCAAAACCGGATCAAACGGCCACGCCGCGGGCCCAGGCTACGATCAGTGCACTGGCATCGGAAGTCCACGCGGACACCTCGGCAAGTAGTCTTTCGCTATGTTAGACCTGAAGTTTTTCGAAGGCCCTGCCTGGCGGGGCCTCTCTTTTTTGTTCCCATGAAGCTAGTGCCAGCTTCGAATCTCTGAACTTAATGAGTAATGATCTTGTCGCCCTGTACGACTCGTTCGACAATGGACGCAGAATACGTCGGGCTGACGCTGCCGGGCTCCGCCGAGCCTGAATCAACTCCTGTTAGGGCTATAAGCACGCGATCGCCGACCGCGAGGGGCAGCTTGTCAGTCTGCTTTCCATCGGGCAATAAGACGCGGGCGCGAGAGACGTCAACTCTGAAGGTAGGTCCCGAAATCACAAATTGCGCATGGCCTCCCCGTCCGCCTGGGGAGCCATCGGGGGTCTTCACCGTGACGACAGCGCCTTGTATCCCGGTGATACGCCCCTGTATTACGAGGGGCTCGGAGGAGCCACTCTGTCGGTCCATTCGGGCTTGGGAGCCTGCTCGGACTTCGCGACCCGTCATACTCCGAATGACCGTCAGGAGAATAATTGCTCCCAGGAGCACATAAATCTTCCGGCTGCGCCTCACAATTATTGCGTTGGGTCCCACAATACCTCTTCAACTCTTCGGACCGAGACTAACAAGAGATTGTACTCGTCCAGTGGATTAGTAACGCGCCAATGATCGTTTACAGCAGGCGAGACGGCAAACTGGAAACTTGCTCCTGCGGCACGCCGCTCGACGTCTGACTTCGACAGTTGATGCAGAATCGCGATAGCAATAACCGACAGTCAGTGAGCGAAAGCGCCTTCGATGAGGCCGGTCGGGTTCAAGTGGATTCTTGTGTGTTTTGCCTTGAACAAAGTTTCTCTCCCGCCGAGTTCACCGCCGCCGCCACCCTTCCATTGTTGATTTGAATACCGCTTGGCGCAGTTAACGGGTCTGGCCGGCACGCAAAAACTGTCTGTGGAACTTTTTTTGGATTTTCACTAGAAAGTTTTAACGACCTGCTAAGGACGATTTTGACGCGGCACCCGCTAACTTCCATTTGGGCCGGCGATCTGGCGACCATTTGCGGCAAATGGTGGGGGCACGAGCTCGAATGCAACATGGTGTGCCGGACAGAGTAGTGACAAAGGTTTTACAAACAGCGGGCATTCACCGTCATCCAATGTGGAAAGATCAGGGGCGTGGGTTCCAAGTTGAGATTCACAAAAACATCGCAATCTGCTTTCGCATCGCTAGGCACAAGCTACGCACGTGGCGTCGCGATTGCACAGTCGACAACAAGCGCTAGTCGCCCATTCAGGGTGTCATTTCGTGCCCCCTATATCGGCGACCTTCAATCCGACGCAGAGGTCGTGCACGACTCGGACTGGGACTAACGGGATGTCGAGTACTCCAAGATCGACGCGATATTCGGCTCTGTCTCTCAAAGACGTCGTTTGTCTCTGTGCCGGAACCTGTGATGAGGCGGCTTGGGAAGAGTTCGTATTGCGGGTGGGAAAGCCCATCAGCCTGACAATTATGCGCACGGCTTCTTTGTGGGGCCAGGCATCCCGGGCGGTGGTGGAGGACCTGGTCCAAGTAACCTATGTCAGACTCTGGGAAGACGGCTGCCGCCTGCTGCGAGACTTTGCCATCCAGCATCCCGAGGCGATCTTGGGATATTTAAAGAAAACTGCCGCCAATGTGACACACGACTATTACAAGCATGGCCATACTCAATCGTCGGGCGGCGACAAGCCTCATGTTTCCACAAGTGATGTCGACCCTGAGGCAGGAAAAGAAATTGAAGGCAGTGAAGAAAGGATCGCTTTCGGAGTGTTTTTGAACGAAATCGATCATCACCTGAAGCTTTGCCTGACCGGGCCCGACTGGGAACGAGACCGGATGATTTTCTGGCTCTACTTCCGGCAAGGAATGAGCACCAAGGAAATTGCCTCGCTGCCGACCATCGACCTGGGCCCCAAGGGAGTGGGAAGTGTCATTGAGCGGGTAAAACACAACATTCGGCAGCACATCCTTGGGGCCGGTTCGGGGGCAGCCGGTGACGAGGAGAGGGGGAAAAGCAAATTCCCAGGGGATCTCGTAATTGGTTTGTATGGGTTTTCAGGATATGGGACGTCGGCTCGATAGGCATCTCGATGAGCTTGAACTTGAGGCTCTCGTGCTCTCGTCTTCGAAGAGCGGGCTCGAGGCGCACCGGATTTCTCCGCACGCCGTTGACGAGGCCGAGCGTCATGTGGAGTCTTGCCGAATGTGCCGCATGAAGGTATCGAAATACCGGCAACTGGTGAACCGGTTCTCGAAGGAAGCGGCACCGGCATCAGCACCACGGGGGCCGGATTGCCCCCAAGATCAAGATGTTGACTGGTATGAGGTCGTTGCGGGGCTCTGGCCGGAGTTGAAGGCACGGCAGTTGATCCTGCATGCTGCCTCCTGCGATCACTGTGGACCGATTCTTCGCGCAGCTACATCTGTGGTTAACGAAGAGAATCCGACTCCTCAGGAAGAGAGACTGCTGGCTGAACTGCGGGCGCCGTCACGCCCTGCCGCGAAGGCTGGCGGAGAACTCACTCCAGACGGCCCGTTGCTTTCGCAGGCCAAGCGACAGTTTTTGCATTGGAAGATCTTTGTGCCAGCGGTAGCGCTAGTCATCATTGTGGGAGTGTTAGCTACGAGACCGTCCTCATCGGGCGGAGTAGTCTCAGGGCCCAGGTTTGCCGAATTCGCCGTTAATGCTCACAGGCAGCACGCGCTGGGAAGTCTTGCGCTCGAGATGCGCACGGACTCTCCGCAGGCGGTCAATGAATGGCTTCAAGCGAAGTCCCAGTTTTCTTTGGCTTTGCCGACGTCCCCTGTGCTTCCTGGCGAAAAGCGGCCCTACCATGTGGAAGGCGCTCGGCTGCTGCGCGTCGGCGGCAAGACCGCAGCTTACGTTGCTTATCGGACGCCAGCGGATCTCGTTAGCCTGATGGTGACGCCCGATTCAGCGGCCCGCGCCTCTGGCGGAGTCGAAGTCGATTTCGCGAAGTTGAGCTTTCACTATGCCAGGGTCGAGGGCTACAAGGTTGTGACCTGGTCGGTACATGGGCTGACTTATGCCCTGGTCTCTCAGGAAGGAAATAGCACGCAGCGATCTTGCATGGTTTGCCATTCCGCGATGAAAGATCGCGATCTAAGTCGAACACCGACTCCTTTACGTGCGGCAGGAAACGAGCTTGAGCCTAAGGAGCAATAGGCTCCTTTCCCAAGTAAAGCATGACTGAACGCAGACGTGCCTGCGGGGGCAAACACTCGCGCGGTTTTTCGATGAGATACGACGGTTGGTTGGTCGTCGACAATTTTCTTGATCGGCTTTTGCGGCACTGATTGTGACATTGAACACCGGGCGCCTGCACGGTCCACAGCTGGCAATTTCTGAGGCACCACGACGCACCGTGGTTCTTGGGATGATCACAAGAATCGATTCTGCCTTATGGTTCGAGTAACGCGAGTATAGTTGCTCGACAAATCTCCTCTTTCCGATCGATGGCCAGTTACTCCTCTTTTTCGCTACGAAGAAGATTACCACTCTGAAAAAAGCAAAATTCGCCCGGTTCTCGTCCTGTCTAGTGAGGCTGATTACGCTTCCAGGTACCTATTCCGTAGAGACACTAACAATCAGGCCATTGAATGGCTGTTTTTCGTTGCAAGCGGTGACAGAACGAGCCCTCGAGCTAGTTGTGGTCTCAGAAACCTAAACCTGTAACCTTGAAAACGCAAGAATTGGAGAACAAAGAATGAGCCACAACTTTAGTCGAAAGTTCAAGACTGCGCGAGTTCGGATCCTGTTCGCGGCCGCCCCCGTGCTTGCATGTGCATTCACGGTCACCAATGCCGGGCGCAAGTCAGGTTATGTACGCGAAGTGGCACCAGGGGTGAGTGCGCTTCGCGTGCGCAGCCTGTCAACTAAGGCCAGCTAGGCAGCGTGCGGTCAATTTTGAATGGGGAAAGTTCAGCTATGCGAATCGGGTTCAGCTCTTTCGTGGCTCTGTTGCTGGCCATCGTTTCGACTCCACCGAAAGCGGTGGCGGAGGAGACGACAGACTGCCTGTATAACGACGAACACTTTCATATCCAGGACTTCAAGGCGGATGGTCCGCGGATGGTGGAGATTGTAAAGATGATGGAGAGACATGTGTGCCGGACGACAATGATGGGTCTGGCGGTCACAGTGGGGCAAGATCCGCTCATCGACGGCACGTTCGCTCCGGCCTACTACACGCAAACCGATGCGCAGTCCTTGTACTACAACGCCATCCAGGACGTGTTAGTGGCGCATAAATTTCTGCTCCTGCCGGAGCGGGATCGCGCGCGCGTCGATCCGCTGATGAGCGCCTTCAATTTGAAGGACGCGCACGCAGGGGAATACATCAAGAAGATGGTGCAGCTGTATCCGGGTGTGTGGAGCGGATTTGGCGAGATTCACTTCAAGAAACAGGAGTTCTCAGAGAAGATCGCCGGCGGGCCGCCGAGTCTGTACAGTTCTTCTATCGATGCGATCTTTGACGTGATCGGCGAGATGGGGGCGGCGGCGGTTGTTCACTGCGACCACGATACGCCTTACAACCTCACGCTTCGAAATGACCCCGGCGCCCGCATGATCTTCAACGGCAAGGCGGCGAGGCCCCAATACCTGGAGGCCTTCAAGGCATTTCTGGAAAGACATCCGAACGTGCCCATAATCTGGGCCCACTTCATGGGCAACGGCCGCAATGTCCAACCCTACCCTGAGCACTGGCAGTATCTCGAAGAGATGCTGGCGGACCCCGCATTCAAGCATGTTTCCATCGACCTATCATGGGGCCCGATCGTCGCGCCTTATGTCATCGATACTCCGGAGCATTTGAAGGCGACGGCAGAACTCATCCGGAAGTATCCCGATCGCTTCCTTTACGGTAGCGATCAGGGCGCCACAGCGGATTGGGAGCTGGTGAAAAAAAGCTATGACACTTGGGACCCGCTGTGGAAGGAACTCGGCCCTGCATTGACGCACCAAGTGGCTAAGGACAATTACACCCGAATCTTCGACGACTCGCGCAAGAACATGCGAGCGTGGGAGAAGGCGCATCCGAATAAGTTCGAATGATCGGCAAAATTCGATTGACGATCTAAACGACTTTCTTTAGCTAACCAAGAAATATCCCAGCGCACCAAAAGCAAAATACCCCGAGATCTCGTCATGTTTAGTGAGGCCGATTGCGCCTTTAGATACTGGTTTAACAGAACAGATGGGGCTGTTGATTAGTCGCGATTGGGCGAGACTCTAGTGGAACCCGGTGCGCGGCAAACGTCTGCATCGACACCCCGACGGATCAAGGGCCCATGCATCTCGAAAAAGACAAGGAGAATCAAATGAAAAACTCATTACTCGCAGTAGCTATAGCTGCCGCCGTTAGTTTGACGGGCATGGTGCCGCTCGCAAACGCAAGAGCAGGCGAAAGCGTCACCTTCAACATGGTTAAGTCCGCAGGCGCAGCATCCTGCCTCAAAACCACAGCTCGTGGACGGGTCACAATCAGCGACCTAGGACCAGTTCAGAACATGCATGTTGAGGTGTCGAGCCTTGCGCCAAACACGGTCTTCACGCTGTTTGTCACCAACACTCCGGCTGCGCCCTTCGTCCCCGCTTGGTACCAAGGCGACATAACAACCAATGCAAATGGCAATGGTGTCCTAGACGTCACTGGGATCTTCAATCACGAAACCTTCATCCTGAACCCCGGCACCCCTGCGGTCCCAGTCGAGCTGGACCACCTTGGGATTTGGTTTGCTGACCCAACAGACGCGGCTAATGCCGGGTGCCCGGACACGCCGACACCGTTTGACGGAGACCATAACGCCGGGATACAAGTCCTGAACACCAGCAACTTCGTTGCTGACAAAGGGCCTCTGCTCAACTTGAAGTAGGCGGAACGGGCACCCAGCCAGGAATAGAAAAAGGTCCTGCAGGCGGGTGCCCTAACCTCGCGGAGGTTGTCTGAAGCCCGTCTTCAACGCACCGAGAAAAATCAAACAGGCGCTACGGGCCGAAACCCCTAACAAAGGTTGGGTGTGGTTGCGTCAGGGCGATACGGATTTTCAACGCACACTGCGCCCCATTGAATTCGATGGTGTTGAAGGCCGCAACTGAGACGAATGCCTTTCCCTAACGTGCTGGTTTATGGCCGCAGCCGATTGGGTGCGATGGTTGCCTTGGTACGATCAAAATCGAGCGTTGACACCGCATGCGGACAGAAAACGCACTTGAACGTGATGCCGCCGCTGCTCGGCTTGGTTGTGTAATATCTCACAGTTCCATTCTAGTTCTTCCTGCGCAAGGGCCATCGAAGCAGGAGGTGTTGACCTTCCGTACAACGCCTACACGCCTCAGCGTCAGGCGTTAGCACAAGCTTGCGCCGTCTATTCGCCTTCTTCGGGATCAATGACTGGAATCGCGATTTTCGTCATGAACCTAATCGAGACTTGGTCTCGCAAGAGCGCGCCGCTCGTGGCTGATGTATGCTCCATCCATGCCCGTTCGTGTTGGCATCATGTGCGAGAGATGTGAACGCATCCACTTGCTGGTGCATCCCGACAGCGCCCAACGTATTCAGTTCAATTCCACTGCTGATCCGCATCCATATCTGTTGAAGTGCTCCTGTAAGGCAGAGCGACACTTCGACAGGACGCAGCTCTTGCCTTACATGGTGGCAGAGCGAAGTTGTGATAGCGCGTATGCGGATCGTGACGACTATTACGCTGTTCCACATCAGAAGTCGAAGTGACCTAAGGGCCAGCCGCCGATAAACATCTTGAATGCGCTTGGGGTACAGAGTCAATCACTCTCAGTGCTGTCAATGAGGGTAATCGGTATGTGACGCCAACAAAGTACATGTACCCGCGCCGGCAAATATTCGGAGCGTTGAAAGAAGAAACGGGTCGGTTGACCGTTGAATTGGATCTTCAAAATGAAGAAAATTGGCGTTGAAGAAACCGTGACAGCTCAATCATGACCTTCAAGAAAGCGGTCGGTGTCGGATTGCCGGTAGCGACGATCTTGCACCTCCTGGTTTTTGCTGATCGTCTCTCTTCCCCCTTCCTTTTCCCTGGCTTTTTCGCACACTTCTTAATCACTGGCTTGCATGGCGATGACAGAATCGTAGGTGCCGCGGCCTCGATGGTGGAAATCATGACCAACGGAGTTTGTTACGCGCTGTTACTTTCTGGCGGGTTCTCCGTTGCGAAAAGAGTCAAGCATCTTTATTGAGCAGTCCCTTGGTGTGCCCGATTCAATCCGGGAGACTCAATCCACTCTGCAAAAGCTCAGTCCCGAGTGTCGAAACCATGCGATTACACTCATTGTCCCAGCTCTGCGGCCGCGCTTGTTCGGGCATTACGTTCGCACACCGCGAAATGAAAATTAGGCTGAGCGGCGTTCATCTTCTAATTCCTGTGCCCTCCTCCGCAACGGAGGCGGGGGAAGCGTCTTGACGAATCGCGAACGATAGAAGCGATTCAAACAGGAGTGACATCGGACGGGACGGAGCAGTAAGAGAATAGCGCTCAGATCCAACCATGTCTTCGCCTTGGATAGATAAATGTGAGACGAATCACCGCAATAAGGGCAATTTCGCGCGATGGTAAACATCGCTCACCTTCCCGGAAGTTTTCGATGGACCCTTACAGGTATGCCCGTCGACACGCTATGCCCTTTTTCGGAAAAAGTCACCTTTAACGTACAGCCATTGGGCGCTAAATTTTCCGCCTAAGGGGTTTGCCTGACAGTAGCGATTCCATTCGAAGTCTTGGCTACACACGCATGCGAAGCTTTGTCGTCCCTACGATCCGGCTTTCGCCTTCTTCACTTCCTCGGTCAACGGCGGCACGATCTCGAACAGGTTGCCCACTACGCCGAAGTCGGCGATTTCGAAGATGGGCGCTTCCGCGTCCTTGTTGACCGCGATGATGGAGCGCGCGCCCTTCATCCCGACTAAATGCTGAATGGCGCCACTGATGCCGAGCGCGAGATAGAGCTTGGGCGCGACCGTCTGGCCTGAGGACCCGATCTGGCGATCCATGGGGAGCCAGCCTGAGTCGCAGATCGGGCGCGATGCGGCCAGCTCTCCGCCCATCGCTTCGGCCAGTTGTTTCGCTATTTCGATATTCTTTTGCTCTTTAATGCCACGGCCGACCGCAACGATGATTTCGGCCTGGGTGAGATCGACTGCTTGCTTGGCTTCTTTGAAGACTTCCTGCGGCTTGTTGCGAATCGCGCCGTCGGCAATTTCGGCTTGGAAGGTCTCAACTGGAGCGAGACTCGCGCCCGCCTCAACTTTGTCGCCTCGGTAGGCTCCGTTCTGGAATGTCGCGAACCACGGGCCTTCGCCGGTGAAGCGTACGTCGGCGGCGAACTTGCCCTGGAACATCTGGCGCGTGAACAAGAGCGTGTCGCCCTCTTTTTTGTAGCTGATCACGTCGCTGATGGCCGAGGTGCCCAACGTGGTCGCAAGCTTGGGCACAAAATCGCGCACCTGGTAGGTGTGCGGCATCAGGACGAGCTTGGGCTTCTTCGTCACAATGAATTGTTTGATCGCGGTAACGTATGCGTCGGGCGTGTAGGGCTCGAGCTTCGCGTTCTCGATGGCATAGACCTTGGCGAGTTTTTTGCCTGCCACTTCGGTGGCGACGGACGAGATGCCCGCACCCACGACCGCGGCTTCGAGCGGCCAGCCGGTCTCGGCGGCCAGCGCTTGGCCGGCGGTGAGCGTTTCCCAGGAGACGCGGTTCAGTTTGCCTTCGCGTTGCTCTACGATTACCAGAATCGACATGATTGCGTCCTTCGCTCGCGGATGTTTCGGGAATTCGCGAACAGATTTCTGTCGTCCCTAAAGGGACTTTGGGGTTATAGCTTGCCTTTTCCCCGGCACTTCGTGCCGGGCTGTTCTCTGGCGCCCTACGGGGCTTTGCTCCGTGCGGCGTCAATTCACCTGACGGTCCTCCATGCGGCGTCGCGTCAAGATTTCCCTTGCGTCGCAGGTCGTGTCACATCGCCCCGGCCGATCCCGCCGCATTCCAACGTCAGAGACGAGCCACATGTCGCCTAAGCATACCTACTGGTCGGGCTTGCCACGCATCATGTAGCCCAGGATCATCAGAAGCGCGCCTAACATCGCGAGCCCTGCGATGACGGCGAAGAACATCGTCTCGCGACCCATCTTCATGCCCGAGGGCAGGAAGAACACGACCAGCAGGCCAGCAACCCAGACTGCCAAACCGATGAACATGAGGCTCGCGCCGGTCTCGCGCTTGCCTTGTTCTCTTCTTTCGAGCGCGTCCGCCATGGAAACCTCCTCGACAAACCCACATCGAATACCATGGCACAGACGGCCGGTGGAACGCTGTGATACCCGGACACATCTTTTCCTGGGCGTCCAAGTCACATCCACTCGCTAGGGCTTTCCCGCCTGCGAGAATGTAGCCCGGTCCAGCCTTCTGTGGCACGCGGTGCCGCTTTGAGATGCGCACTCCAAGTGTTGCGAGCCCACTTCCCAAGGCCAGCAGGGCGAGCGCGAACCAAAGCCACAACTTCGAGCCGTCTCGAAAACTGGCCCAGATCAGCGCTGCCGGCAACAAGGCAATCCACAAAACCGTCTCTCCCGCAACCATCAGCCCCCAGCGTTCGAACACGGGTCCTTCAGACGGCTCTTCAAACTCGAAATGCCCAAGGGGTTCTTTCGATTCATTGGCCATCGCATCCTCCTACATAATTGTTAGATGCGACGCGCTACCCAAGGCATGTCTGAAATATCGTAAAGCGATCTATTGATTTATAGATCCAATGATCCAGGACTCTACAGCACTCGCACCTCATTGCGCAGCTTCTCAACCAGCTTCTTCGCAATCTCTGCCGGAGAGCCTTCGATCATTTCGGTCTTCTTGGTCTTCTGCGGAATGTAGAGGCGCTCGATCTTTTGCAGGTTGGGGCTGAGTGCGGATTGCACCGCGGCCATCGCAATCTTGCGCAGCGGCTTGTTTTTGGCCTGCTTGATGCCGATCAGCGTCGCATAGCGCAGCTTGTTGATGCCCGATTGAATGGTGAGCACGGCGGGGAGAGGCATATCGACGAACTGGAAGTACCCGGCCTCGAGTTCGCGCTTCACTCGGATGCCGCCCTCGTTCTTCTCGATCTGCATGATGATGGTCGCATGAGGCCAGCCCAGCAGTTCGGCGAGGATCACGCCGGTCTGCGCGTATCCGTAGTCGTCGGATTGCAGCCCGGTGAAGATCAGTTCGAATTGCTCGTCTTTAATCGCGGCGGCGAAGGCGCGGGCGGTGTTGAAGGCGTCGAGGCCGACGAAGCCGTCATCTTCGAGGTGGATCGCGCGATCGGCGCCCTTGGCAAGGGCTTCGCGCAAAACTTGCTGCGCACGGGCCGGACCAGCGGTGATCGCAACTACTTCGCCACCGTGCTTTTCTTTCTGGCGCAGCGCTTCTTCGAGCGCGTAGGCGTCGGGCTCGTTGACTTCGTAGGAAACGTCTTCGCGGATCCACGTGCCGGCTTCGTTCAGCTTAAGCGGGGCGTCTTTCTGGGGAACCTGCTTGATGCAAACCAGAATCTTCACGGGGCACTCCTCAAAGGCTTGCTCAACTGAGATGCCGCGCCCAGACGGCTCGGGCACGATGAGCAAACTCTGCAGTATAAATCAGCGGGGTCGGGCGACTGCAAGGACTTGAGCTTTATTGTTATGGCAGAGAATTGAGGCTTCTCGAATTTTCTTTGCGAACTTCGCGCTCTTTCTTGGCGGCCTTTGCGTTTAAGAGCTTTTAACCGCAAAGTTCGCCAAGGAATCCGCAAAGGACGCAAAGAAATGCGCGTGCTACGGATGCGGTCTAATGTTCTCGTTCAATCCAAAAACGCGACCGTCTGGCTGGAAGGAATATCGAAGCGCTTGCGGCAGCGGATGTTCTTGCAGACCATCATGTCTTCGCGGCGCACCATGTACGATCGCAGCTTGGCGAAGCGCGCCCGATCGCGTTCGTCGGCGCGCGGGGGCAAATTCTTCTTCTTTGTCCGCACCAGCCAGCCCACTTCATAGTCATTGGCCTGATGGCAATGCGGGCAGTTCAGGCTGGTAATCTTCTTGTCAGGCTTCTCATCGAAAAACTCGCGCTCTTCCATGGCGGTCTCGGACTCTCCGGGGATCGGCGGACAGCGTTCCCCCACATTTTGGTGTCAAACAACATCCGCAGACTGTGTAGATTATTGCATAGCGCGCGGGGGTTGTTTTCAGGGCGAGGGGCCTGCATGGCTAAGAGAAAGCGGGTGAAGAAGTTCCGAGCAGTTTCGGCGGTCAAGGCACTGGCGCGCGAGCGGATTGGGTCTCCCCCGCCAACGCAGGTGGTTCCCAATAAGCGCAAGCCGAAAAAGCAGGAGAAGCACAAGCCGACACTCAGCGGGCTTCTCAGCGAAGAGTAAATCCTTGGGGAAGGCTGCCTCTAGT
>Ga0210406_10003374_pt1 | contig 17553 bp, 12 predicted proteins | sample IncBWC30MmetaG_FD_155454 | JGI IMG/M metagenome (GOLD analysis project Ga0210406, IMG submission 155454) | Forest soil microbial communities from Barre Woods Harvard Forest LTER site, Petersham, Massachusetts, United States - Inc-BW-C-30-M | ecosystem: Environmental > Terrestrial > Soil >... | reverse complement strand
TGCAGATTCCCGTCATCCGTTCCGACCCACAGAACATTTTCCGTGAGCGGCGATTCACTGATGGTGGTGATGGTGGGATATTCCTCAACGCCATCATGGCGAGACAGTGTGGATTTATCCGGCACCTTGCCGAAGACCGGCAACTTGTTTCGGTCGGTAGAGGAAGTCAGTTCATTCCCGAGGCGGACCCAGGAATCGCCACGATTGGTGGACTTAAATAGATAGTTGCCACCGTAATAGATGGTGTGATGGTTGTGGGCGGAAACGGCCACAGGAGAATTCCAATTGAAGCGGTAGTGCGGCTCATTGAGTTTTGCCTGAGGTTCGATCGAGCGTTCCTGGCCGGTGCGGATGTCGCGGCGGGCCAAATCGCCATCCTGTGATTCGGTGTAGACAATCCCAGGTTCCACGGGATCCAGCTGGGCGTAAAATCCATCGCCGCCATGAATGAGCACCCAGTCTTCGTTGGCGATCCCGTCGGTGGTCGGTGAACGAATCGGGCCGCACCAGCTTCCGTTGTCCTGCAAGCCGCCGCAAATGTGATACGGCCGATCGTTGTCCAAACCGATTTCGTAGAACTGGCCAATGGCAATGGTGTTCACGAAGTCCCAACTTTTGCCGTTGTCGTAGCTCCAGTGAATTCCGCCATCACTTCCGGCCAGCACATGGTTGGAATCCGCAGGATCGATCCAGAGCGCGTGGAAATCTCCGTGGATCTTCTTGACGCGATCGGTGGCAAAGGTTTTTCCGCCATCTTCGGAAAAGTACATGGCCGCGCCCAGGGCCCAGATGCGCAAGTCGTTGTTCGGATCGATGCGCACCTGGCTGTAATAAGAAGGACGCGGATCCGTGTCGCCCATCTTTTTCCAGGTTTCGCCCATGTCGTCGCTGCGGAAAATACCCCCCTTCTCGTGCTGCACCAGTGCGTAGACGATGTTGGGATTCTTGCGATAGATATCCAGACCGATGCGGCCAGTATCGCCCCCATTCTCGTACGGCAGGCCCTTCAGCAATTTCTTCCAGGTAATACCGCCGTCCACGGTTTTGTAGATGGCACCATCGGGGCCACCTCCATTGAAACCGAACACGGTGCGCCTGCGTTGATAGGCAGCGGCGTAAAGCGTGTCGGGACTCTGCGGGTCCATGGCCAAGTCACTCACGCCGGTGTCGTCATTAATTTTCAAGACCTGCGACCAGGTCTTGCCACCGTCGGAAGTCTTGTACACGCCGCGCTCGGGATTCGGTCCCCACAAGTAGCCGAGGGCGGCGACATAGACCACGTTGGGATTTCGCGGATGGATCACGATGCGGCCGATGTGATGAGTGGCGGCGAGTCCCACGTTCTGCCAGGTCTTGCCGGCATCCATCGATTTGTAGACGCCATCGCCCCAGGAGGAGCTCTGACGATTGTTGGGTTCGCCGGTGCCGACCCAAACGATGGAGGGATCCGAGGGAGCGATGGCGATGTCACCGATGGTGGAAACACCTTGCTTATCGAAGACCGGCTCCCAGGTTGTGCCGTTGTTGATGGTCTTCCACACTCCGCCGGACGCCACGCCCACATAAACGATGTTGCAATTGCCCTCGACCACGGCGAAATCGTCGATGCGTCCGCCCATGACCGCGGGCCCGAGTTCGCGAAATTCCAGTCCTTTGAACTTGTCGTTCGCAGGGGTCGCGGGAGTGTCACCGCGAGCCGCGAAAACCGCCGCGAAACACGCGACCGCGACGGACAGGCTATTCCTGCAGTGCAAATTCCCGATTTGCATGCGATTCTCCACCACGAAATTGCGCATGATACTTCTTTAAGGCGTATTTGTGCATCTATTGTTTGCGAGGCCCCGATGTTGGCTACAAATCCGGTGGTGCGCATGCTAGGCTAACCCTTCATCCCATCGAGCCCAAACGCCGCGTGAACAGAACTGATTCCAATTCCGCCCGCTGCAAAATCCAAAGGGTCTTCGGGGCCTTGTTGCTGTCGCTGCTGGGCGCGGGGGAATGCGCCGCGCAGCAGATTCACCTGCCCAAGGCGCCATCGGGGGGCATCGCCGAGATTACGGCCAAAGGGCCGCAACGGCGGCAAGGCGATGTTTATCTGGCGGACGACGACGTGGACATTCACTACGGCGAAATGCGTCTGCAAGCGGACCACGTGGAATACAACACGGCAACGTACGAAGCGTTGGCGCGCGGGCACGTGCAATTCGATTTTGAGAATCAACACCTGGAAGGAGATGACGCGCAGCTGAACATTCAGACGGGCCACGGCACGTTCCACCATGTTCACGGCAACGTGAAATTGGAGCGCCATCCGAACCCGACGCTGCTGATCACCGAAAACCCCGTATATTTTGAGGCCCAGGAAGTGGAGCGCATGTCCGCTGATGTCTATTTGGTGCGCCACTCCTGGTTCACAATTTGCGATCCGCAGCATCCCACCTGGCAGTTTTACGCGCCGGAAGCCAAAATCACGCTCCAAAAAAGCGTGGCATTGATCAACTCCAATTTCCGGCTGTATCGCGTTCCCCTTCTCTGGCTGCCCTATGCCACGACGCCGGCCGGCGAACGCGTACGCCAATCGGGATTTCTGATTCCCGTCGTCGGCAACAGCACCACCAAGGGTTTCACGATCGGCGACGCCTTCTATTGGGCGCCTACTTCCTGGATGGACTTAACCACCGGGTTCGAATACTTCAGCCGCCGCGGACCTAGCGAACGCGTGGGATTTCGTGCGCGGCCCTTCGAGAACACCTCCATTCGATACACCTATTTCGGAGTACAGGACCGCGAGAATCAGGGGGGCTACCAGCAGCAACTGGAGGTGCAATCGCTGTGGAACCACGGCTGGCGCTTTGTTACCGATCTGAATCAACTATCGTCGATGACGTTCCGACTGGCGTTCGGCGACACGTATGAAGAAACCATCAGTTCCGATATCCGCAGCTCGGTTTTCCTGACCAACAATTTTCATGGCTACAGCCTAAACATCGCGACCTTGAACGACCGCAGCTTCCTGGAACTCAGCCCGGCAAACAGCGTGGTGCTGCGCAGCGCGCCGGAAGCGCGTTTCAACTCCGTGGAGCAGGCTCCGTGGAGCAACTTGCCATTCTATTTTTCGTTCACTTCGTACGCCGGGGCACTGCACCGCGACGATGAATTCATCAACACGCCCAATTTTGTTCCGCGAGTGGAATTCGCACCGCGGATTACTTTGCCTCTACACCTTGGGGACTGGCTGGGTGTCACCAGTTCCGCAACGTTTCGCACCACCTATTACGGCAACTCGGTAAACGCCAACGACATCCTGACCACCAATTCCATATTGCGGAATACCGGCGAGTTCGCGGTGGAGCTGAGTCCTCCGACGCTGGAACGCTACTTTGATCGCCCGCAAACCAGGCATCGCTACAAACACACCGTCGAGCCCTACGTTACCTACCGGTACGTAACCGGGGTCAATAACTTCGCGCAGTTCATCCGCTATGACAGCGATGCCACGCTGACCAACACCAACGAAATCGAGTACGGCATTACGCAGCGGCTGTGGGTGAAGCACGGGGACGATCAACCCGTTGATTTTCTGACCTGGAGACTCGTTCAGAAGCACTATTTCGATCCGACATTCGGCGGCGCACTGATTACCGGGCAACGCAACGTCTTTCAGGCGCTCGACTCAATCACCGCGTTTGCGTTTGCGTCGACACCGCGCAACTGGTCGCCCATCATCAGCGACGTCACGCTAACGCCGGGAGGCAAGTTTGATGCCGAGCAAATCTTGATTTACGACACACAGCTGCACAAAGTAACGACCATTGGGACGCTGCTGAAAATTAAGCCTTACAGAGAGTTTTACATGACCGTGGCGGACTTCCGGTTGCAGGGCGATCCAATCGTCGAGCCCCCCTCCAACCAGATTCGCGCCATCATCGGCTACGGCGGCCTCACGCGCCAAGGCTTCAATGTCGCTACCGGAATTAGCTACGACATCCTGAATTCCACGCTGCAGAATCAGTTCGTGATGTTGAATTACAATGGCGGATGTTGTGGACTTGCCGTGGAATACCGCCGCGTCGATCTGGGAGTGGTGCGCACAGAAAATCAGTTTCGCGTCGCGTTCGTCGTCGCCAACATCGGCACTTTTGGAAATCTGCGCCGCTTGGACAAGGTCTTTTGATGGCCACCGAATCGGTATTTACCTTCGCTTCGATTCCAGAAGTTGCGCGGCTGTACCGCCAACGGAAACTTTCTCCGGTGGAGCTCACCCGCTTTCTGCTGGAACGCATCAACAAACTGAATGCGCACTTAAATGCTTTCATTACGGTCAGCGAGGAACTGGCGCTTCAGCAGGCCAAGCGGGCGGAATCTGAACTTGTGGGCAAGCGAGGGGACAAGTCGCGCCGCGACCGCGGACCACTTCACGGGATCCCGATTTCTCTGAAGGACAACATTTATACCGCCGAGGTGCGCACCACCGCAGGATCGCGTGTGCTGCGGGACTTCGTGGCTTTGCACGACGCGCCTGTCGTCACCGCATTGAAAGAAGCGGGTGCGGTGCTGCTTGGCAAAACGAATATGCACGAGTTCGCGTATGGCACCACCAGCAATAACCCGCATTATGGAGCGGTGAGAAATCCCTGGGACGTTTCGCGAATCGCGGGTGGATCGAGTGGCGGATCTGCTGCCGCCCTTGCGGCAGGGCTTTGCTACGGTAGCATCGGAACAGACACGGGCGGGTCCATTCGCATACCTTCTTCACTTTGCGGAGTGGTTGGGCTGAAGCCAGGCCTTGGCCGCGTGAGTACCGACGACGTGGTGCCGCTCTCGCCGACGCTGGATTTTGTTGGCCCGCTGGCAAGAAGCGCCGAGGATGCAGCCTTGCTGCTGGAAGCGATTGGCGTACGTGGAAAAGGCGAGCGCCGCCTCCGTTTGGGGCGGGTTCCATCTTCGCGCTCGCGTCGCCCCCGGCTAGGCGTGCCGCAGGAATTTTTTCTGGATGTGTTGAGCCCTGAGGTGGAACGCGCTTTCCAGAGCGCTCTCCGCACTCTCGAGAAGGGTGGCGCGCGCCTGAAAGAAGTTTTCCTCCCGCTGCTGCCGGAAACCGAGGATGCGGGCAATCAAATTGCCTGGGCCGAAGCGACGCACTATCACCAACACGCCGGCTGGTATCCAGCGCACGCGGAGGAATACGGCGAAGACGTTAGAAAGCGATTGGAGAAGGGCACGAAAGTTCCTGCGGTCGCCTACCTGCAGGCTTTGGAATTGCGCGATCAGTTTATTGCGGCGTTCCACGTGATTTTGCAGGAAGAAGAGCTCGACGCGCTGGTGGTTCCCACTACGCCAATCACCGCAACGCGCGTGGGCGAAGAGTCCGTCGCAATCAAAGGCAGCATTCACCCAACGCGCGCGCTACTGCTGCGATTGAATCGGCCCGCGAATCTCGCCGGGGTTCCGGCCATTTCGGTGCCTTGCGGGCTCACGGAGAATGGCCTCCCCGTAGGACTGCAATTCATTGGCGCAGTGACGGAAGAGTTGCTGCTACTAGAATTGGCGTACAATTTTGAACGTGCCTGCCCGCTCGGAGCGCAGCCTGTATTGGATTCTCTGGATTAATCACACACCCCTTGGACGGCACTCCCTGCAGGATTCTGGCGTTTTTCTCACGGAAGATTGCTCCGGGTTTGCGCCAGCGCTTGGGCGGGCATCGGCACGGCGCGCGGGCGGCGCATAACCCAGTCTCCGATGAAATAGCCGAACGTACCGGTAATGATCCCGGCGAAAATGTCGGCGATATAGTGGTAGCGGCCCCAGATGGTCGACAAACACATCAGGAACACACAAGGCAACATCACCCAGAATAACCAGCGACGGAATTTCCACGCGCCCCACAGGACGGCGATTGATCCCGCAACGTGTTCCGACGGGAAAGCCGCGCCGCGCACGCGTCCAAAGTGCTCAATGAAATTGATGGTGGCCGTAATCGGACCGCCTTCGAGCGGCGCCCTCCAGGAACCGGCGAGCGAAAACCACGGGCTCTCCACGGGGAAAAACATCGCGATGATGTAGCCGATGGAGTAGCCCACCATGGAATAGGTCATCACCGACCAGTAGGCCCGCCAGTCTTCCTGGAAATACAGAATGCCGCCGAGAATCAGCAGGTACGTGAAATAGGTGAGATAGGCGAGCTGTATGAATTCGTTGCGGCCGGGAGTGGCAAATTGCTCCAGCCAGATGGTGGGCTGCACACCCGTCAGCCAATGATCGAAGGCCAGCAGCTTCGCGTCTTGCCAATGCGGCGTGAACAGCGTCATGAGCTGCGCGAGCTCTTCAAAGCAAAACAGAAAAAACAAATGAGGATACCAGTGGCGCCAGAAGCGCCACCAGCGGATGGAAAACGTTAGGCCATCGACCGCCGCGCGTGCTGCCGAGGGCTCCCAGACCCGGCAGAGCGCCAGAATGACAACGACGACGAATGCGCGAACCGCCAACAAGCGAAGTGGATGCGGAAGATTGCGCGCGAACAGCACGATCAGGATGCTCGAAACCGCCAGATACGTGAAGGCCATGCGTTCAAACGCGCCGCACGCGGCCCACGCGGCTGCCACCTGCTCTCGCATTGCTTTTTTGATTCGTGCGAAACTGAAGTCACCGCCGGTTGGCAACGCGATTTCCTCTCCCATTCGCCCCGGCGCCAGCGATGGCGATGCCATCTCCTTGCTGAATTGCCGAGCTTCTCTGACGTTCATGCGTGGCTCTCCGTCCGTTGGATTTTCGTTTCCACACGGGAAAAGCCCGGGGAAATCATAGTCTTCCGGTGGTGCCAGTGCCAAATGGGCCAGTCGCAGCGATTCGCGAGCGTGGCGAGGTCTCTGCCGGGATTCACCACTTGGGGGCGTCCGACGGCCGTGAGCATGGCGCGATCCATCAGGGAATTGCCGTAGGCATAGCATTGCGCGGAATCCATGCGTTTTTTCAACACCAGTTGTTTGATCGCGCGGGATTTTTCTTCGCCTTGCATGACTCGGTCGGCCACGCGTCCGGTCCAGTGTCCGCACACTTCCACCAGGCGCGTAGCGCGAATCAGCACGCTGGTTTGCAAACCGAGCGCTGCCAGCTCGCACTCCAGCACAGTAGCCGCGATCTGCGCCAGGACTTCCAACGTTCCGCTGAGCAAGACGATGGTGTGGCCTTGCCGGGCATGGCAGGCAACTCGCTCGAGGGCTTCTTCGTACAACGAAATGGTGCCCATCACTTCGAATACTCGGTCGGCGCTGATGCCCTGCAAGTAATGCTTATTGGCGCCTCGCACGGCAGCGATGCCCTGCGGCAGCAACTGAACCGACTGAGCGAGCCACGCCAAGTAATTCCACGCAGGAATTGCGCCGCTGTGACGCAGGCCAGAGAAGAGTCTTTTCTCCAAGGAAGGCTCGGGCATCAGTGTGCCGTCGATATCGAAAAACGCCGCGCTGGCGTTCAGGGGCAAGTCAATCATGCCGCTTCTCCTCGCGCTGGTTTCCGGGAAGTCTTGCTGGCCAAAGCTGCGGACAGGAATTTCGCGCCTTCCAGGAAAACCGGCAGACCGCGAAGAACGCAAAAGAGAGCCGTCAACCAGGCAAGAGTCTGAGCGCCGGCGCGAATCGCCGCGTGCGCATCAACCGTCAGCGAGCTGAGCAGCGCCACCGGGCCGCGTGTCAAGGCCAGTTCCAAACCCAGGTAGCAGAAGCAGATGCACTTCAGCGCCGCGTAGGTGCCGCGACTCCGCGGCGATGCTACCAGCGCGCGTCCCCACCAGGTCTGTAACGTGGCGTTGACGCCCCAGCGGGAATGCCCGGTCTTCAGCGCCAGCCCGCGCAAGAAATCCGTTGCCGCGCCACGGGCGAAAAACAGAATGGGAAGCCAAAACGAGACCATGCCCACGACGGCAAAATAAGTGAAAAACAGGTTCTCGATGATGCGATCGCCAAGGATGTCGATCTGGGCGCCGACGGGAGTAGCCATTTTTTTGCTGCGGGCGAGGTGGCCGTCAAGGGCATCCAAGGCGATCGTCGCCACCGTCAAGGCCACGGCCAGCAAGTTCAGCCACGCGCCGTGCCCAAACAGGCTGACAGCGGTGAAGCCCACGATTACGCGCAGAAACGTGACTTTGTTTGGCGTCCAGATCACGGCACCTTCCGGGTCAGTTGCTGGCGGTAGTAGGGCAAGGGCCATGCCATTTGGGGTGCGAATAAGCTTTCTATTTATAGCGAGTTAGCGGCTCGAAAATTTGGCGCGCGAGGAACGCTGCATGCCAGACGCCTCAGTTGTCATCTTTGCGTGGCCGCGGGCGTTTTTGCGTCGTTCGCGTCTAACCAGCTTTCGCGCCCTCTGTAACTTCTGCTGGCGCAGAACTATCAGAGGGAGGCGAGGACCAACCTGCTAGACCACGCTCGTTTTATGCGAGAATGGAGGCTTAGGGGATGGCCGATTGCCTGTGTGGGAAACTCTCAAATGCTGGCACTAGCTTTGCAAAGAAACGTCGTGGCGGATGTTCCCCTCGCAGGAGCTTTTCTTGCGGGGCTCATCTCGTTCCTCTCTCCGTGTGTGCTTCCACTTGTGCCCGGGTACGTCTCGATGCTTTCGGGGATCGGGGTGGAACAGCTTCGCCAGGGTGAACAGCCCAAATCCAATCTGTTCGCGTCGGCGATCGCGTTCGTCATCGGGTTCTCCGTGGTGTTCGTCGGACTGGGCGCATCGGCCAGCGCGGTTGGCGGCTTCCTGAATCAAAATCGTTCTTTGCTCGCCCCAATTGCGGGAGCGCTGATCCTTTTGTTTGGCCTGCATCTGCTGGGCGGGCTGATCAAGATGAATGTGCGAACGGGCATCAGTATCGGCGTCGTGCTGGTGGCGCTGGGCATCGCGGCACTGGTACATCACGGGCCGTTGTTCCTGGGACTCGGAGCCAGTCATTTCTTTTCCCTGTCGCTGATCGGTTTCTTTGGCCCGAAACTCGCCCGCTGGCTCAATCAGGATGTTCGGCTGCGCAGCCAGGACACCAAGCCCGGAGCCGTCAGCGGCTTCTTTCTTGGTTTCGCCTTTGCCTTTGGGTGGACGCCGTGCATTGGGCCGATTTTGGGCACCGTGCTGGCCCTGGCGGCCGCCAGTGATACGGTGGCGCGTGGCGTGCTGCTGCTGGCCGTGTATTCCGCGGGGCTTGCGGTTCCGTTTCTGCTGACCGCGCTGGGACTAGGCCAGTTCATGCGTTTCTACAAGAACTTCCGCAAGTACCTGCACGCCGTGGAGCTGGTTAGCGGCGTACTCTTGCTGTTCGTCGGTGGTCTGGTGTTCTTTAACCGGCTGACGTGGTTGACGGGTAAACTGACATTTCTGAATCGTTTCAATCTGTAAGGAAATTTTCCGGATATGGGTAAGCTTCGATGAAAAAAATTGCAATCATTGTACTCACTGTTGCGGCGCTGATCGGCGTTACCGTTTATGCCGATCGCGCCACGCGTCTTTCTAACAACCGTAAAGTGGCCTTGCGCGCGGATGCCCAAGAGAAGCCCGCGCCAGAGATCAGGCTGAAGGACCTCAACGGCAAAGAGGTATCGCTGGCCGACTACAAGGGCAAGGTAGTGCTGCTGAATTTCTGGGCGACGTGGTGCGATCCATGCCGTGTGGAGATCCCGTGGCTGATTGACTTGCAGGCAAAATATGCATCGCGGGGTTTCACGGTTGTTGGTGTAGCCATGGACGAAGAGGGCAAATCGGTTGTCGCGCCCTTCATCGAGAAAGAACGCTTCGACGTAAATGGCAAGCAACTTCCGATGGACTATCCTATTTTGCTGGGCGATGACGAGGCCGGGGAAAAATTTGGCGGCATTCTCGGCTATCCAACCAGCTTCCTGATTTCGCGCAATGGCAAGCAAGTGATGAAAATTCAGGGACTCAGGAGCTACGACGAAATCGCTAAAGCCATTGAAGATCAGCTATAGACAAGGCTCACCAGAATGCTCTCTGAACACGACTTTCAAAAGAACGCCGACGCGCTGTTTGAAGAATTGAAGAAGCGGTTGTTGCGCCTGGGCGACGAACACGGCTTCGACGTAGAGGGAGAAAGCGGCAAGCTGGAAGTGATTTTCGAAGAGCCGGAGCCGGCGAAGTTTGTGGTGTCGCCAAACACACCGATCCGCGAAATCTGGGTTTCCGCGCTTTCCACGAGCTTCAAACTGGCGTGGTCTGACGCGCGCAATGCCTTCATCCTGGACAAAACCGGCGAAGATTTGTTTGCCGTGATGAGCCGGGTGATTTCCGAGCAGCTGGGCACGAAGGTGATTGCGTGAAACGTTCTCTCGCCGCGCTTTTACTCGGTTTCGCGGGTGTGGCTAATCTCGCGTCTGGGGTTGCCGCGCAGGCCCCGCCATCGGGCAAGGATGTAGTTGCGCCCACGGCGTACATCTCGTTCGATCCTGTGGCGCGTGGTGCAGCGTTTCAGGTGGCAGTCATCATGAAGATTCGCCCCGGCTTTCATGTGAACGCGCGCGAAGTGACGGAAGATTATCTGATCCGCACAGATCTGCACGCGGATGTTCCCGCGGGGTTCAAGGCCGGCGAGGTCGTCTACCCCAAGGGCACGCTGCAGACATTCTCGTTTTCGAAAAACAAGCCGCTGAATGTGTACACCGATTCGGTGACGCTGTTCGTTCCGGTTACAGCGCTCTCTGAAGCGCCGGCCGGCAAGCAGCACCTGCCGATGAAGCTGCGCTATCAGGCCTGCAGCGCGGAAATTTGCCTGCCGCCGGTTACCTTGAATTTGGATGTGCCCTTGAACGTAGCCGCAACTCCCAACGCGGCGCGTCCCGCGCATCCGGAAGTATTTTCACCGCGCAAATAAAACTGTAGAATCTCCTCCGCCCAGAATGGAATTCACGTGACGGCGCAGGTTGGCTTCCGGCGGCGATGGCCGATGGTCCTGGCGATTGGCGTGGTATTGGCTTCTCTGGCGTTACTCATTTATTGGCGCGCGCGCGACATCGACGAAACCACCCGCGCCTGGGTGGTGACGGAACTTGCGCGCCGCTTTCAGAGCGCGGTGGAACTGGAATCGCTGAAGGTGCGTGTTCTGCCCAGGGTGACGGTGAAGGGCACGGGCCTCATCATACGTTTCCACAACCGGCTGGACGTACCGCCGATGTTCCAGGTGAAGGAATTCTCGTTCGATCTAGGCCTGCTCAGCCTGCTTCAGTCGCGGCACCACATCTCCAACGTGATTGTAGGGAACATGGTGATTACGATTCCTCCGCGCGAAAAAAAGTCTGACGCCGAGAAGCCCAGCAATCCCCCGCGCCAGCTTCCCCAACAAGTGGTTGTGGATCGCATCGCGTGCAACGACACATTGCTTCTGATTCTTTCCCGGAATCCGGGAAAGGAGCCGCTGGATTTTGATATTTACGGTCTAGTGCTCACCAGTGTTGGTGCCGGTCAGCCTTTCGATTTTCACGGCAATCTCGGCAATGCCAAGCCCAAAGGCAATATCGTCACGGTCGGGAAGTTCGGCCCGTGGGATGCCGAGGAACCCGGCGATTCCGCGGTGTCAGGGAAATACGCTTTCACCAATGCGGACCTGGGGCCGTTCCCGGGCATCCAAGGCATTCTGTCGTCGACTGGCAAATACGACGGCCAGCTCAACAGCATTCATACGCAAGGAGAAACGGACACGCCGGATTTTGCGCTTGATCCGGTGGGCCGGGCCGTGCCGCTGCACACGGAATTCGATGCCACGGTGGATGGCACCGACGGCGATACCTATCTCCATCCAGTGACGGCCACACTGGGGCATTCGGTGATTATTTCCAATGGCAGCGTGGTGCGCGTTCCCAGCAAGCAGGGCCACTTGATCACCCTGGACGTGAACGCGGCGAAGGCGCGACTGGAGGATGTGCTGGCTCTCGCGGTGAAATCCGCAAAGCCCCCCATGAGCGGGCCCATCAAGATTAACGCCAAGCTTGTGATTCCCCCCGGCAAGGAAAAGACCATCGACAAGATGCTGCTCGACGGCGATTTCGATGCGGACAAGGCCAGCTTCGCCAGCTCCGAGGTGCGGCAGAAGCTTGCATCGTTGAGCCGTCACGGCCTCGGCGAGCCAAAGAACGAACAGGCGGGAAGCGCGCTCTCTAACCTCAAAGGACACTTTCACCTGGAAAACGGGGTGATTGCGTTTAAGGGATTGAACTTCAGCGTGGAGGGCGCGACGATTGTGCTCGATGGCCGCTACAAAATTCGCGAAGGCGAACTTGATTTCAAAGGACAGTTGCGGCTGCAAGCCTCGCTATCGCAAACGATGACCGGAGTGAAGTCGGTGCTGGTGAAGCCACTCGATCCGTTGTTCAAAAAAGATGGTGCGGGAACCGTCATTCCCATCAGTATCACCGGAACGCGTGACGAGCCGGTGTTTGCCGCCACTGTGTTTCACAAAACGTTTAAGAAGGAAATGAGCCGTGAGGCGCCAGCAAAGCCGTCGGCAAAATGAAATTCACACCTTGAGCGGCTACCCCGAACAATGGAGTTGTCATCCTGAGGGCTGCGTCGTTTGCGGGCCGAAGGATCTCAATTTAGATATCGAGGAAAATTCTGTGGTTGAGATCCTTCGCCGATCCTCATCGCATCGCCTCAAGATGACAGCGTCTCGAAAGGGACGAGCACCAAGCGACCTGAGGCCGATTTCCAACGTCCCCTACAATCTCACTTCAGGAAACTGTTTGAGCGCGGCGCGTAGCCTGCGCACCACGCGCTCCTGGCCCAGAACGACCATGGTATCGAACAGGGGCGGGGCGACAGCTTGGCCGACGATGGCTACGCGCGTCGCGTTGATCAGCAAACCCGCCTTCACGCCGGCCGCTTCCGCCACTTTTCGCGCGGCGTGATCACACGCGTCGTGGTTCCATTCGGGCAGCGCGGCTAGCGCGTCGGCGAGTTTCGCCAGCAATACCGCTACTTTTTCATCTTTCCAGAATTTCGCTTTGGCGGCGGGATCAATGTCAAAGTCGTCGCTGAAGAACGCGCGCGACCAACTGGAAAAATCGGGCAGCAGGCGGATTCGCGGACGGAGCAAATCGACCGTCTTTCTGAACCACTCATGCCCGGCTCCGGAAGCCCACTCTTCTTTCCACAATCCGTCTTGCTTCAGTTGCGCTGCAACTTGCGGCAGCAGTTCCTCGATGGGCAGCTTCTGGAGATACTGCTGGTTGAACCACTCCAGTTTGGCGCGGTCGAAAACTCCATTCGTGCGGCTGACACCCTCGAGCGAAAACTTCTCCAGCAACTCGTTGGTGCGCAGGAACTCCTGATCGCCACCCGGCGACCATCCCAGCAGCGCCAGGAAATTCCGGAACGCTTCAGGCAGAAACCCTTCGCGGCGGTACATGTTCACATCTGTGGCGCCGTGGCGTTTCGAAAGACGAGACTTGTCTGGGCCCAGAATCAGCGGCACGTGAGCGAAAACCGGCGGCTCTTTCCCCAGCGCGCGATAGAGCAACACCTGCTTGGGGGTGTTGGAGATGTGGTCGGCGCCGCGAATCACCTGGGTGATGCGCATGTCGATGTCGTCAACCACCACGCTCATCTGGTACATGGCCTGGCCAAACTCTTCAGCCTCTTTGCCGGACCGCACCAGGACGAAATCTTCCATCTCGTCGTTGGAAAACTCGCGCTCGCCGAAAACCGCGTCGAAGAATTTTGTTGTTCCCCCGATTGGCACTTTGAAACGAATCGCTGGCTTTGTGCCCGGTGTGGATGGCTTGCCGTCACGGCAGGAGCAGCGCACTACTCGGCGCACTTGCGGTTTCTCCGCGCCTTCCGCGGCGTGGTCCCCGCCCACATATTTTTCCGGCGGGCAGTAGCACAAGAACGCGCTGCCGTTGTCCAGAAGCTTGCGCCCCGCTTGCTGATAAAGCGCAGTGCGTTGCGACTGGTAGAACGGCCCCTCGTCCCAATCCACGCCTAGCCATTTCAGGCCATCCACGATGCCTTCCACCAGTTCGGGCTTGTTGCGTTCCGCGTCGGTATCCTCGATGCGCAGAATCATGGTGCCGCGCTGTTTGCGAGCAAATAACCAGTTAAATAGCGCGGTGCGCGCTCCGCCCACGTGCAAATAGCCGGTCGGCGAAGGCGCGAATCGTACGCGCACGCCTGCGGCCTGTGTTGTGCTTGCTTCCGTCATAGTTAGTCCCGTTTCCTAGTCATCGCGTAAACCTTCAGTGTAGCGAACCATTCCCAACGCCGTCCAACGAGCTTGCGCTCGGGCAGTTTGTCAGTTTCCGACTACGCGACATACCGGGGCTTTGGCGAGTTCCTTCACACTAAGGGACTACGGACGATCAGCCATCCAAACCGCCACCCGAATCACAACGACGATACCGATTGCGGTACCTGTGAGTCGGAGTCTACCCGGATTGCTCTTGCGCAAGCGGATCGCCTCTGTCTCTGCGTGACTCTCTATCTTTCCTAAAAACTCATTGGTCAATCGGGCAAGGCGACGCATGCCGGCGCAGTCCAGATGATTTTATGGAAGCACGTGGCAGGAACGTTCGTATCGCCCGTCCTCATCGTGACGACAGACAAAAATTGGCCTGAAATTGACCAGATGGGCGCGGAGAAACTTGGCAGAATCGAGTGCAAGCAACGCCTCGCCGGGGCGAGGGGGGCCTGCTACCTCTTACGCCACTAGTACCCGGGTACGCTTGCAAGGGGTTTTGGGGGTGGCTCATAATCGCAGGTGCTCTGTTCTGTGCGGTTTCGGAGACCGCGACGGGCTGGCGGGTGTGTTTCAAGGGTCCCTAAAATTTAGCGTTCTTTTGCGAATGCCTCAGCCATTCCTTTCGTGGAACAATTTGTAATTCCTCCGATGCGCAGGTAGCGGCGCTCCTAAGTTAAAGCATGGCTCAAAGCATTATCGCGCTCGGATTGCTTCTCGCCACTCTTCTCGTGGGGGTGTTTTTTGCCTACATCTATTCGCTGAAGCGCCAAACCTATCTATTGTTTTGGACCGCCGGCTGGGTGCTGTATGGCTTGCATTATCTGGGGCCGGGGTTGCCCCCCTGGTTCGTTTCCGCGTCGTTCATCGTATCGTTGAATCACACGCTGTTCGGCTTCGCTGGCATGTGTTTCTTTCTTGGCACGCAGCTGTACATTCGCCAGCAGCTTTGGGTTATTCCGGCCATCGGCGCTGCGGTTGTGCTCACCGCTTGGTCCGCGGCGAATGGCCTGCACATTTTCTCGTTGTCTTCCTACATTCCCGCTTCCCTGATATTTATTGGCGTGGGGTTCCTGTTCTGGCGGGAAAGCCAACATCACGAAACGCTGGCCGACGGCTTGTTGAGCATCGCATTCGTGGCATGGGGACTGATCTTCCTGGTATTCCCATTCTTACGGCTCACGCCGGAAGATGCCGAACAGGTTCTTCGCCCGATTTCGTCGATCCCCACGGCGTTTGTTTCGATGCTGCTGGTGATGGCGGTGTATGAAGAGGAAAAGCGGCGCGTCGAACGCAACATGCTCGCGCTCTCTAACCTCAACCTGGCTACTTCAAGTTTCGTGGGCGGAGAAATCCAGCGCATGCTGGCGCAGGCCCTCGACCGTGTGCTCGGCGTTGTCCGCCTGCCTGCCGGCGCGCTGTTTCTGCACCATGGCGATCCCACCGGACCAACCTCAGTGGTGTCGGCGGGCATCCCTGACGATTTTTGCCGCAAGGCTCAGGAAGAAGGGTTGGACGACTATCTCGTAGGGCTGGTGTCGCGCCTGGGCGGCCTGCTCGGCTTCCGCGATTTGCGCGACGACAACCTGAGCGCGCTGGAGCGCGACGAGCCCATCCGGCGCTTCCGCGAACTGGCGTTGCAGCAGGGACTGCGCAGCGTGGTGGTGATCAGCCTGCAAGCCAAGGAGCAAGCGTTCGGCTTGCTGTTGCTGGGTACCCCGGACAATCGCCGGTTCGCTCCGGCGGAACTTCGGCTGCTGCTGGCGCTGGGCCACCAGATCGGCATGGCCGTCGAAAACAGTTTCCTGATTCAGCAGACTTCGCGCCGCTCGGAAGAGCTTCATGTCTTGAACGAAATCGGGCGAGCGCTCAGCTCCACGCTGAATCGCGAAGATCTTCTCCGGCGCATCTGGGAAGAGTTGCGGCGGTTGTTCGACGTCAAGAATCTTTACATTGCTTCTCTGGATCCGGTGCGAGATGCCATCCAGTTTGAACTGGAAATGGTCGATAGCGTGCGCCAGCCGATCCGCTCGCGTCCCGCGGGGAATCACATCACGGAGTACATCCTGCGCACGCGCCAACCAGTGCTGGTGCAGGAAAACTACACCATGGAGATCAAGAAGCTGGGTGTCGACCCGATTCGCACCGCCGGCTCGTTCTGCGGGGTGCCGCTGGTGGCGTACGATCATGCGGTCGGCACGCTATGCATCTATTCCGACGAGGAGCGCGCCTTCGATGAAGGCCATCTAGAACTCCTTCGCGTGCTTGCGAGTGAAGCCAGCATCGCCATTGAAAATGCACGCCTGTTCCAGGAAGAGCGCACCAAGGCGCGCCACCTGAGCCTGCTCAACCTGATTTCGCGCGACGCGATCGCCACGCTGAACCCGGATGAAGTGCTAGCCAAGATTACCGAGCAGTTGGAAAACGGCTTAAGTTACGACCACATTGGGATCGCGCTGCTGGATTACACGACGCGCGAACTGGTGGTGCAGGCGGAAAGCGGCAAGCGTCGCGGCGCGCTCGGCCACCGCCTACCTCTGGATGCGGGCCTCATTGGACAAGTGGCGCGCACCGGCAAGCCCGCGACGTATCGTTCGCTGCCCACCACACAAAGCGGCCCTAAGCCGGTCCTGCAGGATAGCCAGACGGCCATGGCCTTGCCGATCTTCTACGCCGACCATCTCCACGGCGTGCTGTACGTCGAGACGGTGGAGCGCGTGGACTTTTCCGACGAAGAGTCGCTGCTGCTGCACACGCTGGCCGATTTGATTTCCGGCGCGCTGCACAATGCCCTGACCTTCCAGAAGGCCCAGGAGCAAGCCATCACCGATGGCCTCACGGGAGTCAAAACGCACCGCTTCTTCATGGAAGCGCTTTCGTCCGAGTGGAAACGTTCTTCGCGCGCGGGACGTTCGTTTGCACTGGTGCTGATGGACCTGGACCGCTTCAAGTTCGTGAATGATTTCTACGGCCACCTGGAAGGTGACCTGGTCCTGCAACGGGTTGGCCAGATCCTGGAGACCAATTGCCGTCGCTCGGATGTCGTGGCCCGGTACGGCGGCGACGAATTTGTAATCCTGATGCCGGAAACGACGATGGAGCAGGCCCGCCAGCTTGCCGCCAAATTGCGTGGCTGGGTATCCGCTGACCCGCTGCTTCGCGAGAAAAACATCAGTGCCAGCTTCGGAATCGCGTGCTATCCGCTGCACGGCTCTTCGCCACAGGAATTGATACAGGTGGCGGACGCGTCCATGTATCTCTCCAAGCACCAAGGCGGAAACACAGTATCCACCGCGGATCACGTCGATCCCAATGAAGCGCGCCGCTGG
>Ga0210406_10003373_pt1 | contig 17554 bp, 19 predicted proteins | sample IncBWC30MmetaG_FD_155454 | JGI IMG/M metagenome (GOLD analysis project Ga0210406, IMG submission 155454) | Forest soil microbial communities from Barre Woods Harvard Forest LTER site, Petersham, Massachusetts, United States - Inc-BW-C-30-M | ecosystem: Environmental > Terrestrial > Soil >... | reverse complement strand
GGATTCACCGCCTCGCGCGCGCATTTCAACATCGGGCATAATCCGTGGCGCATGACCTTCGTGGCGCGGCATTCGTTCTGAATTCGCGCATGATCCGCCACAGCGGGTTAGGGTTAACCGACGTGAGCGGTGGCCGCCCCGACCTTATCGGCGATGATCGCCCCCGGCCCGGTGGCGGAACGCTTCAACGCGAGAGCGGTGCATCGCTCTTTATCCTGGTTCGAATCCAGGCCGGGCCTCCACGCTTCGCCCTGACGGGCTACGCGTGGCGCAGCCACGCCGGACCGGCGGGGCAAAGCGTGTCCGGCGTAGCTTGAGCCAAGCGAAAGCGTAGACGGACTGGAACCTCCCCGAATTTAGCAGAGCGCACGCTGGGAAAATGCCGGTTGATGGGGACTCTAAAACCCTTTCGCGGCTGCGGAATCTGGTCTAAAGACCAGCCGCGCGCGGGGGTAACCTGGCGCCTTGCTCGAGGGACGCGCGGCACGCGCGCCCTTTTTTTGTGCCCAAATTCCGTCCGTGAGAGCTGATGCCCAGAAGAACCGACATCTCCACCATCCTGATCATCGGCGCCGGTCCGATCGTGATCGGCCAGGCCTGCGAATTCGATTATTCCGGCACGCAAGCGGTCAAGACGCTGAAGGAGGAGGGTTTTCGCACCGTCCTGATCAATTCCAATCCGGCGACCATCATGACCGATCCGGAGTTGGCGGATGCGACCTATATCGAGCCGATCACGCCGGAGATCGTAGGCAAGATCATCGAAAAGGAGCGCCACGTCGTTCCCGGCGGCTTTGCGCTGTTGCCGACCATGGGCGGGCAGACCGCGCTGAATTGCGCGCTGTCGCTGCGCCGGCAGGGCACGCTCGCCAAGTTCGACGTCGAGATGATCGGCGCCACGGCGGAGGCCATCGACAAGGCGGAAGACCGCGGCCGTTTCCGCGAGGCCATGACCCGGATCGGCCTGGAAACGCCGCGCTCGATGCAGACCAAGACCTTGCCCGACGCGCTGCGCGCGCTCGACGACATCGGGCTGCCCGCGATCATCCGCCCCTCCTTCACCATGGGCGGCACCGGCGGCGGCATCGCCTACACCAAGGCCGAGTTCATCGAAATCGTCGAACGCGGCATCGATGCCTCCCCCACCAACGAAGTCCTGATCGAGGAATCGGTACTCGGTTGGAAGGAGTTCGAGATGGAGGTGGTGCGCGACAAAAAGGACAATTGCATCATCATCTGCTCGATCGAGAATCTCGATCCGATGGGCGTGCACACCGGCGATTCCATCACGGTGGCCCCGGCGCTGACCTTGACCGACAAGGAATACCAGATCATGCGCGACGCCTCGATCGCGGTGCTGCGCGAGATCGGGGTGGAGACCGGCGGCTCCAACGTGCAGTTCGGCGTCAATCCGGCCGACGGGCGCATGGTCGTGATCGAGATGAACCCGCGGGTGTCACGCTCTTCCGCGCTCGCCTCAAAGGCCACCGGTTTTCCGATCGCAAAGGTCGCGGCAAAGCTCGCGGTCGGCTACACGCTCGACGAGATTGCCAACGACATCACCGGCGGTGCGACACCGGCCTCGTTCGAGCCGACCATCGATTACGTCGTCACCAAAATTCCGCGCTTTGCGTTCGAGAAATTTCCCGGCGCCTCCACCACGCTGACCACGTCGATGAAGTCGGTCGGCGAAGTGATGGCGATCGGGCGCACGTTCCAGGAAAGCCTGCAGAAGGCGCTGCGCGGTCTGGAGACGGGCCTGACCGGGCTTGATGAGATCGAGATCGAGGGATTAGGGCGCGGCGACGACAAGAACGCGATTCGCGCCGCGCTCGGCACGCCGACGCCGGACCGGATCCTGCAGCTTGCGCAGGCGATGCGGCTTGGCTGGTCGAACGAAGACATCTTCACCTCCTGCAAGATCGATCCGTGGTTCCTTGGCGAGATGCGCGGCATCGTCGAGATGGAGAGCAAGGTCCGCAAAAGCGGCCTGCCGGCGCATGCGTTCGGGATGCGGACGCTGAAGGCGATGGGATTTTCCGACGCGCGGCTTGCGGTGCTTTCCGAAACGACGGAAGCCGAGGTCACGGCAAAACGTCACGCGCTCGCCGTCCGCCCGGTGTTCAAGCGGATCGACACCTGCGCGGCCGAGTTCGCTTCGCCGACGGCGTACATGTATTCGACCTACGAGGCGCCGTTCGCGGGCGCGCCTGCCGACGAGAGCGCGCCGTCGGACAAGAAGAAGGTCATCATCCTCGGCGGCGGGCCGAACCGGATCGGCCAGGGCATCGAATTCGACTATTGCTGCTGCCATGCCTGCTTCGCTCTCGCAGACGCCGGCTTCGAGACCATCATGATCAACTGCAACCCGGAGACGGTGTCGACCGACTACGACACCGCCGACCGTTTGTATTTCGAGCCGCTGACGTCGGAAGACGTGCTTGAGATCATCGCGACCGAGCGCAAGAACGGCACGCTCCATGGCGTGATCGTGCAGTTCGGCGGCCAGACGCCCCTAAAACTCGCCCATCCGCTGCAAGCCGCCGACGTGCCGATCCTCGGCACCTCGCCCGACGCGATCGATCTCGCCGAGGACCGCGACCGCTTCAAGCGCGTGCTCGACAAGCTGCATTTGAAGCAGCCGAAAAACGGCATCGCCTATTCGGTCGAGCAGGCGCGGCTGGTGGCAGCCGATCTCGGCCTGCCGCTGGTGGTGCGCCCGTCCTATGTGCTCGGCGGCCGCGCCATGCAGATCATCCGCGAGGACAACCAGCTCTCCGATTATCTGCTCGGCACCCTGCCGGAGCTCGTGCCCGCCGACGTCAAGGCACGCTATCCGAACGACAAGACCGGACAGATCAACACCGTGCTCGGCAAGAATCCGCTGCTGTTCGACCGCTATCTGTCCGACGCCACCGAGATCGACGTCGATTGCCTCAGCGACGGCAAGGACACCTTCATCGTCGGCATCATGGAACATATCGAGGAAGCCGGCATTCACTCCGGCGATTCCGCCTGCTCGCTGCCGCCGCATTCGCTCGACGCTGCGATGATCGCCGAGCTCGAACGGCAGACCCGCGAACTCGCGCTCGGGCTCGACGTGGTCGGGCTGATGAACGTGCAATACGCCATCAAGGATGGCGAGATCCACGTGCTCGAGGTCAACCCGCGCGCATCGCGCACGGTGCCGTTCGTGGCCAAAGTGGTCGGCACGCCGGTGGCGAAGATCGCAGCGCGGATCATGGCCGGCGAAAAACTCGCCGACTTCAATCTGAAACGGCGCAAGCTCGGCCATGTCGGCGTCAAGGAATCGGTGTTCCCGTTCGCGCGTTTTCCGGGCGTCGACACCGTGCTGGGACCGGAGATGCGATCGACCGGCGAAGTGATGGGGATCGACCGCTCGTTCGAAGTGGCGTTCGCCAAGAGCCAGCTCGGCGGCGGCACCCGCGTGCCGCGCAAGGGCACGGTGTTCGTCTCGGTCCGCGAGATCGACAAGACCCGAATCACCGACGCGGTACGGCTGTTGTTCTCGCTGGGCTTCAAGGTGATGGCAACCTCGGGCACCCAGCGCTTCCTCGCCGACCAGGGCGTGCCCACCGAAAAGGTGAACAAGGTGCTGGAGGGGCGGCCGCACATCGTCGACGCCATCACCAATGGCGACGTCCAACTGGTCTTCAATACCACCGAGGGACCGCAGGCGCTGGCCGACAGCCGTTCGCTGCGGCGGGCTGCCCTCTTGCATAAAGTGCCGTATTACACCACTCTTTCAGGTGCCGTGGCGGCAGCCCAAGGCATCCGCGCCTATCGGGACGGGGACCTTGAGGTCCGCACGCTGCAGAGCTATTTTTCCGAGAACTGATCGTTGGCGGGCCCAAAGCGCCCGCTAAATGATTGGCAATAAAGCCCGTTGGCTGGAACACTCCGCCCCTATGGATGTTGAATCGGCCCTTTCGCGGGTCCGAAAATTAATTGGCTGAAGGGCTGCGTTTCGAGCCGCGACAGCCTAGTCTTGTAAAGCGTTTCGTGCGGGCCACAAGCTTACGCCCGCACGATTGAAGGACGGAAGAGATGATGGAAAAGGTTCCGATGACCGCCGGCGGGTATGCCGCCCTCGAGGTCGAATTGAAGAAGCGCCAGTCGGTGGAGCGTCCGCGCATCATCGAGCACATTGCGGAAGCACGATCGCATGGCGACCTATCGGAGAACGCGGAATATCACGCCGCGAAGGAAGAGCAGTCCCACAATGAAGGCCGCATCGCCGAGCTCGAGGACAAGCTGGCGCGCGCCGACATAATCGATATCTCCAAGCTCTCCGGCGACACCGTCAAGTTCGGCGCCACCGTCACGCTGGTCGACGAAGACACCGACAAGAAAACCGTGTGGCAGATCGTCGGCGAGCCGGAGGCCGATGCCAAGAAGGGCCGCATCTCCATCACCTCGCCCTTAGCGCGCGCGCTGATCGGCAAGAAGAAGGGCGCGACGGTGGAAGTGATGGCGCCAGGCGGCGCCAAGGCCTACGAGATCACCAAGGTCGAGTGGCGCTAGAGCATGATCCGGAAAAGTGGAAGCCGGTTTTCCCTCGCGACAAACGCGGAACGCGTTTGCGCGGAGATCATGCTCAAACAAAAAGATAGAGCGGATGACGATTCGAAGATAAAGTCATCCCGCTCTAGCCTCCGCTTCCGACGCTAATCGATCGACAACGTGAACAAAGGGCCGCCCCTGCAGCGGCCCGTTGTTTCGCAACGCCAGACTGTCTCACGCGGCGGAGACGACGTGTCCGCCCGACACCGGGGTGTGCGCGTGTCGGCCGAGCCGGTGTAGCTGCCACAAGGATACCGAGTGCAGAATGAGGCTGAGCGGCACCACGAAGGCCGGCGTCATCACCGTTGGATAGGCTGACGTCAGCAGGTTCGGCCGATCGAAGGCCATCAGCTGCAGCGGCCCCGGCGATGTCATGGCGCCAAGCGAAACGGCGGATATCAAGTCTGCGATACCGAGGAAATTCCACGCGATCGCCACGGTGCGGCCGTGCGGCGCGCCCGACGCGAGATAGAGCGCGGCCGGCAGCGCAAGCAGACCCGTCAAGACATCGCCAACTCCCGCAGGCAGGGCGAAGACGCCGGAGATCGCGCCGCCATAGGCCCAGAGGACGAGGAAATTAGCGCCAACCACGCGGTAGACCTGGAGACCGATCAGCCAGGAAGCCGGCGCGGCGTCGATGGCCGCGCCGATCCGTTGCGAGCGCCTCAACGGCGGTAGCGCGATGATAATGGGAAGCACAATGGCGACCGGCAGGAACGGCAGCGCGCCGGGGCGCGGCTCGAATGCACCTGCGACGGCGGCGTTCCAGATGACAACGAACCACGTGGCCAGCGCAAGCGCAACGGCAAGCCAAGTGCCGGTGCGTGCCGCGGGCGTCAGATCCGTGCGCCGCAAGGCGACCCAAAGGCCGGTCAGAATGGCGATGATGACGGCCGGGCGTATGATCGATATGGCCGTCACATAGAACGACAAATACGACGCAAGCTCCTGGCTCATGATAATCTCCGTGTTTGAACTTAACTTTCTACACAATAGGCACTATATAAATTATAGTCAATGACCAGAGCGGTCCCGCCTTCCCTGCTGCTGGCCCACCCGAGGTATCGCAATGCCGGATACATATGGATTGGACTGCCCGGTCGCGCGCACGCTCGACATCATCGGCGAGCGCTGGAGCGTGCTGATCCTGCGCGACCTGTTCCTGAACGGAGCGCGCAGATTTCAGGATTTCGAGAACTCGCTGTCAGGGATCAGCCCGAACACGCTCTCGGCGCGCCTCAAACGACTGGAAGAAAGCGGCATCATCGAGCGGCGCTTTTATGAGGAGCACCCGCCGCGAGCCGAGTACGTGCTCACCGCCAAAGGACGCGAGCTCGGTCCGGTGATGAAGGCGCTGCGAGCCTGGGGCGGACGCCACACCAGGAAATGAGCTGCTGGTCATGGAGTTCGCCGCAAACGAAAAAGACCGCCGACGGGTGGCTTTTTCGTGCGCCTCGAAAAATTGCCGCGGAGCCACCCTTCCGCACTAACGCCTTTGTGAGTTTTTGTGAGTTGGCGTCGCGGCGCGGCTGATATTGATAGTTATATGATATAATCAATCGACCGACGGATCACCTCCGATGGCCTGGCTCAGCTTCTCGGGCGCGGCGCCGCGCGCCTTCAGCGTCCTTAGCGTTCTGCGCATCTTCACCGGCCTGGAATTGCTGCAGCATGGCACTGGAAAGATTCTCGGCTTTCCGGCCGTTCCGACATTCGCCCACGTTCAGATCGGTTCGCTGGCCGGAGCGGGAGGGCTGATCGAACTGGTCGGAGGCGTGCTGTTCACGATCGGCCTTTTCACGCGGCCGGTCGCCTTCATCCTCTCAGGCTTCACGGCGGCCGCCTATTTTGTGGCGCACGCCGGCAAGGGGTTCTATCCGGTATTGAACGGCGGCGAGCTAGCCGCGCTATATTGCTTCGTTTTCCTCTACTTCGTGTTTGCCGGCGCCGGTCCATGGAGTGCCGATGCGCTGATCGGCCGCAAATGGTGATTTGACGGCGCGTCAAAGACCGGCACATCTTAAGGCCGACCGCGGAGCCGCCCTTTTAAGCCTTCGTAGCCGGTGCGTTTTTTTTCGACGGGAGAATCGGCCATGAAACCCAACACAATTTGGGCGCCCCGCATTCTCAGCGTGTTGCGGATCGTCCTCGGACTGATCCTGCTGCAATACGGATTGGCGAAGCTGTTCGGTTTCCCGGCGGTTGACATGTTCGAGAACTTGAAGTGGACTTCGCTGTTCGGCATCGCCGGGTTCTTCGAACTGGTTGGCGGCACGCTGCTGATTCTCGGCCTGTTCACCCGCCCAGTGGCCTTTGTCCTGTCCGGTGAAATGGCCTCCGCCTTTTTCATCGAACATTTTCCGCGCAGCTTCTTTCCGGTCCAAAGCGAAGGCGACCTCGCCGTCGCCCTTTGTTTCACGTTCTTGTATCTTGCCTTCGCCGGCGGCGGACCATGGAGCTTGGATGCGATGTTCGCAGCCGGAAAGCTCGACACCGCGGCGCAGACCGGCCGCTGATCGCACCCACGCGCCATGAAACCAATGCTTGTCTTCGTGGTTGATAGTTCCGGGGGCGCAGGGGGCTCCCTCGGAGGACACCATGAACCCGGATCGTATCGCTGCAGCCTATCAGCCCTATCTCTTGAGCCTCTTCAGGTTCGTCACCGGCCTGACCCTGTTCCAGTTCGGCGTCGCGAAGCTCTTCAAGTTTCCGCCGGTCCCGATGTTCGAGGCGGTCACCCCGTTCTCGCTGTTCGGGGCCGCCGGCATGTTCGAACTCGTTCTTGGCGGGATGCTGATGTTGGGTCTGTTGACCCGGCCCGCCGCCTTCGTCCTGTCGGGCGAGATGGCGTGCGCTTATTTCATCGAGCACTTTCCGAAGAACTTTTTCCCGCTGCTCAATGGCGGCACGCTCGCGATCGTGCTCTGCTTCGCTTGCCTGTATCTGGCGGCGGCAGGCGCGGGTCCGCTCAGCCTCGACGCCAAGTTGCACCTGCAGCCGTCACCGCAACCGGATGACCGCGGATTTGGGCACGGATTTGGACAAGCCCAACGCTAGCGGAGTGGAATTGACATTCGCGACCCGCGGAGCTGCGGGCCCACAAAACGGTCTGCCCGGGCCGGCCGGCCCGGGCAGAACGATCGACGTCAAAATTCCTTGCCGATCAATCGATCGATCGAGTAGCGGCCGCCGCCCTTGAAGAAGATCGCAATGCACAGAACCAGCCAAAGCAGCGCGAATTCGTAGCCGCGATTGGTCCAGAAATACCCGAACTGCCATTGGAACAGGATGACGATGACCAGCATCTCGATCCCGATCATGGCGGCGGCGATTCGGGTCAAGAGGCCGATCGCGAGACAAGCGGCCGCCACCGATTCGGCAAAGTAGGTGAGATAGGCCAGCCCTTCCGCGAACGGCAGGCCCTTGGCCGCGATGTTCGGGGCAAATTTCGCGATCGGCGTATTGATGATTTTCTGAACCCCGTGCGGCACCAGAATGGCGCCGGTGGCAAAGCGCATGAGGGCGTAAGAATACGGCGAGAAGCGCTGGTAGAGGCCGGCAAGACCCGGGAAAAAAAGTCTGGTTTCTTCGTGTGCGGCCATCGCATCCTCCCCATGTTTGCCCGGACGTCGCAGGGCTTGCAACTACAACACCGTTGCGAACGGTGCTATTCCCCCTCCGACCGCAACCTTAAGGGCCGCCCGTCTCACTTCCGCACGTTGCCCTCCAGCGGCACCGCGGCCTCATATTTTGAATTGTGCAGCACCAGCGATGTCCTGACATTGCGCACATGCGGTGCGGCGGTCAGATGGGTGACGAAATCCTGAAAGGTCGCCATATCACGTGCAACGCACTTCAGAATGAAATCAACCTCGCCCGACAGCATCCAGCATTCCCGTACCAAGGGCTCGGTGCGCACGAAATCCTCGAACGCGCGCAAATCCGCATCCGCCTGGCTCGACAGATGCACCGACGCAAACACCGTGACGTCGAAGCCGAGCCGGCGCGGATCGAGCAAGCCGCGATAGCCCTGGATGTAACCCTCTTCTTCCAGGGTCCGCACCCGGCGCAGGCAGGGCGGCGGAGAAATGCCGACGCGCCTCGCCAGTTCCACATTGGTGATTCGGCCGTCAGCCTGAATTTCGCTCAGGATTTTGAGATCGATCTCGTCAAGATTCTTCGACACGTGAATTCAGGTTCCGGAGGCTGGCAAAGGCTTGCAGGGAACGACTGGCAACTCTCTTAGCGCAGCCGAGCCGGCTTGCGCAATTTTATTGCGCGCGCGTTGCGACAATTACCCCCTGCTGTGGGGAAAAACTGCCGATATGGATTGCAATTCTTGCATGGCTCGCCAGATATCTTAGACTTGGATTTGACACTTTCGGCGCCGCCGCGATGCCTTTCGGGGCGTTTTCCGCTCAAGCCAGACCAAATCCCTGAAAGAGAGGGACCTGCCGATGTCCGCCCCTATCCATGCCAAGGTCGTCATTATCGGGTCCGGCCCCGCCGGTTACACCGCGGCGATCTATGCGGCACGGGCGATGCTGGAGCCTGTTCTGATTCAGGGCATCCAGCCCGGCGGGCAGCTCACCATCACGACCGACGTGGAGAATTATCCGGGCTTCGCCGACGTCATCCAGGGTCCCTGGCTGATGGAGCAGATGGAGAAGCAGGCCACCCATGTCGGAACCAGGATCGTTACCGATCACGTCACCAAGCTGGAACTCAAGCAACGGCCGTTCCGCCTGACTTGCGATTCAGGCGATGTCTACCTCGCCGAAACCGTGATCCTCGCCACCGGCGCGCAAGCGCGCTGGCTCGGCACGCCTTCGGAAGAGAAGTTCAAGGGCTTTGGTGTGTCGGCGTGCGCGACCTGTGACGGATTCTTCTATCGCGGCAAGGAAGTCGTCGTGGTCGGCGGCGGCAACACCGCGGTCGAGGAAGCGCTGTTCCTCACCAACTTCGCCTCGCGCGTGACGATCGTGCATCGCCGCGATCATTTCCGCGCCGAGCGCATTTTGCAGGATCGCCTGTTCAAGAATCCGAAGATCAAGGTGGTCTGGGACTCCGCGATCGACGAAATCTGCGGCACCGAGAACCCCGCCAAGGTCACCCACGTCCGGCTCAAGAATGTCAAATCGGGCACGCTGACCGAGGTGGCGGCGGACGGCGTCTTCATCGCGATCGGGCATGCGCCTGCGACCGACCTCGTCCACGGGCAGGTCAAGCTGAAACCATCCGGATATGTCGAGGTGGCGCCGAACTCGACGGCGACCTCGGTGCCCGGCGTCTTCGCCGCCGGCGACGTCGCCGATGAGACCTATCGCCAGGCGGTCACCGCCGCCGGCCTCGGCTGCATGGCGGCGCTGGAGGCCGAGCGGTTTATCGCGCTTCGCGCCAACGAACGCGCGGCGGCCGAGTAACGATGAGCATTTCTCGAACCCGAGACGGATTTACCGATATGGATTGGGACAAGCTGAAGGTGTTTCACGCGGCGGCGGAAGCGGGCAGCTTCACGCACGCCGGCGAGCAGCTTGGACTGTCGCAATCGGCCGTTTCGCGCCAGGTCAGCGCGCTGGAGCAGGAATTGTCGGTGTCGCTGTTTCACCGCCACGCCCGCGGCCTCATCCTCACCGAGCAGGGCGACCTGTTGTTCCGCACCGCCCATGACGTATTCATGCAGCTCCAGGCTGCGCGCGCAAAACTCACCGACAGCCGGGAACGGCCGAGCGGCGACCTCAAGATCACGACCACCGCCGGCATCGGCATCAACTGGCTGATCCCGCGGCTTGGCGAATTCACAGCACTTTATCCGGAAATCCGGATTGCGCTGATCGTCACCGACGAGGAGCTCGACCTGTCGATGCGCGAGGCCGATGTCGCGATCCGAACCCGCAAGCCGACGCAGCCCGACCTGATCCAGCGCAAGCTGTTTGCGATGGGATTTCACGCCTATTGTTCGCCGGAATACATCAAGCACTTCGGCACCCCCCGCACGCTCGACGAACTCGACGCGCATCGCATCATCACGCTGTCCGACGGTCAGGTCACGCCGCATTTGCAGAACCGTAACTGGCTGATCGAGGCCGGCCGCAACGGCTCCGGTCCGCGCGAGGCCTATTTCAAGGTCAACAACATCCTTGGCCTGGTGCGCGCATGCCAGCAGGGCCTCGGGATCGCCGCGCTGCCGGACTATCTGGTAGAAGAAAATAACCGCCTGGTGCAGCTGTTTGGAGAATCTGATTCTATTCAGCTCGACACTTACTTCGTCTATCCCGAAGAGCTGAAAACCGTTGCGCGGGTGCAGGTTTTCCGCGACTTCGTGGTGAGCAAGGCGCAGCGCTGGCCTTCCTGATTCTTTGCGCCACAAGCCCCCTCCCTCTCCGCATGACTGACATGCGGCGCGGACGGTTGCTGCATGGCGCTCGCGAGGACCATAATGTTTACACGCTGAGCGTTCGCGTTGCGCATTTGTCCCCCTCCTCCAGTGGCGCGGAAGTTCAGTAATCCCTCTTGGAAGGTGATTGTGTCGGCCTCACGTGGCCAATACCTTGAGCCGGGCTCTTTCGAGCCCGGCTTTTTTTGTGCGCCGTTGACAGATTGGGTGTCGTCCATCATGATTCGCCAATGATCACGAATTCGTGCGCAGCAATCTCGAAAAAAGGTCCCCGCCCGGGGGCCTCGGATCGACGCGCGCGATAAACGTCTCGCTTCAACGCAGATCCGAAAAACCCCGCCGTTTGACGGGGTTTTTTTGTTGGTCCCGTCTCCGGCGCTTTCAACCGCAAGGAGATGAAACCATGACTGATCTTCGCACTCAATTGCAGGGCCTATGGCTGCCGCTGGTGACGCCGTTCCGCGGCGGAGAGCTTGACGAGCCATCGCTGCGGCGGCTGGTCCGGCACCATGCCGGCCGCCAAGTCGACGGGCTGATCCTCGCCGCCACCTCGGGCGAAGGCCTGACGCTTCGCGCAGACGAGCTTGAGCGGCTTGTCGCGACGGTGCGAACGGAGCTGGCCGCCGCCGGCCGCCCCTTGCCGATCTGCCTCGGGCTATCGGGCGCAAGCACAGCCAAGATGCTCGACACCCTGGATGAGACCGCGGCATGGCCGATCGACGGTTACCTGATCTCGAGCCCTTATTACTCGCGGCCGTCGCAACGCGGGCTTCTTGCGCATTTCGGCGCGCTCGCCGATCGCGCCTCGCGGCCGATCGTGCTCTACAACATCCCCTATCGCAGCGCCGTCAATCTCGCCAATGAGACGCTGTTGCGCCTTGCCGAACATCCGAACATCGCAGGCCTGAAGGATTGCTGCGCCGACCGGGCGCAGTCGATCGACCTCATCCGGACGAGGCCCGCCGGATTTCGCGTCCTGACCGGCGAGGACGCGCACTATTTCGAGGCGCTCGATGACGGCGCCGACGGCGCGATCCTGCTGTCGGCCCATGTCGAGACCGATACATTCGCATCGGTGCGGACGCTTTTGCGGGCGGGCGATCACGACGCCGCGTCGGCGCGCTGGCAAAGTGTCGCTGAGCTGACCCGGTTGTTGTTCACTGAACCGAGCCCGGCGCCGGCCAAATATTGGCTGGCGCGAACCGGGTTGATCGCATCAGGCGAGGTGCGCTCGCCCATGATGGAGGTGAGCGCGGAATTGGCCGCGCGCCTCGATCGGGAAATCGAACGGCGGACGATGGATTCGCGAACCACTCGTTTGGTTAATGCGCGGTGACCGCGTTTGCTCGAACTCGCCTCATGCAGCCGCGGCAACGTTAAAATTTCAGGCCTATTGAATCCCCGCCAGCAAAAGGACGGGGGAAAACAATGACCAATCAAGCCAGGAATTACGCGCGCGCGGAGCAGCTGCAGGACTTGGTGATGCTGTCGTCGTTCGGCTTCTGGACGGTGCTGCTCGGCTTCGCGCCGGTCGTCGCCTATCACTCGCTGATGAGCTGACGCTTTACCCGCAGGTGCCAAGGTTAATCCGCGGTAGCCGCCGTGGTCAAATGCGAGCGAAATCGCGGCCGGCTTTTTAAAGGCTTTCGCGTATCAAGCTCCCCATAACAAGAAAACGCGGGGGCGTTATGAATACGCAAGACAATCCGGTTGTTGAACCACAGGGCCTTCCGGGTCCTCAACTGCAGGGCTTTCAAGTTCCCGAGCAACAGGGCTTTACCACCGAGGACATCCTCTGGTCGGTCGGCATCTGGTCGGTGATCCTGTGCCTGTCGCCGGTGATCGTGTTCTACATGCTGATGGTGGCTTGAACGTCATCCGTCATTGCGAGCCAACGGGTCGCGCGAATGCGCGCCCGATGACAGGCTCCGCGAAGCAATCCATCTTTCCCCGAAGCAAGAGTGGATTGCTTCGTCGCTTGCGCTCCTCGCAATGACGACGGCGTGCTATTGAGGACTGGCACCAACAAAAAACGCGCGGGGTGGCCGCGCGTTCTTGCTGAAGCGAAAACAGGCGGCGAGCTTACGCCGCCTGCTTGTGCATCACGCCGCTTGCCGATGCCGTGCCCCGGATCGCCTTCACCGAGCGTTCGATCGCAGCCCACAGCCTTGCGATTTCCGCGGCCGCCCGGCCCTCCGCATAGTATTCGCGCGCGCCTTCGCCATGGCCGAGCGCCATCAAGAGATCGGCGCGGTTGGTGATCTGCCCGCCCCACACCGGCGCCCGGAATTTTGCCAGCGCTTCGCGCGCAATCGCAACGATCGGGCTTTCCGAATCGTCCCTGCGCGCCGGTGCGCCGTTGAGCACGACCGCATAGGGCTTGCGCGCGGCGCGGCAGGTCTGAATCGTCTCCTGCACCGCGTTGACGTCGAACACACCCGGCCGCGCGGGAATGATGACCATGGTTGCGTTCCTGATCGAATCGTCAACGACGGCCGACAGATTCGGCGGCGTATCGATCAAAACCCATTCCACCCCGTCACGCCTCGCGTTGGCGACGATGCCGCTGACGGAATTGACAGCGGTCTTGATCGGCGGCTCGTTGGTGCCGCGCAGCTTGTGCCACAGCGTCAGCGAGCCCTGCGGATCGGCATCGATCAGCAGGCAAGGCTTCGCAGCCTTGATCTGCGCAGCAAGATGAGCGGCCAAGGTACTTTTTCCCGACCCCCCTTTACGCGAAGCAAATACAATGACGTTCATTACCTTGGCCTCCAGATTGACCCCAGCGGCCAAAATGAATCAACGCGCTGATTCGTGAAAGAAAAATTTTCAGTCGGCCGCGATGCGGCCACTTATTCGTCAAAAGGTTGGCATTTGAGTCACACTGGGCGCCGCAACCGGCGCGAGAGTTGGATTGCCGCGGTGCCGTAGAGAGAATTGGCCGAATCGCCGCGCACCAGAGCACCTTTTTCGCACGTTCAACTTATCCGAGCAGCCGTGAACTCGGCGCCTTCTTCAAAAAAGGCAGCGGTCGCGAACAAAACAGGTCCGCTTTGCGGCGTGGAAGGCCGTGTATATCGCGCGCATCTCTACAAGCGCGGCGGTTCCGGCCTTGCGATCGGGACGCGCGCAAAAATCCAAAACCGCGGGATCAAGTCGCGTCCGGCTTTCCCGGCTTTTTGGGCTTGCGCGCCTTGGCACTGGTCTTGGCGCTGGCGGGCTTGCGCGCGGTCACCGGCGCGATGCTCAGCGGCTGGCCTGCGGGGGCGGCAGCAGTGTCCTCGGGGCCGGGCCTGAAATACACCAGGCAGCCCGGCGAGAGCTGCGCTTTGTTCCTGACCATGCAGGCCGTGACGCGGTCGACATCGGGGATCTCCGGACCGCAAAGCCGAAACGCATCGCCACTGCAGGCGGCTTCCTCCTCCTGGGTGTAGGCGCGGCCCGTGGTCGGCTGCATCAGCACTACGAACACCGTCGCTAACAACAGTCCAAGCTGAAACGTTTCGGATCGAGTAGCCGACATGAATCCCCGCACCCTTTTTGGCGAGGGAATTGTGGGTGAAGGTTTTAGGATTAGCAAGCAGCCGCAACCAAAAGTCGCCTACGGGTCCATGACCCTGCCGCAGCCGGTTCGCGAAACAAGGACAAACCGTGGCGGCCGGAGATTCCATTTGCTCCGGAAGAGGCAACAAGAACGCCCCGCCTCTTGCAAACTGAACGGCGCGAGCTAATTTGCGACGTTCCAAGAAGTTCGTGGGACGCAGGAGTCTTCCTTGGACATTAAGCCACGCGAAGCGGAAGACGAGCCCGATTATCTGAGGGAATTGCTCGCTCAGGCCGGCATCGACGCGCAGGCTTCCAGCGTCGCCGCGAGGTTACAGGAGATCGTCATCGGCGAACTTCATCATCGGGTGAAGAATACGCTGGCGATCGTTTCGGCAATTATGTCTCAAAGCCTCAAGACCGCGAATAGTCTCGAAGAGGCCACCAAAACCATCGCAGACCGGCTTCATGCATTGGCAGTGGCGCAAGATCTTTTGGTTCGCGAGCGATGGACCGGCGCAGGATGCCGGACCTTGATCGAAAATGCCGTGAAGGCATTTCAGTCCAAAGGCCTCGATCAGTTTGAAATCGCCGGTGACAACATCGCGATTTCTTCCGGCCCCGCTATCGCCCTCTCCATGGTCATTCACGAACTCTGCACCAATGCCGTCAAGCACGGCGCGCTGTCGGCACCTGCCGGTCACGTTTCAATTTCGTGGGCTGTCTCATTCTCATCAAGTGATAATTTGAAGCGTTTTAGGCTGCATTGGAAAGAAAGCGGTGGGCCGCGGGTCCACGAACCTTCTCGAAAGAGTTTTGGGTCCCGGCTTATCGAGCAGGCGCTCCCCGGTCAATTGCAGGGCGAGGCTCGATTGAGATTTGAACCCGATGGCGTCAGTTGCGAGGTGAACATTCCGCTCAGTGTCATGCAGGAGCGGCCTGTGGCGCCCCTGGCATCCCCAAGCCCGTCCTAATGCACTAGGTTGCAGCTTTGCTGAATTTTCCAGCCTGCTCCAATTGTTTCATCAGCGAAAGCAGACGCGGCTGCAACTCGATGGATTGCGGGCCCAAAGCCACGGAGAGCCTTTCGCCCATTTCCTTGCAAACTGCGCCGGTGTGAACACGGTTGATTTGAACATCGTTTTGCGGAGTGGGATACGGCATAACAGTTCCTAGCTGTTCTATATCGCAGAGTGCGAACGGATCATTTGGGCCGGTCTCGCTTAGCGGCGGGCGGCCACAAGACGAGCTTCCACAATCTTTGCTTCCGAATTGCTGGTTCGCAAACACGCGGTGGCCAAGTCGGGCCAAACCTGTTTGGAGCAGTTTCGAGAAACGGCCCGGATTTCCAGCCGATCTGCCCTTGGCAACGCCACCGCCTCGCTTGCTTTCACAGCGGGAGCAAACCATGGTAACGCAATCACCGATGCTCCCAGCGCTGCGAATACCGCGAAGGCTGCAAGAGATTTGATCATTTGTGCTGCTGACGGTGGGTAGAGCAATCCCCGTTCGCTTGGGATCATCTCATCAACAACTTTTGCGTTAAAAGGTTCCGATGCCACAACTTATATTTGTGAGCAGCGGTTTGACTATGGCGAGGTTCGCAGCATCAGCGCCGGTTTCCTTGAGGGCCGCATGGTCGTGGTGGTGTTGACTCAAACGCGGCACCAACCGTCACATCATTTCGATGAGGTACGGCGGGGCTTGGCACGCAATGTCCGTCAAGAACGTCTTGGACCGCCAGAACGCCTAGGGTTGCTTGTAACCACCCGGGCGTCTCCGCGTCTAAATTGAGTCCCATCCCGAATGGGTCCCCCTTTCCCGGGTTTCCCTGACCGCGACTTCAAAATCTACGGGGCTTTACGCCCGCTGCTGCTCGGCTGAACGCTGCGACGTCTCGCGCGGGATTTCGTCCGGCTGTTAGCGTTGGACGTACGCCCGCTTACGAGTACATGACAGAATTAATACAGCCATCGCGCCATGTCCGCTAAGTGCCGATAGTGTTGCAAAACTCCAAAAATGGCTTTCAGCGATTTTTCCGCGAAAAGAGCAACGAAGCGATAATCGCTGATCGATGTGTCCTCAGGTGCGCTACCGAAGTTGCCGGTGAGTTCATCATTAGTTGCTGTGGTCCCCCGCACGATTATTCGATCGCCGCGGCCGGGAAAATTTGTGACCGATGAGACAAAAAGACTTTTGCAACACTATCCGCCCAAGGGCAGTCATCGCATTTCGAAGGCAGACGCATCAGCAGAATTTGGGCCGCTTCACAGAGCATAACCCGCATCATCTCATCCCCGCACCGCGATATGCCGCCTCAAGCTTACCGGTGTCTCGCAAGGCCCTAAGGGATATTGAACGGCGCAACGGCGGTGATCCATGCTACGGTCGAACCGGCAGGCATTCCACAAAGCGAAGGTTGGACAGAGGAACGCGCCATGAACCAAGTGCTGAGAGTTATGCTTAGGCGGTGTTTGATGATCCTAGGTGGAGTAGTCGTCTGGGCCAAAGCATTGGCAGGGGGGAGCGCCGACGGGCAGACCCGGTCACCGCCGGAGACCGATCAAAAGACAGCGGCGGGTCAACAGCAAAAGCCCAACCGTGAACCCGAATAGCGGCAAGCTGATGTAGCGCTCTACCCCGAGGGTGCGTCAGTCCACATGTGAGCCCAATGGGCACCAATGCGCCGAACAGCGGCCACGGGACATCGCGCCCCTGAGCCACCCGCCAGCGGTTGACCGTGGTGGCTGCAGGCTTCCTCGCAGCGACGTAGGCTCCGAAGAGGTCCCAGCAACTCATCCCAGTGGACGCACCACGCCGCTGATCTACGTACGCAGGAAACGTGTCGGGGTAAGTGTCTCGCGAGTAGTCGCCCTTCGCCCGTTGTTCAACGCCAATGCAGAGAACAGCCTCTGTGACACCGCATCGACGAACAGAGTGCTTGCGTCGGGAGTGAGCGCGAGGCCCTCGCTAGCGAGGAACGACGCTGTTAGCGCCATTTCGGCAATCTCAGGTCTGACGGCTTCGCGC
>Ga0210406_10003372_pt1 | contig 17564 bp, 11 predicted proteins | sample IncBWC30MmetaG_FD_155454 | JGI IMG/M metagenome (GOLD analysis project Ga0210406, IMG submission 155454) | Forest soil microbial communities from Barre Woods Harvard Forest LTER site, Petersham, Massachusetts, United States - Inc-BW-C-30-M | ecosystem: Environmental > Terrestrial > Soil >... | reverse complement strand
CGGATTCTATTGCCCGCATGGATGACCCCGGCCTACCCATTTCGGGTTAGCCCTGCGCGGCCCAATTTTCGTCGGCGTCGCGCCGTGGATCGCCGAGATAAAGGAGACCGGTTCCATGGTGCGACGACCGACTTGCTGTGTTCCACAAGAAGATCGACCGTGCGTGCGATTCGCGCAAGCCTCAGCGATCGCTGACGGGCGCGAGCAATACATCGGTTTCCCATTGTCAGCCTGTTTCGGGTCACGCGAGATTGGACGCGCGCGCGGTAACCGGCTTTGGGCCGTTCAGCATTCCTGCTTCGAAGCGCCTGCCATGACCGGGATCGATGCTCACCGCGCGGATCATTTCCCGCGATCGCGCGTTATTGATGTCGCAGCGGGGAAAGCACAGGGAGCTTGCGACCATGCGTGCATGGCGGATTGGCTTTGCGTCTCCTCTTACGGTCTCACTGGCTGGCCTCTTTCTGATCGCGGGAAGCCTCGGCGCCCTGGCGCAACATCCGGGACGGGGAGCTGCGCCGGTCGCGCGGCCCGCCGCACCGGCGCCACGCCCGGCCGCACCGGCGATGGCGCGGCCCGCCGCGCCGGCGTTCCATCCCGCTCCCGCGCCGCAGCGTCCGGCGATGGCGCCGCGCCCGATGCCGCATTTCGCCGCACCTTCGCGCCCGGCAGCGCCGCACTTTGCCGCGCCGCGCCCGAGCGTCCAACGTCCCGCGACGATGCCACGGCCTCCCTCGATCGCCTCGCGCCCGGCGCCGCACGTCGCATCGCCGCGACCGAGCGCGTCGCCCGCCGTGAGCGCGCGTTCGCCGGAGCAGGCGCGGATCCAAGAGCGCGCGCCAGCGCGCGATCAGCGGATCACCGAGCGCGCGCAAGCCCGCGAGCAGCAGATCCAGCAGCGCCAGCAGGCCGCACAGCAACGGCAACGCGATACGCTGGCGCGCCAGACTGCGGAGCGCCAGACCCGGATCGATCGCCTGCAGCAGCGCGTGCAGCAAATCCAAGGGCGACAGCCGCAGGGCCGCCAAGCGCAACGCGCGCTGCAGGTTCAGCAACATCAACTCCAGCGCGAGCAATTGGCGCAGCAGCGCGATCTCGCGCGGCAGCAGCGGCTCGGCGGGCCGCCGGGCGCCGCCAAACGGACTGTGGCCGCGGCTGCCATGCAGGCGGCGGCGCGCGGACGATTTGCCGCACGCTTCCACGACAATGCCGACCCGCGCGCTCAGATGGCGCTCGCGGCGCGGCTGAACGGCTGGGCACCACGCAACGCCTGGCGCCGCCATGTGCGCGCGGCGTTCGTGCCGTGGCTCGGCCCCGTGTTCTGGCCCTATGCTTATGCCGATATCTTCGATTACACGTTCTGGCCCGGCGCCTATGACGACGCCTATTGGGCCTATGCCTACGACGACTTCGTCGACACCGTGTTCTTTGACATGGGCAGTCCATATTCCGCCTACGCCAGTGTCGCACCGGGCGGCTATCTCGAGCCCGGCGGCGCTTTCGTAGGCTCGTCACAATTGCGCGAGCGCTCCGGCGTGAGCCCGCAGGCGCTGCGGCAATTGTGCAGCAATCCGGACAAAGGCATCACCGCATGGCCGTTCGCCGAGATCAGTCGGGCCGTGCGGCCCACAGCGGAGCAGCGGCCCTTGCTCGATCAGATGAAGCGCGCCGCCGCGCAGGCGGCCGACGCGCTCAAAAGCTCCTGCAGCGATGACTACGCGCTGACGCCACCGGGTCGCTTGCGAGCGATGATCAACCGCGTCAGCGCCACGCTCGAGGCGGTGCGGATCGTGCGACCGGCGCTGGATGCATTCTACAACTCACTCACTGACGAGCAGCAGGCCCGCTTCAATGCGCTCGGCCCGCGTCTTCCGGCTGCGCCGGAAGATCAGCAGGAGACGAGCAGAACCGCCGAGAGCTGCGGCGCACCGAAATCAAGCCTGACCCAGCTCCCGATCGAACGGATCGACGACACGCTGCATCCGACGGGAGCCCAGAAGGATGCGCTCCACCGCCTGAGCGCCGCGACGAAGGAGGCTGTGAAAACGCTGCAAGCGGCGTGCCCCGACGAGGTGCCGGTCACGCCCGTCGGAAGGCTGCAGGCGATGGAGAAGCGGCTTTCAGCCATGCTGCAGGCGGCCAATCAGGTCCAGCCGGCGCTGGACGACTTCTATGCCAGCCTGACCAGCGAGCAGAAGGGACGCTTCAACACGCTGCAGCAGGTCGCGGGACAGTGATCGGAACGTTCCGGCGCGATCGCGCAAGCTGAGCGCGCATCGCGCGACAGCGCGGCTCGCTATCTCTTTCGAACAGGCTGGAACCTTCCAGATCCTGTCCGAATGTTAAGGCGACAACACCCCCGACAGCCGCCCAGAATGCATCTGCCTCAACAGGCAGCAAAGCGGGTAAACTTGGGATATTGTTCAATCCACCCCCAAGATTTCCGATGGCAGGTTCATGGACCAACCCCTAAAGCCTCCGGCAGAGGTCTATCCGGACGGACCTTCCAAGGGCAAGAAATCACGGCCCCGCCGACGTTTTGTCTTGACGTCCATTCTGATGGTGTTGCTTGCCGCCGGCATCTTCTGGTGGCGCGGGCATGAGAGCGCGCCGCAGCCCGGCGAGCAAGGCGGTGGCCGCGGCGGCCGGGCTGGCGGGGCGCCGATGTCGATCGTTCCGGAAACGGTCGGCAAAGGCGATATCGGCATCAATCTCAACGCGCTCGGCACGGTGACATCGCTTGCGACCGTCACCATTCGAAGCCAGATCAGCGGTTATCTGGTCAAGGTCGCCTTCAAGGAAGGCGATGAGGTCAAGAAGGGCGACCTGCTCGCCGAAATCGATTCGCGTCCCTATGAAGCCGCGCTCGCGCAGGCAAAGGGGGCGATTGCGCGCGACGAAGCCTTGTTGAAAGGCGCTCAAGTCGATTTGACGCGCTACCAGGGCCTCGCGGCTCAAAATGCCGTTCCTCACCAGCAACTGGACACGCAGATTGCCCTGGTGGCACAGGACCAGGGCCTCGTCGAACTGGATCGCGCTGCGGTCAAGGCCGCCGAGGTCAATCTGCAATATTGTCACATCGTCTCGCCGCTCGATGGACGGGTCGGACTGCGTCAGGTCGACCAAGGCAATTACGTCACAGCGGGCGATACGAATGGCCTCGTCGTCATCACGCAGCTCCATCCGATCAGCGTGCTGTTCACCGTCCCGGAAGATAATCTGCAAGCGATCGCCAATCGACTGCGGCAGGGCGCGGTGCTGCCCGTCACTGCGCTGGACCGTGGCGGCGCCAACAAGCTCGCTGAAGGCGCGCTGCAGACCTTCGACAGCCAGATCGATCCCACCACGGGCACGATCAAATTGCGCGCGCAGTTCCCAAATGAATCGCGAACGCTCTATCCAAATCAGTTCGTCAATATTCGCCTGCTGCTCGATACGCACAAGGACGTGACGACGATGTCGACAGCCGGCATTCAGCGCGGCGCGCCGGGCACATTCGTCTACCTTATCAATGCCGACAACACCGTCTCTGTCCGCGCTGTCAAGCTCGGCGTCACCGACGGCGATCATGTCGAGGTGCTTTCGGGATTGCAGACAGGCGATCGCATTGTAATCGACGGCGCCGACAAGTTGCGTGACGGCGCGAGAATCAACGTGCGCCCCCCGACAGACGCGAGCAAGCCGGCCGATGCGGGTGCTACGCAAGATCAGAATGGTGGTCAGGAAAAGCAGGATAAAGCCGGCAGCGGCAAAAAGCGGCGCTCCGAGGGCGGGCAGAAACAATGAATCCGTCACAGCCCTTTATACTGCGGCCAGTGGCAACCACCTTGCTTATGATCGCCATCATGCTCTCCGGCATGTTGGCGTTTAAATTCCTCCCGGTCGCCGCCTTGCCCGAAGTGGACTATCCGACCATCCAGGTGCAGACGTTCTACCCTGGGGCCAGCCCCGACGTGATGACGTCGTCGGTCACTGCACCACTGGAGGTGCAATTCGGCCAGATGCCGAATCTCAACCAGATGAGCTCGGTCAGCTCAGCCGGCGCATCGGTCATCACGCTGCAATTCGGCTTGAGCATTTCGCTCGACGTGGCCGAACAGGAAGTGCAGGCCGCGATCAACGCCGCCGGCAATCTATTGCCCTCCGACCTCCCCGCGCCGCCGATTTATGCCAAGGTCAACCCTGCGGACGCGCCGATCCTGACTTTGGGCCTGACGTCGAAAACCATGCCCCTCACGCAGGTCGAGGATTTCGTCGATACGCGCCTTGCACAGAAAATTTCGCAGCTCCCCGGCGTCGGCCTTGTCAGCATCAGCGGCGGACAACGTCCGGCCGTCCGCATCCGGGCCGATATTCGCAAGCTCGCCGCTTACGGTCTCAACATCGACGATCTGCGAACGACGCTTGGCAATGCCAACGTCAATACACCGAAAGGCAATTTCGACGGCGGCATGCGGGCCTACACCATCAATGCCAACGACCAGATCAGGAACGCGTCCGATTATCGCTCCCTGATCGTCGCCTACAAGAACGGCTCGCCCGTACGCTTGAGCGATGTCGGCGACGTGATCGACGGCGCCCAGAACGACAAGCTGGGCGCCTGGATGAACGAGACGCCGGCGATCATCCTCAACATTCAGCGTCAGCCCGGAGCCAACGTCATTTCGGTTGTCGAGGGCATCAAGGCGCTGCTGCCGCAACTGCAGGCGACACTGCCCGCCGCGATCGACGTCAATATTCTGACCGACCGAACGGTCACCATCCGCGCTTCGGTTCGCGACGTCGAATACGAGCTGGCTCTGGCCGTCATCCTGGTCGTCCTGGTGATCTTCGTGTTCCTGCGCAGTGCGCGCGCGACCGTGATCCCAAGCCTCTCGGTGCCGTTGTCGCTGGTTGGCACGCTCGGCGCCATGTACCTGTTCGGCTTCAGCCTCAACAATCTCTCGCTGATGGCGCTGACGATCGCGACCGGCTTCGTCGTCGACGACGCCATCGTCGTGATCGAGAACATCTCCCGCTACATCGAGGAAGGCGATCCGCCCCTGCAAGCTGCGCTTCGCGGCTCCGCGCAGATCGGCTTCACCATCATCTCGCTGACGGTATCGCTGATCGCCGTTCTGATTCCGCTGCTGTTCATGGGGGACGTGGTCGGCCGCCTGTTCCGCGAATTCGCGATCACGCTGTCGGTAACCATTCTGATTTCCGCCGTCGTGTCCTTGACCCTTGTGCCCATGGCCTGCGCCAAGCTGCTGCGGGCCGAAAGCGAGACTCACGAGAACGCAATTCAGCGCTTGAGCCGTGAGGGGTTCGACCGGATCATCGATATCTACGGGCATATGCTGAACTGGGTGCTCAACCGCCAGACCTTCGTACTCCTGATCGCGCTCGCGACCTTCGCCCTGACCGCCTATCTCTACGTCATCATACCCAAGGGCTTCTTTCCCTTGCAGGACAGCGGCGTCATCCAGGCGATCTCCGAGGCTCCGCAATCGGTGTCCTACGCCGCGATGGCGGAGCGTCAGCAGCAACTCGCCAGCATCATCCTCAAGGACCCCGACGTCGACAGTCTCTCGTCCTTCATTGGTGTGGACGGGACCAACACCACACTGAACAGTGGCCGGATTCTCATCAATCTGAAGCCGCATGATCAGCGCAAATCCGACATTTCGACCGTGATGCGGCGGATTAGGGATGCGACATCCTCGCTGACCGGCATTGCGCTCTATATGCAGCCGGTGCAGGACCTCACGATCGAAGGGACCGTCAGCAAGACACAATATCAGTTCATCCTCCAGGATGCCGATCCGGCGCAGCTTGCCGAATGGACGGCCAAGCTGGTCGACAAGCTGCGAACGCTGCCGCAGCTCGGCGACGTCGCCACCAACATCTCCGCGCAGGGCCTTGCGGTCTTTGTCGAGATCGATCGAGATCAAGCCGCTCGCTTCGGCATCACGCCCGCGACGATCGACAACGCGCTTTATGACTCCTACGGCCAGCGCATCGTCTCGACCATTTTCACCAACTCGAATCAGTACCGCGTCATCCTTGAAGCGGACCCTGCGCTGCAGAACTCGCTACAGTCGCTGTCGGACATCTACCTGCCCTCGTCCGTTGGGAGCACTCCCGTCCCGCTTGCCGTCATGGCCAAGATGCGCGAGGAGACCGCACCGCTCCAAGTCTCGCATCTCGGCCAATTCCCGTCCGCCACCGTGTCCTTCAATCTTGCGCCGAACTCATCGCTTGGCGAAGCGGTCGCAGCGATCAAGCAGGCGCAAATCGACATCGGCCAGCCCCTTGGGGTCATCACCAGCTTCCAGGGCGCCGCGCTCGCTTTCCAGTCCTCGCTTTCGAACCAGCTCTTTCTGATCCTGGCCGCGATCGTCACCGTCTACATCGTGCTCGGCGTGCTCTATGAGAGCTTCATCCACCCCATCACCATTCTCTCGACGTTACCGTCGGCAGGCATTGGAGCGTTGTTGGCGCTCATGGTAGCGGGTCACGATCTGACCATCATTGCCATCATCGGCATCATCCTCCTGATCGGCATCGTGAAGAAGAACGCCATCATGATGATCGACTTCGCACTCGACGCCGAACGCAACGAGGGCAGGTCACCGCGCGAGGCGATCTACCAGGCCTGCCTGTTGCGGTTCAGGCCGATCATCATGACCACGATGGCGGCCGTGCTCGGCGCCTTGCCGTTGATGGTTGGAACCGGAGCGGGCTCGGAACTGCGTCACCCGCTCGGCATCTCGATTGTCGGTGGCCTCTTGGTCAGCCAATTGCTGACATTGTTCACCACGCCGGTGATCTACCTTTGGTTCGATCGCCTTGCGCTACGATTCGGCGGAAGGGCCGAAGGCGCCGGTCAGACAAGCGGCTTGCACTGAACCATGGACCCGTCAACACCCTTCATTCGCAGGCCGGTCGCAACGACATTGCTGACGTTCGGCCTTGCGGCGGCGGGTGCCGTGGCCTTTTTCAAGCTGCCGGTATCGCCGCTGCCGCAGGTGGATTTTCCGACCATCTCGGTTCAGGCGACGCTGCCGGGTGCCAGCCCGGAAGATGTGGCCACCACCGTCGCAAGCCCGCTTGAGCGCCATCTTGGCCAGATCGCGGATGTGACCGAGATGACCTCGTCCAGCACGGTCGGCAGCACGCGCATTACGCTGCAATTCGGACTGAACCGGGACATCAACGGCGCAGCGCGCGATGTGCAGGCTGCGATCAATGCGGCCCGCGCCGACCTGCCGACAAGCCTGCGCAGCAACCCGACCTACCGCAAGGTCAACCCTGCCGACGCGCCGATCCTGATTCTGACCTTGACCTCGGACACGGCCACCCGGGGCGATCTTTATGATGCGGCATCGACGGTGCTTGCGCAGAAGCTGTCGCAGGTCGAAGGCATCGGCGAGGTCGTGGTCGGCGGCAGCTCCCTCCCCGCGGTCCGCGTCGAGCTCATACCACAAGCGCTTTACAAATATGGCATCGGTCTCGAAGACGTCCGCGCCGCGCTCGCCAGCGCCAATGCGCACAGCCCCAAAGGCGGCATCGACGTCGGCGATCAGCGTTATCAGATCTACGCCAATGACCAGGCCAACAAAGCCGGCGATTACAAGCCACTGATCGTCGCCTATCGAAACGGCGCGCCCGTGCGCCTGTCCGATGTCGGCGAGGTCGCCGATGGGGTCGAGAACTTGCGGAACTCCGGCCTTGCCAACGGCAAGCCGGCCGTCTTGATCATTCTCTATCGACAGCCCGGCGCGAACATCATCAGTACCGTCGATCTCGTCAGGGCGCTGCTGCCGCAGCTCAAGGCGTCGATCTCGCCGGCCATCGACATCAGCTTGGGCGTCGACCGTTCGACCACGATTCGTACCTCGCTGCACGATGTCGAGCGGACGCTCATCCTCGCCGTCTTGCTGGTGATCATCGTGGTCTTCGCGTTCTTGCGGAACCTGCGCGCCACCTTCATCCCCGTCGTTGCGGTCTCGGTATCGCTGGTCGCGACCTTCGGTGCCATGTACCTGATCGGCTACAGCCTCGATAATCTGTCGCTGATGGCGCTCACGGTCGCGACCGGCTTCGTCGTCGACGATGCCATCGTCGTGCTGGAAAACATCACCCGCTATATCGAGGACGGGATGCCCCCGCTGGAAGCGGCGCTCAGGGGCGCCGGCGAAGTGGGTTTCACCGTGGTCTCGATGAGTATCTCGCTGATCGCCGTCTTCATTCCCATCCTTTTGATGGGCGGTATCATCGGCCGGCTGTTTCGCGAATTCGCGATGACGATCTCGATCTCGATCCTGATCTCGCTCGCGATCTCGCTGGCGACCACGCCGATGATGTGCGCCGTGATGCTTCGTCGTGAAAGCGGCGAACATGGAAGGATCTATCAGGCAAGCGAGCGCTTCTTCGAGGCGATGCTGAATTTCTACCGGCGTACGCTCACGGGCGCTCTCGAGCATCCGCGATTCGTGATGGTGATTCTGGCCGCGGTCCTGGGTCTTAATTTCTACCTGTACAGCGTCATCCCGAAGGGCTTTTTCCCTCAACAAGACACGGGACGGATCATCGGCATCATCCAGGCCGACCAAAGCATCTCATTTCAACTGATGCAGCAGAAGCTCGCGCAATTCGTCACAATCATCAAGAACGATCCGGCGGTCGAGACCGCCGTCGGCTTCACCGGCGGCGGTCAGACGAATTCAGGCTTCATGTTCGTCTCGCTGGTTCCGCTCAGCCAGCGCAATATCAGCGCGGACGGCGTCATCGCGCGGCTGCGGCGCGCAATGGCCGTCGTGCCGGGCGCAACCCTGTTCCTGCAATCGGTTCAGGACATACGCGTTGGCGGCCGGGCCAGCAATGCGCAATATCAGTACACGTTGCAGGGATCGACGCTGGAAGAGCTGAACGAGTGGTCGCCAAAGATCGCGGCGGCCCTTCAACGCGAGCCGAACCTCACCGACGTGAACAGCGACCAGCAGAACAAGGGACTCGAATCCAACGTCGCGATCGACCGGGATGCGGCCGCCAGATTGGGCATCACTGTCAGCCAGATCGACAACACGCTTTACGATGCATTTGGTCAGCGTCAGGTCTCGACCATCTACGTCGCCCGCAACCAGTATCACGTCATCATGGAAGTGGCGCAGCGCTACTGGCAGAACCCGGAAACGCTGAAGGACGTCTACGTCAGCACCTCCGGCGGCTCCGTCGGTGGCTCGCAAGCAACCAATGCGGTCGCGGGGACCGTTGTATCGTCCGGAAACTCGAGCGCAGCCAATTCGGCCAACGCTCAGGCCGCACGAAATCTGGCAACCAATTCGATCGGCTCGACCGGCAAGGGCGTCGCCTCGACCGGCTCGGCCGTCAGCATCAAAGCCGAGACCATGATCCCGCTGTCGGCGGTCGCTCATTTCAGCCAGGGCGCGACACCGCTCGCCGTCAATCATCAGGGCCTGCTCGTCGCCAACACGATTTCGTTCAACCTGCCGCCGAATGTTTCGCTGAGCACGGCGGTTGCAACCATCGAAGCCACCATGAACCGGCTCGGCGTGCCCGCGACCATTCGCGGCACTTTCCAGGGCACGGCGAAGGCGTTTCAGGACTCGCTCAGCAACCAGCCCTTCCTCATCCTGGCGGCGCTGGTCACGATCTATATCGTGCTCGGCGTTCTCTACGAGAGCTACATCCACCCGCTCACGATCCTGTCGACGCTGCCTTCCGCTGGCGTCGGCGCACTCCTGGCGTTGATGGCGTTCAAGACCGAGTTCAGCATCATGGCGCTGATCGGCGTCATCCTGCTGATCGGCATCGTGAAGAAGAACGCCATCATGATGATCGATTTCGCGCTTGAAGCCGAGCGGAAGCGCGGATTGAGTCCGCTCGACGCAATTCGTGAAGCCTGCCTGCTGCGCTTTCGCCCGATCATGATGACGACCATGGCCGCCATGCTCGGCGCCGTTCCTCTCGCCATCGGAATGGGCGATGGGGGCGAACTGCGGCAACCGCTCGGCATCGCGATCGTTGGAGGCCTTGTCTTCAGCCAGGTGCTGACGCTTTATTCCACGCCTGTGATCTATTTGTATCTGGACAGATTTCGCCTTTGGAGCCAACGTCTTAGGGGCGGCCCGGTGCCTCGCGCGCCCGGGCCGTCACTGCAGCCGGGCGAATGATGAAATACCTCGAACAGATCTTCATTCCGCAACGGGTCCGAACCGCGACCCGCCATGGCGGCAAGCTTCACGCGGCTTGCGCAATTCTTGCGCTCGCGGTCAGCCCGACATTGTCGGGCTGTATTCTCGGAACGGAGCGGCCCGAGCTCGATCTCGAAATGTCCGCAACATACCGCGCGGCCCCGAAAGGAGATGCCGATGCAGCATTGCCTGTGCTGGACTGGTGGCGCGGGTTCCGCTCCAGCGAGCTCTCCACACTGATGGACGCTGCACAGGTTCGCAATCTTGATATCGCCGTGACGATCGCCCAGATCGTGCAAGCCGATGCCCAGGTCGGGGTATCAGGTGCGCCGCTGCTACCCTCCATCACGGCAAACGCGACGGCCGAACGCGAGCATTTTGGATCGCAAGGCAGCTCCGTGAGCAACGCTGTCGCCAACGGTCTCGGTAGCGGCGGCGGCGGTTCCTCGACGTTCTCGCTATTCAACGCGAATCTCACCGCCAGTTACATGATCGACTTCTGGGGGAAGAACCGCGCCACACTTTACGCCGCTGAGGAGAGTGCGACGGTTGCGAGGTACAATCGCGAGGTCGTGACGCTGACCACCATGGTGACGGTCGCCAACACCTATTTCCAGATCCTGGCCGCCCAGGACCAGATACGCGTCACTCGTCAGGATTTGGCGGCGGCAGAACGAATTCTCGAGCTGGTCAAAAAACAGTTCGCCGGCGGGACCGCGTCGCAGCTCGATGTGTCGCAGCAGGAAGCACTCGCGGCCACACAGCGCGCGGCGATCCCACCGCTCGAAGTCACACTCGGTCAGAACATTGCCGCGCTCGCGCTCTTGGTCGCGCATGCGCCAGCCAATTTCAAGGTGCGCGGCGGTTCGACCGCCAATATCGTGGTGCCCAGGGTTACTCCGGGCCTGCCGTCGGAAATACTCTATCAGAGACCCGACGTCCGTCAGGCCGAAGCGCAATTGGCCGCTTCCAACTTCAGTGTCGAGGCGGCCCGCGCAGCGTTCTTTCCGCAAATTCAACTGACCGGCACCACCGGTTTCCAAAGCGCCGCGCTGGCGTCCTTGTTCACGCCGGGTGCATGGTTCTACACGCTGACCGCCAGTCTCGCCCAGCCGATCTTCGATGGCTTCCTGCTGGAGAGTCAGTTGAAGCTGGCGAAAGGCGTGCAACTGCAAAATCTGCAGGCCTATCGCAAGTCCGTGCTGTCCGCATTTGCCGACGTCGAGAAAGCGCTGATCGCGCTGCAGAAGTTCACGCTCCAGGAGAAGCTGCAGAAGGACGTCGTTACGAGCTCGCGCAAGGCGTTCGACGTGGCGGAAGCCCAGTTGCGCGGCGGCACCGTCAATCTGATCACCGTCCTGCAAGCCCAGCAAACGCTGTTCACGGCGGAGAATACGCTGGTGCAGGTGCGCCTTTCGAAACTGCAGGCGGCAACCAGCCTGTTCCAGGCCCTCGGCGGCGGCTGGACCCCTGCAGGAACGCTGGCTTCGCTGCAACAATGAGGCTCGTACGCTGCGTGGGAAAGCTGATCGTCAACCTTGTGCTCATGCTGGCGGTCACAAGCGCTGGCCATGCGCAACAAACGGCCCGCGTCAGCGCGCCGAGCAATGTCCCGTTGATGTTCGGTATGAACGCGGAACAGGTTTCGCAGGCGCTCGGCGCGCCATTGAACTATGTCCGCGGCCGTCCCGGGAACGAACTCTACGTTGCGCTGCCCAACGTCAAAGGCGCGACGTTGTCGTATCGCAGTGACGGACTTTACCTGCAATTTCGAAGGGGGCGGCTATCGGGCTGGAAGGGCGATTGGGGAACGATGAGGCCGTGACGTGAAGAGCGGGGCGCGCAATCTCTGGACCACGACAAGTGCCGTCGCCGTTTTGACGGCCTTGCTCATCGCGCCTGCGCCCGCCCAGGAGTATCGGGTTCTGCGCTACGGCAACACCAGTCCCTGGTCGTTCGATGGGCGCGACGATCGGCGCGACTTCTCCACCAACGGGTTCTTCCCAGGCAATTTTGCGACTGAACCATCCCACGCGTGGATCGGCGCCGCCGGCCTGCTCGGCAGCAACCCCCAGCGCTCCGTGCAGCCCTATCCCTCGCAGGTCATATTCGGCCAGTTGCCGCATTCAGCCCCTTGCGGCCGGCACCATCGTCTGTCCGATCAGGCGCCAGGCCCGCATATTCGCGACGCGCGCTATCGCTGCTAGGGCATGACGGGATTAGGATCGCCACCCCGCGTCACCTATGTCGGCAACTCGCACGGCATCCGGCGCGAGCCCAGCGGCGCCCGGGACGATGCGGACGGCTCTTTCACAGGCTGGCGCGGCACTCAGAACAAAACTGCGAACTCTTATGTGGTTGAGATCAAAATATAATTTCCGCCGCACCGAAGTCCTCGAATCCACCATCCGCTCATCCTCTTCAGACGATCGCCAGCATTGCGGCATCGCTGCGCTGTGCATTGCACCGATCGCAAATCAGCGCAGCGGAATACGCTGACGCTATTCCACCCTTGTCATAGTGCGATAGGTTATCGTCCGGACATTCCGAGAGGAATGACCTGCCAGCTGAGGTCGCGCATGGACACCCAGACCCGACCGGACCCGGTCGCTCGCGCCCGCGAGCTTGAGGCGGAGATTGCCGCCGCGGCCGACGAGATTGAGCGCACGCGGCGAATCCCGGAGGCGTTGCTCGGGCGGCTCCATGACTCGCGGCTGTTCCGCATGCTGCTGCCGCGTTCGGCGGGTGGCGACGAGACGGAGCCTGCGGTCTACGTGGCGGCGGTCGAGGAACTCGCCCGGCACGACGCCTCGATCGCCTGGAACGCCTTTGTCGCCAATAGCTCCGCCCTGATCGCCGCTTATCTGGAGCCTGCGGTCAGTGACGCCATCTTCGCTGATCCACGCAGTATCGTGGCCTGGGGACCTCCAAACGCTTCGCGCGCGCGAGCCGTCGACGCGGGTTATCGCCTGACCGGCAAGTGGGATTTCGCCAGCGGCTGCCGACAGGCCCGCTGGATGGGCGCGCACTGCCTTGTGCTCGAAGCGGACGGCGCGCTCCGCCCCAACCGCTTCGGCCGGCCCACGGTCCGCACGCTGCTGTTTCCGGCGAGCGAGGTGACCCTGTTCGACACCTGGCGCACGATCGGGCTGCGCGGCACGGCGTCGGACTCCTATGCAGCCAACGATTTGTTCGTGTCCGAGGCGTTCAGCACCACGCGCGAGGACCCAACGCTGCGCCGCGAGCGCGGCCCCCTCTATGCCTTTACCATGCAGGGCCTCTACGCGACCGGGGTCGCCGCGGTGGCACTCGGTATCGCGCGCGCCATGCTGTCCGAGCTCATCACGCTGGCGTCCCGCAAGGCACCGCGGGGCCTCGCCCGGCTCGCCGACAACGCCGTCGTGCAGGCCGACGTGGCACGCGCGGAAGCGCGGCTCGGCTCGGCGCGCGCCTACCTCATCGAGACGCTCACCACGATCTACGCGCAGGCCGACGACGTGGCGCCGATCGAGATAGCCGATCGGGCCCGCGTGCGGCTCGCCTGCACCAACGCGATCCAGGGCGCGGTCGAGGTGGCGGATTTCGCCTACAAGGGAGCCGGCGTCGACGCGATCTTTCCGGGCAGCCCGTTCGAGCGGCGCTTCCGGGACATGCACACGCTCTCCCAGCAGATCCAGGCACGTACCGCCCATTTCGAACAGATCGGACAGATCCTGCTCGGCGTGCCGCCCGAGGAGTTTCTTTAGAGCGGTGAGGCTGGAGCCGCATCGTACGATGCCGCAGAACATCGCAGAATATCACAACTTGGCCCTGGGAAATCGAAGCTCTGTTTCAGCCTTGAGAGGGCCGCTCAACATGGGCACCGCCCGCATCGACACCCACCTGTTGACCTGGGTCAGGTCGACTCGAGCCGGGTCAGCGCTTTGGTCAGGAATCGCATCACTGCGAGAGAGCCGCTACACGACTCTCATCGTTACAACATTCACGGCCGTCCATATCGCTTCGTCCAAGTCCCCGGCTATGAACCCAGCTACCTGCCGTACGAATGCATGATCGTGAATATTCCCCTTTTCCATAGCTAGGATGATCGGAATACGCCAAGCATCCGCCCACGCCATTTCCATGATCGTCCCTATGGAGACTCTATCGGCTTTCAGAAAATTGACGAGGAGCGCGTCGCAACGAGATACATCGTAACGATCTCTCGTTATGGTCCCCTGAGGCGTGCTTAGCAAATGCTCGGGATACGAGTCCTTCAGGACGGCTTCCTTGGCAACATATTCTTTTCCGCGGAGCGCCGAGAAAGCGATGACGTCGGACGGAAGCTTGCTCTCGACGTACTTCCTCCAATCCAGAGCATCGCCATAGGATATTCCGGTCAGAGGTCCCGCGAGAAAGAGGGCTTTCTTGGGTATAGGCAAGACAGCTTCGCGTATGGGGGTCATCAGCAGCTACAGAACCGGGCGTTCGAACAGGTATGGATCCGTCGGGATCGCCTTTCGTGCGCGACGCTGAAGGGGAATCGCAAGGAGCAACATCGGATGGAGATCTACGGTCGAGACCTGAAAGGAATGACAAAGCCTCTTCCTAAGCTGGTCTGGATCGCTCGTGCCGTAGTTATCCACAAAGAACCGCATCGTGCGGTAACGGCCATCTAGGTACATGTAGTGCGTACCTTCCTCGTGGGCAAAAGTCGTCCACCCTGCGGCCTTATGCGAACGTGCATCGAAAGCGACGTTTCGATTGATGAACGAAAACATGAAGCTTGTGTCGCGTTCCTGTCTCAATTGACGGCACAACTTGCTCGAGAAATGACTAAAGGTGTTCTTGGGCGCCCAACGAAATGCAAAGAAGCGGGAGAACACCAGCACTGATCGCGGATCAACGTGTGGTGCGATTTTTTCTTCCGCATGTTTGAGGTCGAAGCTCGCAACGCTGCCAATACAGACGATCCTGCCGCTATTCTTATCTCGAAACGCGAAATGCCGCCCGGGCCGGTATGAGCCGATGTAGTGGAAGCATTCGTGATAGACCGTCGCGGTCTCATCATCGAGAGGGACGAATTCGAGATCACTCAGTGCGATCGGGCTTTCGGGCTGCTTCAACCACTGCGCGTATGGACGTTGGCTTTTTTCGATTAGGTTAGATAGGACCAGAATTTCTTGTTGGATGACATCTCGTTGGATGACACGCTCGCCGGGCAGAGAGTCACCGGCGACGAACTGCGGAAGATGCAGGAGAAGCCGGGAACGGAGGGTCAGTGGATCTATTGCTCGTTCACGCGCGTGCGAGAAGATATTTTCCTCTTCACCAAGCACAAGCGCGATCAGGTCGTCTATGGAGCATGGTCGCTTGATTTCGAGAAGCTCTGGAACGGTCGGCTTGGAATGAGATTTAATGTGTGATTGCAATGTGACGACCGCATCCATGTTGCGCCCCAGGTCCGCTAGCCCCGCCGCTATTTTTTGCACGTTAACCTTTGTTTTGGCTGTTGCATCTTTGCGTCACACAATTTTTCTGTGACCTCCCTGTAACGCCGCTTGAATGCGCGTCCCACCCCTGAGACTCGAGATGCAGGGTTCTCACCGCCTCCCCCTGACCTTCTGCTTGGTCGCCTGCTCCGCGCTCTCCACAAGCCGCTCGATGATCTTGCCGGGGACCTTGCCACGCCCTCGGCGGCCCGAGTTCACCTGCCAGATCGACCTCACGACTTCAAGGAGGATGCGCTTTGTTGATTCGGCCGAGAGCGGAACGCGAATAAGGGCGCCGCTGGTGTTCGGGTCGATACCGGCGGCAACCCCAGCACTGGCGATCGATTTGTGGGGTGCTTCAATGCGATCGCTATAAAAAATATCCCACTTGAAATCTGGCACAACATACAGGGGAACATCGTCTGCTTGGACAAGTACCAAATGATCCGCGTACGACTTTCTTTCTCCTTCTGAAAGACCGGAAAAGAGCGTCGCCTTGAAATTTTCGAACTCCGACTCGATGTCGACAAAGTAGTCTAGGCGCTTGAGCGACTCTTTCGTTGGACGCAGATAGATGAAGAAGGATTTGCGGCGGATGGCATCCAGGATCGCCCGCTTCAGAACCGTCTCATTCGGATTCATCTCGAACGGCTGCTGGGTTGCGGAAATGAAGATGAACACATCATCGCTGCCCATCGACTCAAAGTTCCTGACCACCTCCCTGATGTTCTTGGTAGCTCTCTCTTCGGACGACTGAAGTTCCTGAAGCCGCTCCCGATAGGCTTCCGTGAGTTGCTCCCCGATGTTGGGAGGGTGTCCAAGATCAACATACGATCCGCGAGAGAGAGCCTCCGCCCCAAGGATGGACCCGTCCTCAATCTTCGGCGCCAGTTGCTCGATCTTCCTGATGAGTTCGGGACTCGCTGACCGGACTGCGCTCAGGACGTTGGTCAGGGTCGACTGCGTGACACCGAGTTCCTTGGCAAGCGCCGCCATTGATTCCAACCCTGCGGCGTGAGCGACGGCCCTCAGGTAGGTTCTGCGACGCTCCTTGAGTTCACTGATGTCCACTGCAGCCCCCTGAATGACGGACGTCCCGCGAGATCCAACTGTTCCGTCAAAAACTGCACCGAAATCTAGATCACGGTCAAAAGTCTTCTCAGAAATTGTGGCCATTCCGGACTGAAACTATGCGCAACATGAAAAGAAACTTTTCTTGCAATCTAGCCGATTCCCGACGATGATGCACCATCGACTTCGGCGCAAACCGAGGGCCGGCGGGTCTCCATCTGACAGGTGGGGACGGACGGTCAAAGCTTGTCTCGCTGAACGGCCCGCTCGCGCGCGAAGCCGCGAAATGGTGAAGGCTTTCCATGCCGGGACATGTGAAGCGCCGCCATTCAGGAGCGAACCGTGGGGCTTGCGGCGCCTGCCCGAGCATACCGAAGGTCGGCCCCTCCCCCACGAACAGCGAGAGAAACCGCTTGGCCGCTTGAACCGTGAAGCGGATGTTCGGTCGACGAAACGAGGAGGCGAACATGACCAGCGCAAATCGAATTGGCATCGTTGGCGGCGGTGACCTGGCCCGCTTCCCCTGGCTTGGCACCTATCGGCTGTCCACGCTCGAGTGCCGGCTTTTGGCGGACGGTCTAAGTCAGTTCCAGGTCTTTACCGATGGACAGTTTCCGCGGGATGTGGCGCGCCAGAGTCTGCTCGCGAAGATAACAGCCAACAAATTGATGGCGCAGGCCGCTCCAGGTCTCGGCCGGCTGATCGAGAGGGCGCGCGGCGACCTCATTGACTGTGTCTATGTGACAAACCTGCCAACGGAGAGGTCGGTCGCCTCGCTCCTGTCGCTGACGCTGAGCAGTTCGATCGGTCAAGTCTTCAACTA
>Ga0210406_10003371_pt1 | contig 17564 bp, 19 predicted proteins | sample IncBWC30MmetaG_FD_155454 | JGI IMG/M metagenome (GOLD analysis project Ga0210406, IMG submission 155454) | Forest soil microbial communities from Barre Woods Harvard Forest LTER site, Petersham, Massachusetts, United States - Inc-BW-C-30-M | ecosystem: Environmental > Terrestrial > Soil >... | reverse complement strand
CCCTGAGCGGCAGAGCTGATAGAGATCCTGCAGCGCGAAACCAAGCCGTTGCGCCTGATCGCAGTTTCTTCTCAACCTACTAGGCTAGAGAATTTGAGAGCGCGAGGGGATTAGATGAGCGCACGATTGCGCTAGGGGGATTTCTCGTGAGCCAGATGAGTTTCGTGCCGCAGCACCCGCCGCCGCTGCCGCCGGTGGCGGCCACCTTTTCCGGCGATCGCGGCGAGTTCTTCCGCCTCACGGCCCGGGGCGCGGCGCTGGAGCTTGTCACATTCGGCTTTTATCGGTTCTGGCTTGTCACCGACATCCGCCGGCATCTGTGGTCGCACACCGCAATCGACGGCGATGCCGCCGAATACACCGGCCGCGGCAAGGAATTGCTGATCGGATTCCTGTTCGCGATGGCGATTCTGGTGCCGATCTATCTGGTTTACGCCCTGATCAGCATCGAAGCCGAGCGCTTCAAGGCTTTCGGAAGCTTTCCCCTGTTGATCGGCTTCTATGCGTTTGGTCAATTCGCGATCTATCGCGCCCGCCGCTATCGCCTCACCCGCACGGTCTGGCGTGGCGTCCGCTTCTGGATGGACGGCTCGGGCTGGGCCTATGCCTGGCGCGCGATGCTCTGGGGATGTCTCGTTCTTCTGACGCTCGGGTTCGCCTTGCCCTGGCGCGCGGCGGCGCTCGAGCGCTACAAGATGCGGCACTCCCATTACGGCGAGCTTCAGGGCCGCTTTGAGGGACGCGGCTGGGAGTTCTTCAAGCAGTTCTGGTGGCTGTGGCTGCTCAGCCCCATCGCGATCGTGCTGTTTCCGTTAGCGCCTTTCTTCTATGCGGAGTTCAAGGCGCGCGAGTGGCGCTGGTGGCTCGGCGGCCTCCGGTTCGGCGCGGTGCGGCTGGAATCGAAGCTGCTCCCCACGGCTTTCTATGGGCTCTATTGGAAAGTGATCGGCTGGTTCATGCTGCTCGTGACGGTCACGGGAGCCTATTTCGGACTTTGTGGCGCTGTTGTCGCCATGTTGAGCGACGCGCCATCGGCCACGCCGGCGGCGATTTCGAGAAGCATTCCGCTGCTGGTCATGTTCGGGCTCGGCTATCTCGTCTTGATACTGTCACTCAATGTAGTGATGCGGCTCTATCTACAGCGTGATGTCTGGGCGAGGGTCGTGGCGTCCATCCACCTGCATGGCATCGAGGCCGCGGCAAATGTCGGGGCCAAGGGCGATCTCGCGAGCGCGCTCGGCGAGGGATTTGCCGACGGCCTGGATGTGGCTGGATTTTAGCGCGTGAGCTTCGATGGATAACGCGACCGAAGACGCCGCGGCGGCCGGGCGGGTCCGCTCGGCGATCTATTTCGATGGCAAGTCGAGCCGGCGCTGGGCGGTCGTGCTTGCCTTCGGAGAGCAGCTTGAGATCAGCGCCGAAGATCTTTCCCCGGTGCTTTGGTCCTATTCCGACATCCGCCGTGTGGACGGCGCCCCGGGAATGCTGCGCGTCAGCTGTCTGTCCGCACCACCGCTGGCGCGGCTCGAGATTCGCGATGCTTCACTCGCCGCCGAGCTTGCCTCCGGCTGTCTACGGCTCGGCGAGAATCGTCTGGATGGACGCAGCGTCGCGAAGATTGTCGGCTGGTCGTTGGCGGCGGTCGTGTCCATCATCGTGGTCGTGCTGTTTGCAATACCGTTTGCTGCGGACAGGCTCGCCCCGTTGGTGCCCGAACCCTTCGAGCGGCGGCTGGGAGATGCCGCCGACGTGCAATTGAAGACCGTGTTCGCCGCGCGCGCCTGCAACGACCCGGCCGGGCAGGCGGCTTTCGGCAAACTGATGAGCGCACTCGGCAAGTCCGCCGATCTCGACATGCCGGTGCAGCCTTCGGTGCTGGCGACGCCGATCCCAAACGCCTTCGCGCTCCCCGGCGGCAGGGTCTATCTGCTCAACGGGCTGCTTGCGAAGGCGAACAGCCCGGACGAGATCGCGGGCGTTCTCGCCCACGAGCTTGGACATTTGAAACATCGCGACAGCCTGCGCGAGCTGATCTACAACGGCGGCACCTCGTTTCTGATCGGGCTTCTGTTCGGCGACGTCATGGGTTCGAGCGCGGTCATCTTTGCATCGCGCACGCTGGTGACCGCTTCCTACTCGCGCGAGGCCGAGCAGAATGCCGACACGTTTGCAATCGACGTCATGCAGAAGCTCGGCCGATCGCCTAAGGCGATGGGCGAGTTGCTGTTTCGCGTCACCGGAAAGGAGGGCAACAAGAGCCTGTCGATCCTGGCGGGCCATCCGTTGACGGAAGACCGGCTGAAGCGAATGAGTGATCTGGACCGGCCAGCCAGCGGTCCGCCGCTGCTCACGGCTGGGGAGTGGAGCGCGCTCAAATCGATCTGCGGTCCGCGCGACAAGATCTGAGAGATCAGCCTGGAGCGGGCGACGGCGTTGGCGCGGCCGCGCTATCTCCGCCCGGATTCCATACCGCTCGCATCGCCTCGAATGCGTGCGAAATCGCCGGCTCGTGGCGGCGCGAGGCAAGGCAGACAAAGCCGAGCTCGCAGGTCAGCGAGACCCTGTCGGCGATGACGAAATTGCGCTTGCGCGTGATGCGATCGAGAAAGGAGTCGCGGGCGAGGCTGAGGCAGACGCCGGATTCGACGAAATCGATGGTCGCTTCTTCCTGATCCGTGAAGCCGACGCGTGCCGGCAGCGAGCCGAGCGGCCGGAACACATTGTCGAGCAGGCGCCGGTGGGCGGAGGACGCCGGCGTCGCAAGCCACGGCAAGGCGGCGAGATCCGGCCAGTCCTTGCCGAGAACCTTGTCGCTCCACTCCGCCGGAGCGATCACGCGATAGATGAAGCGCAGCAGCGGCGCGAACTGGAATTTGCCGCCTTCGATCGTGCGTTCGCAATGCGGCTTCGACGACAAGGCATCCACCTGCGTCGCATTGATGTAGTAGCTGACGTCGAGATCCCCCTTGCCGATCTGGGCAAGAAGGTCATCGTTCATGCCATGGCGCAGGATGATCTCCGTTCCCTGCGAAAGCGCGGTGAGGCTTCGGACGAATGATCCAAGCCGCGTGAATTCGGGGTCGAGGATCGTGCCGACGCGGAGCCTGCTGCGTTGTGCCTGCCTCAATGCGTCCGCGGCAGCGGCGAATTCATGCGCCGCCGATATCGCCTTGTGCGCCAGCGGCAGCAGCGCCGCGCCGGCCTCCGTCAGCGTGAAGCCGCCCGGCGTTCGATTGAAGAGCTGCAGACCGGTGGTTTCTTCCAGGCCTTTCAATTGCAGGCTGACGGCGGGCTGGGTCAGATGCAGCAACGACGCCGCGCGTGACACGGTGCCTTCTTGTGCAACCGTGATGAAGCAACGCAGGGACTGGGAACGCGGGAGATCGCTCATTTGGAAAGCTTATACCCGCGTTCCTAGCGACGAATGAGGCGGCGAGCACAGTGCTGAGCTCCAATTTGACTCGTGCTGAACTTTTCGTTGCGAAAATCGATTGCAATTAAATCAAATTGTTCATGTCAGGCGACGCGGCAGGTGCCGTGTCCAAATCGTCGCAGGACTTGATCGAGCGCACTGCGCCAGAGGAGGTTCGCTCACTCCGGCAGATCATTCACCTTGCGCACCCAGGCGCGTACATCCGGCAGCACCTGCGGCAACACCGCCTTGACCTCGCCGACGGTCATGCCGGCCTTGATGCGCGGGTCGTAGAGCAGATTGAGAATGTACTGGTCGTAGACGTCGAAGAATCCCATCGAGACCTTGTCATTGAACATGGTCCAAGGGACTGAGCTCGTGTCGTTGATCGGCCCGAGCGACTGCAGCAATTCCTCATAGGCGCAATCCAGGAAGACGAAATCGCCGCTGTCGATGGTGAGGATCACGTCGGAATGCTCGATCTCGAACCTCTCGTTCTTGCGGAATCCCGAAAGGCATTGCGGATCGAGCGAGCTCTTGATTTCGCGCGCCCGTTCCTTGCCGTAATAGGTCGTGATGGTGCGATAGAGGTCGCGGTCGCGCACAAGCCTGACATTGACATTGGCGTCCTCGCTCTTCTCCGCCATGGCGATGTCGAGATGCTGGACGTGCTGCGCGATATCGGCGACCACCTTCGCGAGCTGACCCTTGCGGTCGGCGCGATTGCCATCGGCGAACACGCGCACCGGCACATCGTATTTGCGGATGCGGTCGACGCGGCCGGCGAGATGATACTCCGCGCCGAAAGCGGTCTTCAGAAACCCGTCGACGATCTCGGCATCGGTGAATGTCTTCCTTTCCGCGCGTTGCCGTGCGGCGACGGCCGGGATTTCGGCGATCGCCGATACCGACGACATGGCAGCACAGAGGGCGGCAGCGAGGCCGACAAGGATGCGTGAGAGCAGCGAAGGACGGTGAAAAGCGCGCATGGCATCCCGACGCTGCCGCGTTTTCTTCACGTGAACCGGACCCACCCGGCATCCAGCGCAGGGCAGGCTTCGCTCGAAAACGCTTCTCAGTTCTGGACCACCACCGTGGCGCCGATGGAGACGCGGTTATAGAGGTCGGTCACGTCCTCATTGGTCATGCGGAAGCAGCCCGAGGAGACCGCTTGCCCGATGGTCTCCGGTTCGTTGGAGCCGTGAATGCGATACAGCGTCGATCCGAGATAGAGCGCGCGCGCGCCGAGCGGATTTTCAATGCCGCCGTTCATATGGCGCGGCAGATCGGGGCGCCGCGCCAGCATCTCGCGGGGCGGGGTCCAACCCGGCCATTCCTTCTTTGCGCTGATGCGGTGGACGCCGCCCCAGCGAAAACCGTCGCGCCCGACGCCGATGCCGTAGCGAAGCGCTTCGCCGTTTCCAAGCACGAGATAGAGGCGTCGTTCGGCCGTGTTGATCACGATCGTGCCGCGCGAATAATTGCTGGGATACATGACAGTTGCGCGCGGGATCGGGCTTGCGCCGTGTGCAAAGAAATTCGGGCCTCCGCCCATAATATCCCGCGAGTCAAAGAAGCCTTGGGCGCTCGCCTGGCCGGAGCCTGCGAAAAGCGCTGCCACTGCAATCAGCATCACAAAGGTCCGGGTCATTGTTGTCCTCGTGAAAAGCGCAAGCCGAAAAAAGCCATAGTCGGCGCGATTTCGCAAGCCACTCCAGCGGGAGACCAGCCCGTCGCATGCCCCCTTTGACGAACAGGGCGAACAATGGTTGATCATCGATGGGATCGGCCTGCGAACGGGAGTGGAACGAATGAACGGTGCGGAAAGTCTGGTGCGGACCCTGGTCGCGGGCGGCGTTGACATCTGCTTCGCCAATCCGGGCACGTCCGAGATGCATTTCGTGGCTGCGCTCGACCGGGTCGAGGGCATGCGTTGCGTGCTCGGCCTGTTCGAAGGCGTCGTGACGGGCGCTGCCGACGGCTATTTCCGCATGAAGGGAAAGCCCGCCTCGACGCTGCTGCATCTCGGCCCCGGGCTCGCCAACGGCCTTGCCAACCTGCACAATGCCAAGAAGGCCCATTCCGGCATCGTCAATATCGTCGGCCAGCACGCGACTTACCACATCGGCTACAACGCGCCGCTGACCTCTGACATCGAGGGGCTGGCCCGGCCGATGTCGGCCTGGGTACGCACCTCGCCGGACGCGAAATCGGTGGCGAAGGACGGCGCGGCTGCTATTGCGGCTGCGAAGAGCTCGCCCCCGCAGATCGCAACCCTGATCCTGCCCGCCGACACGGCCTGGAATGAGGCCGACGGCATCGCGCAGGCTCCGGCCGAAAGCCAGCGTCCCGGCTTCTCGGCCGAGGCGGTGGAGAAGGCGGCGAAGGCGCTGCACGGCAACGGCGCGCAGACCTTGCTCCTCATCACCGGTAGCGCGCTGACCGAGCAGGGGCTGGCGCTGGCCCAGCAGATCGCCGGCAAGACCGGCTGCAAGGTGATGGGCCAGACCTATCACCCGCGCATGGCGCGCGGCCGCGGGCGCTTCTCGATCGACCGCATCCCCTATGTGATCGAGCTGGCCCTGCCGATCCTGAAGGATTTCAGGAACATCGTGCTGGTCGAGGCCAATGATCCCGTCGCCTTCTTCGCCTATCCGAACAAGCCGAGCATCCTCAAGCCGGAAGGCTGCGAGGTTGATCGGCTGACGGCGTGGGGCGAAAACTCGGTCGCGGCGCTGGAGGCGCTCGCAGACGCGCTCGGCGCCAAGCCGGCCGACGTCAAGCCGCAGAAGCTCGCCGAGCTTGTCAAGCCGACGGGCACATTGAGCTTCGCCACGATCGCGCAGGCGATCGCCTGTGCGATCCCGGAAAACGCGATCGTCGTCGATGAGTCCATCACGACCGGGCGCGGCTTTTTTCCGCCTACGGCTGCCGCGCCGCCGCATGACTGGCTGCAGAACATGGGCGGCTCGATCGGGTTTTCCACGCCTGTTGCGACCGGTGCGGCGGTGGCCTGCCCGGAACGTAAGGTGATCTGCATGGTCGGCGACGGCAGCGCGATGTATACCATCCAGTCCCTGTGGACCCAGGCGCGCGAAGGGCTCGATGTCGTGACCATTGTGTTCGCCAACCGCATCTATCAGATCCTGCGGGGTGAGTTCGACGGCGTCGGCGCCGGCGAGCCCGGCAAGCGCGCGCTGGACATGCTGAAGATCGATCGGCCGACCATCGATTTCGTCGCGCTGGCGAGAGGCATGGGGGTCGAGGGCCGCGCGGTCACCACGGCGGACGAGCTCAACAAGGCGCTCGCGGAAGCGATCGCCGAGCCGGGGCCACGGCTGATCGAAGTGCAGATGTAAGTCCGTTGGCGTGCGGCCCGCCATGCGGGTCGGGTCACATCAATACGCCCTGGTTGCGTTGTGGTCGGAGGCGTCGTGCACGCCGAGCTGGACAAACTCGTTGCAGCGCTCGATGAGTTCTATGCGCGCGAGGCCTATCTGCTTGAGAAGGACGCTGGCGAGCGCACCCTGAGCCACCGGCTGGCGGTGTACATCGAGCGCCAGTTCCCGGACTGGGAGGTCGACTGCGACTACAACCGGTTGGGCGAGCGCAGGCTGCTTCTGCCCAAGGGCACGATCGTCTCCACCGATGATGCGCTCGGCAAGTCCGTCTATCCCGATATCGTGGTGCACCGGCGGGCTGTTCCGAAAAATCTTCTGGCTGTCGAGGTCAGGAAGGCGGCCAATCACCAGCCAATCGAACACGATCGGCACAAGCTGCGGGCGCTGACCGACCCGGATCTATGGTTTGCCTATTGGATCGGGGTTCTCGTGATCGTTGCAAGACGGCACGTCGTCGGGCCGGAGGTCTATGTCGGCGGCGTCATCGACCGCCCTTTGACGGCCTGGTTCGCTGAACGGCTGAAGCGTGCGGGACTGGCGGCCGGATCGTAACGACCGAATCGTAACGAAAAGGCCGCCCGAAACGGGCGGCCCGGCCTTCATTGCTTGCTACAAGTCGTCGTGACTTGCCAATCGTCCTACTGTTTGGTCGTATCGTCGCTGGATTTCTTCGATTTCTTGCTCTTCTTGCTCGATTTTTCTTTGGACATTTCGCCCTTGCTCATGCTGTCGCCGCTCTGCGCCGTGGCCCCGGCCTTGTCCGTCGACTGAGCGAATGCCGTCGGCGATGACAGCAGGGCGATGGCGGTGGTGGCGATGATGAGTTTGCGCATGCGATAACCTCCGTGTTGCGTGCGGGCGCACCATAACCGGACTTTTCGACACTGCGTTCCATTGTCGCAATCAGTTATTTGTGAGGGAGTAGGTCATCTTATTGTCTTCTTTTGGTGAACTAGCGTAGTGATTCGTGGCCTGACTTCGTCCTCGCGCGTCAGCGATTCCGAGAGGCGCAACGCGCCGGCGAGTGACCGCGCTCATGATCGTCTCCGCCGTTTCTGAGAAAATCACGCGGAAATCGCCTGCGCGAAAACGGAGCGCATCGACGCCTTTCAGCCGCTTGACGTGCATCTTGTCGAGAGCCGGTCGCCTTTTTGAGCGCTGGGCGTTTTCTCGCTCAAATGCATAGCCTCGCGCGGAAGACACTTTTGCCGTTCTGCATGGGTGGGCAGGGCACGGTGCCATAAGAGCAGAACACGCAGCAATCGCCCGGCTTGGGCTTGAGCCGGATGCCACAGCGGGCGCAGTCGTAGAAGAATTGGCAGGCGTTGCTCGGCATGGTCTCTGTGGATTGATGTCCGCAGGCCGGACAAGTCAGCCTAGATTCAGTCTGCATGACCTCTCACTTTGGTGCGATGCCGCCAGACCTTAAGTGGCCGAAATCAGCAGGATTGCTCAGGTGACATTCGAAATGAAAGAGGCTCCGCCACTGCGGCGGCCTTCAATCTTCTGTTCGCCAGCCCCCCAAGAGAAAGGCCCTGCGCGGTCTTCGCCCAGAGCCTGCTTGTTTCTGAACGTCCGTTAGATCGACCACGTAGTGTCGCAACAAGAGTTTCGCGATCACTCCGAGAATAAGGAACGGCGTCACATATATCGCGAACGTTTCTAGCGCCTTCATGGCTGCTTCTCCGCGATCGGAAGTTAGGACACTACCACCGTTCAATTAAAACACCAGGGTGCGGCGATCAAGCCGGTTGCTCACAACGAGCTAATTGAGCTGGCAGCGAAACATTCCGCGACATCGGGACCGGTTGCCCCCCCCGTCGTCGCTTCCGAGCTGCCTGATTTCGGGACCGCCGCTTTGGGCCACGAACGTCGGTGCAGAGTTGAAGCCAGTATCCGCACGGTTTAAAAAGGAATTGCTTTGGGTGCCAGCTGTGTCATTTGGTCAGCGCTCCTGTCTCATCTCCCATCTGAGCTGTGTTTTCCGGGTAAATGGGAGCCGGTGCCCTGCGTCGCACTTCTAGGCACACCAACCGGGTGTAAGCACACACGCACACTTGCCTCATGAGGTTGAACCTTTCACAACAAACTTACGAAGGATGCGACCATGCCACGTGTGAAGCAGGCTTCGAAGCAAAAGCGCAAAACCAAAACCGCCACCGTAATGGCACTGGGTGCCGCTGGACTGGGTCTTTCGTTGGTGGGTCGCGCATCTGCATCCACGATGCCCACTGCTGACATCCCGCAATCTGACAACACCTCGCCCAATCAGCGCTTCGTTCTTAGCGAAGAGGAGATGACCGACGTCAGTCTCGCCACGTTTCATCTCTTCGATAGGGAAACCCTTGGTAGCGGCGTGCAGGTAGCCCGCGGGTGCGGCGGATGTGGCGGATGCGGTGGCTGCCGAGGTTGCGGTGGCGGCGGCGGGTGCGGCGGCTTCCGAGGTTGCGGCGGTGGCGGATTCATTGGCTGCCGAGCTTGCGGCGGCTTTCGAGGTTGTGGCGGGTGCGGTGGCTGCGGGCTCGGTGTCTTCTGGTTCGGTGGCTGCGTGGGCTGCGCGGCCTGTGCGGGTTGCGCGGGTTGCGCAGGCTGCTGCCTATCCTGGGGAGCGTGCCGCTTGTGCTAAGTCCCCCGCGAACCTGACGGATGAGAGACAAAACCTGACGAACTGCCGCGCGGCATCTCCGCCCGCAGGCGTGCGGCGATTTCTGCGATGCTGATCGGCAGATGCCAAAACCCCGACAAAGCCGAACCGGGGATCTAACTCAAGCGCGATGAGCCAGCCTTATCGCTTCGGCCGACGTCGCGGTTAGGGCTGTTACTGGCGCGAAGTCTGCGAGGTCCCGTTCTTAATATGCATTCCCTAAGCCCTGTATCGCTCTGGGATGTTGTTATTTCACGAGGTGAACCGCAGGATGCATCGTGCCGAGCATCCCAACGATGCCGAAAATGACGAGGCCTAAAGCGAACTCGATTGCGCTGTTAAGCAGAAGTTGGCGAAGTGCGGCGGGCTCTTGTTCGCTGCCAAGCGGCAAACCGAGCCGCGGAGTTAGGCGCAGCCTGTTGACAGCGGCGAATACGAGCATGATGGCAAAAACGCCGAGTTTGAGCATGAGGACCCGGCCATAGTCGGTGCCGAGCAGCCCGCGAAGCGAGCCGACCAGGATGATTGTGTTGATGATGCCGGCCAGCAACAACGCTGCCACACTGACGATGCCCAAGGTCGAAAATCTCTCGGCGGCGTCATGGGCCAGCGACATAGCACGGCTTCGGAGGGCCTCGGCCAAAAACAAAATCAGACACAAGAGACCGCCGATCCAGGCTGCGGCGGCGATCAGATGTAGCGCATCAGCGGCGAGGTGCAGATAGCCGACCGCCCCAAGCGTCGAACTGGCATGGCCAGTCCAGGCGAGGCTTGCCATGAACGCGAGCGCAGCCGGAAGCGCAAACCACTCTGCAATCGCCGCGCCGTCAAACGCGAGGCAGACCGCCAGACCGACCGCGAGGCCCAAGCGAATAACCGTGATCTGCCCGAATTGCGTCTCGTTGACCACGGTCGACAACACGTCAGCAGTCATGGCCTCGTTGAACGGCATGCCGCTCATCGAAGCCGTCTGAAGCAACAGCCAGATCGTTCCGGAGACCACTGCGCAAGCAAGAGCAAGCCATAGGACCCGCAGCGTCTGCCTCCGAAATGGATTGGCGAAGCCTTTTTCCGAACCCAAAACAGGCTTCGCGACCACCATCCGAAACAGCAGGGCTCCGGCGACAACCGCGGTCGCTGCGAAGTGGATCGCTCGCATCGCGATCAGCGGCGCCCCTGCTGCGGACCACTCCATCAGCGGCCCTTAACGCCTATTGCCCGACCTGAAATGTGAAATTGCCGTCGGTGGTGTGAGTGTCCACCGACAGCACGCGCCAGTGCACGTGATATGCGCCGGTGCCGGCTGGCTTCAGCGAGACCGACATCTGGTTGCCGCTGACGCGCGTCTTCCCAGTATCCACGCGCTGTCCAGTCGGACCAGTGACCGTGACACTGCTGAATGCCGGCTCCAGCTTCTGCGTGAACCAAAGCGTCACCTCACGCGGGGGAGCTGCGACCGTGTTGCCGACCCTCGGTTCGGCGTGGTCGAGGAAGGCGTGTGCCCTCGCTTCGCCGCTGACAAGCAGCAACAGCAATGGGGCGATTGAAATCAGGGACGAGCGCTGCATGAATCAATTCCCTGCAAAGGGGCTGGCGGGCCGCACCGGGCCGCCGAAGATCGGCTTGCCGATACCGCTCGGGTCGATGTCATCGAGATAGAAATGCAGCTGTGCAATCACGCCAACATTGGTCCCGCTCTGCCGGTTGATCGGGATCAGCGCCTCCACCGCAATCTGGAACTTATTGCCGACCCAGATTACACCGGGATTGATCGTGCCTGTCGTCGTGGTGCCCGAGGTGAATGTGTTTGATAGTGGCGTCTGCAAGGTGGCCTCGACCAGCGGAATCAGGTGATTGATGAATTCCGGCAGGCCTAGATCCATGACAGCAGATTTCAGGTAAGGCATGCTGTATTGAATCGTTCCACCCCAGTTCAGCATGTGCGGATTGAATTCGGTGTCGGCCGTCAGCGCTCCAGAATCCGGATCGATGCTGAAGGTCGTGGTGGAGTTTCGGGCTGGAATCGCGTAGCCGACCTGGCCGGTGACGGCGATGGGGCGGAGCCACGACAGCGTGTCCGGCAGATCGCCCAAGCCTTTTCCGAAGTAAATCGTAGGTGTGTAGACGTTGAAGGGCTCAGCACCGATGCTTGCCGCGCCGGTACCGCCCCATTCAATGGTGAGGCCGGCTGATATCACGAATTCATGTGCCGGGTCTTTGAAGAGGCGATATTTGAACGTGGTCTCCAGATTCTGAAACCCGTTGGCTCCGGGTACCGTCGGATCAGTTGGACTGAGGAAAGTGTACGTTGAACCAAGAATCACCGCGAAATCCTCGGTAATTCGCTTCGAAAATTCTCCGGAAACGTCGCGCTGTCGCACAGACGGAACATCGCCCGTCTTGAAACTGTCGACAGTGGGAAGAGAAAGTTCATCGTTCACGCCGGGATCATCGATGCCGATGGTTGCAGGAAAGAAGCGGTTTCCCACGATTTCGTGGGCAACGCCTCCAGATAGAGGGATGAGCGCAATCGCGAGTCCGGACAGACCCGCACGGGTATAACGGTTGCACATAGCAATCTCCAAAAGCTGACATTCAAGTGAGCGGCCGTGGGCCGCGACTTTCAGGTCAACTGAGGAGGTGCCCGTGCTTGCGCGTTGGAGCCGGCGCGCGACCATGAGAAAACCGTTGCCGCGTGGAGCCAGATGAAGTGCTCCGCGCGGCGATCCACAACCAAGAAGGCGACGGACTTTGGCTCAGATCCCGCATAGGATACGCAGCAGATCACACAGCCACAGTCACCTGATAAGTGACGACTGCTTTCGTCGTTTTGCCCAGTCGTTCCGCTGTCATGGCAAATGCTGGCAGATGCTAGCGGGTCAGAAGCCGCCAATGCAGCGATCCAACAAGCCGCCACAGGCGCCAGGATTTGCATCGCAAGCGCGATAAAGGCGACCGGCAATAATCTCAGGTACCGCGCCATAGCGCGTCCCGCTCCCCCATTGTGACTTTACAGTAGTCTTTTTGGCGGGAAATTGCGATCAAAAATGACCTTCCGGACGGAGTAATCGCGGCTGTGCGTATCCCCGTCGGATCATTTCGTCCAAAGTCTGAGCGGAATGCTTCCCTCACGACCACAATCCATGAAGCCGTGGTACGACTCGGAAAGCATTCCCTTGTACGTACACTTGTTTGTGTCGAAGTCCAGCGTCGCGGTGACGCGGGACGACGATGGGGTGAGTTCAAACCGGATTTCGCCAATGGTCTCCTTCGGGCCGTCATGAGTACAGAGACCAACGTGCCTCACGATCAATGGACCAGAGAATATCTTCTTCCCGTTCAAATTCTGCTCGGAGACGCTACCACTTAGCTCGTACTCGCTGACGTAGCCCGTCGTGCCATGGATCTGCAGCGGCCCGGCCTGGGTGGAGGCTGGAAGAATGCTCAATATCAAGAGGAAGCTGACCGGTCGCATAAATGCGTGCTCCCGCTGCGCCTCATCAGTATAGCCGATCCTAGTGGTGATTAGAATGCTCCGTAGCAGCGGACGCGCCTTCCATCTCAGCCCAGAAGACGGATTTCACGGTCTGATTGCCGGCCTTGCCAAAGTTGACCGGCGGGCTCCGCCGCCGCAGCGGGACGTCTGGTCTGTCGCCGAAAGCTGACGGCCCGCTGGGAAGCCAAAGCCTGGACCTCTTAACCGCGCGCGCGAAGCGGCTGCCCGATGCCGGCTGGATCTGCAGCCGCGAGAACCCTCGGGTACCTATGGCAAGCGACACTGCGCGACGTCCTCTCAGGACGTAAAAAACGGGGACTCACGGCCAGCCTCGGCCAATTTGCATCAGCGAGCCGCTGATCTCTTCGGCGGCTCTTTCGCTATGCTCGCTTTGCCGGTCTGCTGGCTGGGCGAGCACCAGCAGAACGTCTTTGATTAAGCCGGCAAATAGAATGATCAAAGATTTGTGCATCCTCAGCCGCCACTGATTCACCGGCCTACTTCACCTCTCGCACTGGTTGAGAGTAGCGCCCTGGCTCATGCGGTGCCATCTTTGGTCGGACGTCATAGGGAGGGATGACATGTCAATACGGATAGCAATTGCCGCTGTGGTGAGTTTAAGCGTGGTTGTTGGGATTCCGGGTGCACGAGCCAACTGGTGCAGGCGAGTGTTTCTTCAGCCGAGGCCCTACTTGGACATCCACGATACGACAGGCCGGCGCGTCGATCGGGTCCGTAACGGAGATTTGGTCATCTATTACGGGCCATTTGATTCCCCGTACGGCTGGAGTTACGTCTCTAAGCTTTCTGGGTATTCTGGCCGCGGGCCAAGCGGGTGGCTACGTGGCACCATCTTGACGTGGCCACCTACTATTGGATGTAGTTAGTTTGGAGATGCGGGCCTCAGGGGGGAAGGAAGAGTTAGAACTCATAGACTAAGAAAAGAATGATCGCGAACCAGACCCAAAAGGCAAAGGCATCTTCGTATTCCTCCAGGAAGTCCATCATTCGTCTTTGCCCTTCTTTGATTTTTCCGATCCGTAAAGCCGCTCCTCAACTGAGGCACGCAGATCTTTGAAAATGCGGCAAGGAACTTCGGGCGGGATTTGCATCGGTTTGTGGCGCATGGTCCGAAGATAGGCGGTCAGACGGCAGATGCACAGGGCGCGGCTCTCGGTTCTTTGTGTCGGGTACGTAGAGCAACGCGCGGTCTAGCTTCAGATCACGCAGCCGCGAGTTCAGCGGGTCGGAAAGCCGCATGCCGGTATAGAGCAACGTCAGGCAGAAGAGCCCAAACTCGGCGTCGATCGCGTAGGCTTCATTGATCACGGCGAAAGCTTCCGCCGGCTCAAGCCATGACGTCGCCTTGCTGCCGCGCCAACCCTTTGGCCGCGCAATCTCGCGCTCCATGCCGGCGCGCTTCAAGATTGCCGAAACTGGCGTGTAGAATTGTCGGTTAACCGTTGTCGGCGGCGCGTCGGGATAGAGAAGAGGAGAGAAGAGAAAGAGACAGAATCTCGGTCGATCGCAAGCGCTCGACCGGCGCGCGCGCCTTCTCGGTTTGATGAATTTTGGAAAGCGTATCCCCGCCGGGACGGTCCGAACCCTCGCAAGCCTGCCGAAACGAAATTCAACGCGCTGGTGAAAAGCGGTGCTGATCCGGGAATGCTGATCGAGGAAGTCAAAAAGTTCTCCGCAGCGGAGCAGTCGCGCGGGAACGTTGGAACGCGATACATCCCGCAGGCAACGACGTGGCTCAATGAGCAGCGATGGGCCGATCATGCGGCGGTTGCCGCGCTGCAAGCGATAGGCGATCCGCCTCAGCTCGATTTGGAAAAGATCGTCGCGTTCTACGCGCGGAGCGGCGTTTGGTCGCGTCAAGCAGGCCCGGAGCCTGGGCTTACCGGCTGCCGCGCCTCGCCGGAATTGCTCGCCAAGCACGGGATCGCGCCCGACGGGCGGAAGCTGCCGCCGCCGGAACCGCGAGCGGCTTAATTTCTACTTTGACCGAGGACCGAACAAATGAAACCCATGCGTTGTAGCGACATGTCTGTCAGAGAACTATTGCGCTACCTGTCGCCACTCGAACGGAGAGCCTATTGGCATGGGCGGCAGCTTTTGTGGTTCGCGTTACGTAAGCGTGGCTGCAAAACGGTCTATGAATATTGGCGAACCTGAGCAGGGTACGCGGGGCTGAGGCCAGTTCAAGGCTTAAACGTAGCAGGGAAAGGTTGCTACGCCCGCATATTTAAACAGTGGCCGCCGCCAAGACGATGAGTAAGCGCACGTTCCTTGAAAGCATGCGGGAGGCATCAGAGCGCCGGTGCGCTAGCATCTCTATTTTTCCCCAGGGCCGTAGTAATACGGCCCATGCTTCTCGATGTGACAAGTTGTTAGGCGGATAGCTTGCCACTACGATTGCAACTTGAGGCCGTGCTAGCCGCTGGGGGCAATTAAATGGTTTCGCAGATTGTCGTTTCCACGAAGGGCGCTCGCATCCTTGGGGTCTCAATCGGAACAGTCGTCTTCTTGCACGCCACCCTTTGTCTCGGATCGCCGGTCACGTTCGCCTTCTCCGGCGACATGGATACCTATTTTCCCGGTACGACAAATCCCGACTTCACAGCTGTCTCGTTGCCGCTTTCTACTCCATTGCCATTCACAGGAACGCTTACCTACGATTCAAGCACCGCAGCCTTACTGCCCCCGCCGGGGCCACCCGGTTTCGCCGCCCCAACGAGCTATCTGAATGCCATTACGGCTTTCTCGATGACACTCAACGGTAGCACCTACAGCACCAACGCTGGTCAAATTAATCTAATTCCCGGCAACTTTGGGTCTCCCAGTTCCATCGCGCTCAATCCAAGCTATCCAGTAGGTACCCCGCTTCCTGCGCCTCCCTCGCTTGCCAGCATCGTCTTGCAATATCCGAATGGTGTCTCAGTTCCTACCGATCACCTCCCAACCAGCCTCGCGCTGTCTTCTTTCTCATCCAGCCAAATCAGATTGAACCTGCCGAGCGCGCCGCCGGTCCCGATTGGCTACTCAGGCTCATTGACAGGCCTGGCGGCATCAACCACTCCCGCGGGTCCGCCTACGCTGCAGCAGTTGGCGCACCTAAATCAAAACGTGTTTTCAGGCAACGTTGGGGTCTTGGCGCTAGATGGGACGACGAAATTCAACTACCTCGACGATAATCACGCGGACAGCTACAAAGGACTTCGGGCAGCCACCTATGTAAGCGCCGATAATACGCAGCTTGTGATAGCATTTAGAGGTACCGATCTTGATGCTGGCGCACTTACCGCTATCAAAAACATCGCATCAGACGGTTCATTCGGAACCGGCATCCCATCGGCAAATCTTATAGCTTCCGTCCACGAAGCAGCGAATTACGTGCGAAGTATCCAAGATAAATTCCCCGGTGCAAATATAACGTTGACGGGACATTCATTGGGCGGAGCAATCGCTCAGATCATCGGCCAAGCAACTGGGTACACGACGGACGCCTTTAACGCTCCGGGGGCGGGAGGCAGTTTGGGTGCGGCTTTAAACCTACTTAGTCCAGTCATCGGACTGTCTGCACTTGCAAGAGCCCCAGTAGCAAGTGCAAACACAAACTATCGAATCTACGGCGACGTGGTGTCGCAGTTCGGAAGTCCCATTGGCACCACGCAGACGTTGCAGAAAGACTATACGAACGCTTACACCCCCGCTTCGGGCATATATGACCTTGTCGACAACGCAGCCTATTTCGGTGCCGCGCATCAGATAACCAATTTTTTTCCGACGAATGCGTTTAGCCCCAGCACCACTGTTGGTGAACCGAACAACGCAGCTATCATTGAAAGTAGCCTGTTGAAGGCGACTGTGAGTCCGATTGAAACGGTATTACTACCCTCGCGAGCGGTGTCTACGTTTGTGGTCGCGATAGGCGTCGACCTTGCAACTTCAGGACTGTTGATTGATCCTAGTTCAAGCTACAAATATATCCTCCAAGAAGGTGCAGGATCCCCATTTCTGAGCTCCATTGATCTCCCCACGATCGCGAAGCTAGGATATTACTATTTTAGCTATGAAGTTGGCAGCAGGTGGTCGGCTTTCTCACCGCTCTCTCCCGGCACCTTGTTTCTACTCCCCGGAGGCGTAGACGGTTTGGAATTCGACCCGATCGGATTGGACGGACAACCCTTTTTGCTACCGGAAGGTCTGTTGTTCGGCGTGACGTTTGACGGCCCTGGTACGTTTTCAGCGACGTTGGCGGAGCCGATAGCGGCCGTGCCTGAGCCGTCAACGTGGGCGATGATAATCGTTGGCTTTGCTGGTCTCGGCTTCATGGCTTATCGCCGTAAGTCGGAGTCAACGTTGATGGTCACCTGATCCAAAATTCTGGCAGGTTTGAATTTTAGAGCCGCCTTCGGGCGGCTTTTTTCTTTGGCCAACTTGCAAGCGGGACGTCGCCTTTTTGGCCCAAAGCGGCGGTCCCGAAATGTCCGCTCTCACGCCGCTGTTGGCGGCCAAGCAGACGTGAGCGCCGCGCGTAGTGACCTTGCCCCACGGGGGTAATCCAGTTTGAAGTTCGTTCTGGCCCAGACTAGGACCAGAGCATGA
>Ga0210406_10003370_pt1 | contig 17570 bp, 17 predicted proteins | sample IncBWC30MmetaG_FD_155454 | JGI IMG/M metagenome (GOLD analysis project Ga0210406, IMG submission 155454) | Forest soil microbial communities from Barre Woods Harvard Forest LTER site, Petersham, Massachusetts, United States - Inc-BW-C-30-M | ecosystem: Environmental > Terrestrial > Soil >... | reverse complement strand
GTCAATTGATGACGCCATAGATGTTTGTTCAGCAGCATGCCATGAACAAACAGTGCCACAGGGCCTGAGCCTGCCTCGGCATAGCTGATACGTGCCGAAGAGGTCTCGATGCTGCGCACGGTCAATGAAGCCTGTTGGCTGCCCGGGGCCCGACGCTGTGGTAGCCTGGCCGCAGAGGCTTCATTCAACGCATCGGCGCACGCAAAGGAGCAGACTTCGACGCGCCTACCGCCGACGGCGACGCGGATAACGCTATTGTCCAGTGGACAATCACATGCGGCGCAGGTTTTGTCGCCCGTGTTCATTCTCGAATGTAGTCCCGATCAGATGAAGTCAAGAAAACCGGAAAGAGACCCACTGTCTCTACCAGGATCTTTAGCGACTCAGTGCTGTTTGTTGGGACGCTTCAGCGAACGTGGGCCGAGCGCTGAAATTCGAGCGGGGTCTGGCCGTACGCCTGTTTGAACGTGCTGCTGAAGTGGCTATAGCTGGAGAACCCGAGATCGAGCCCAAGAACGGTCAGGTCGAGATACTCGCCCAGCAAATCCAGGGCCCGGGCCAGCCGCAATTGCAATTGATACCGATAGAGTGGGAGGCCTTCGACCTGTTGGAAGACTTGAGTAAGATAAACGGGCGACACGCCGACCTCGATTGCGATCTCCGCCAGCGTCCAGCGGCGCCCCAGGTCGGAGGACAGCACTAGTTTCGCGCGATCGACTAATTTCCCTCGCCCGACGGTGCTCGCGGCGGCGTGCGACGTGCGCTCGCCCAAAGCGCGGCGTACCAGTGTGAGCGTGAGCGTCTCTGCTTCAAGCGTCTCGATAACCCCCCGAGCCAGGCGGTGACGTAGCAATGCCATGAGCGCCTGCGTGCGTGCATCAATCCGCAAGCGAGATCTATTCAAAGCCGTGCGACTCTCGCCGCGAAGATAGGGAGTGGGTATCAGTTCCAGCAGTGCCGAGGGATTGACCCGGACCGATAAGTTCGCATCGCCGCCCGTAATGGGGTGACTGACTCGATACGGCTCTTCTTCATTGAAGAAGATGACCTGGTTGAGTTCCGCCACGGTTGCCGTGTGGCCCACATGGCGTACATAAGCCCCCCGATAGGGGAACACGAGATGGGTGTGCGCAGTGCATTCCTCCGCGCTCTGATGCCTGCAAGTGCCGGAGCATAGAACATCCAACACCGCCAGTGTGTCGGTAATGAGGAGTGGGTGGGAGGCTAGGTCAGCCATGCTCGAAAGGTTTGTCGTCGACCATTGACACTCATCCAGCCGCGGGAGCGCAGACGGCTACACGCAGTGCCTGTCACAGCCGTGCAGTCCGCAGCGCTATGAAGCCGCTGACACAAGCACGAAGAGCGAAATAGCACTCATGCACCTATCAGTAGATAGATCGATAAAATAACTGAAATGACCCACGATATCAAGACGAACGTCCGCAGCGCGTCAAGGTCTTGATTCTCCGACAACGGGAACGAAAACGAGCGAAGCGACCACCTCGTAGAGTCTCTGCCACTCCACGCGCAGACAACCTCCTTGATCCGAGTAGCCGAAACTGCTAGGCGAGTCGGGACATCATCGGTTCGGAGTTCAGCTCCAGAACGCGCGCAGCTCCCTGTTGAATTGCTGCGACCTCTCCTCTGGGAAGAAGATTCGTGCGCCAGTGAACACTACGCGTAGCGTCGGGCCCGCCAGCGTCCTCTCCAGCCACAGAGACCACTTGATGTCGAAGTAGACATCATCGTCACCCCAGACAATCAAAGCGGGCACTCCGAGGGCCCGCAGTTGCGGCTCGATCAAGACAGTATGCTCGTTATCGAAGGCATTCACGAAACTCTCAAGGTCATGTGTTCGTTGCGGTGTGCGCACATGCGGCTGCAGATATGCCTCGATCGTCGCATCGCTGACAGCCTCGGGCTTTTCATACGCCGGCCCGAGGGCCTGCGCCGAGCGGTAGACGTTCTTGTCTTGAAGCATGGCCGAGAGAAGTCCGGGTAATCCACCATCAGCGACCAACTTGACGAATGGCTTGAAAGCCTCGGGTGGCCAGTTATCATGCGTATCGCAGTTGGTGAGCGTGATCGAGCGCACGCGCTCCGGAAAAACCGCCGCGAAGATTTGGCAGATCCCGCCACCGCTGTCGTTACCAACCAAGTCGACCTGATCGATGTTCAACGCATCGAGGAATTCAGCAAGCATGTGTGCATTCGCTGTCACCGATACTTCCTGGTTCGCGCCAATTTCGGTACGACCATGGGCGAGCAGGTCCGGCGCGATACACCGTCGCACATCGGAAAGATTGTCCAACTGGTTTCGCCAGAAATACCCATTCAACAGCACACCGTGGACGAACAGAGCTACCGGTCCGCTGCCGCGTTCCACGTAGCCAATGCGACCGGACGGGGTCTCGATGCTGCGAGCATCTTTGAAGAAATCGCCAGGGATCATGACAAAGTTCCTTTCGACGGCCGCCGGTGTTGGCGGGGACGATTAAACCGTCCTAGTGATCCCGGGCGCTATCGAAATCTTTAGCAACGGGGATTCTGTATTCAGGGCAAAGTTGTAGCCGTGGGAATCTGACATGCTCTGACACAGTCGCCGAGTCGGACATCGTCTTCGCCGAGTGAACGTATCCAACTGACTGCTTCTTTAGGCTATCCATATTTCATACAATGAAGTCGTCATTCAGTTTCATCGCCGACAAACGACCGAACGAAGCACAGATGCGTCTTCGTACCGCCCGCCCGTTGTTCAGCATCCGCTGTTTTCAGAACTGGGTCAGACCTCCATCGACGCTCAGTTCGATGCCCGTTATGTACGAGGACTCGTCGCTCGCGAGAAACAACACCGCCTGAGCGAGTTCTGCAGCATCGCCAAATCTTTTCAGCGCGATCTTAGATTGCAGGTCGCCCGCAACCGCGGAAAGTTGCGCCTCGCTCAGTCCTATCTTGCTGTAGAACGGCGTCGAAATCGCCCCGGGACTTACCGCATTCACCCGGATGCCGCGTGGCGCCAACTCTGCGCCCAGAGTGCGCACTAAAGAGCGAGTTGCGGCCTTCGTCGCAGCGAGGATCGACAGCCCGGGTTTGCCGACGACGTCGAGAAACGATGTCGTCACAATAATGTTACCTCCCTTCGGAATCAGCGGTGCGGTCTTCTGGATCGTAAGGAAGGTACCGGTGAAGTTCAGCGCCAGGTTATCTTCGATGTACTGCGGTGTAATCGCTTCCAGCGGCGCAACTGTGCTCGCGCCCGCGTTGGCAAACACTATGTCGATGCGACCGAATTTCGCGTGAGATTGCTCGACAGCTCGTTCAATGTCAGCTAGCTTACGGACGTCGGCTTGCACCAGCAATGCCTCGCCATTCAACTCCTTTCCCGCCGCCTCCAAGCGCAGTTTGTTAGAGCCGAGAATCACGACCTTCGCGCCCTCGATCTGAAATAACTTAGCAGACTCGAGACCAATTCCCGATGTGCCGCCGGTGATAAAAGCAACCTTATCTTTCAGCTTCATTTTCAATCTCCAAAATATGTCACGGGATGCGACCTGCATGGTCACAAACCGCAGTAGACAGCTCTGATCAGAGTTTGCCGTGCCGAAATTGAGGGAATCTCTAGGTCATTTCGGCAAGGTGTACTGCCGTGTCATGTCCAACCCGAATGCCACGACTTACGCCTCGCTACGCAGTGGTTCATCGAGCTCTACAACGACCCGCTTGTCATTCACCGCGGAGCGTTGATTCCATCAACGTGTGTTGCGATCGACCCCGGCAGGCGTCCACTGGCAGTACGTGCTCAAGGACTCCACTCAGCGGACACCTCCCGCCTTGCAGTCATTACACTGTCTCGGGAGCCTTCCGCGCTATCAGAATCTTTAGTGTTACGCGCGGGCGGCGCTCACGAGGCTTCCGCGGTTGGCGTGTGATACGCCTCATTCCGAACTGTGGCTGCTCACGATTTCGATTCTTGCCTCTGGCCTCCCCCTAATAGATGCCTCCATGGGTCTTCTCGCGATGGGCGAGGCGATTAGTGGGGGCGCGGCCGATCTCCAGTGGATCATCAACGCCTACCTTCTACGCCTATAGCGCTCTGCTATTTCTGGGCCGCGCAATTGGAGATCGCTACGGACATGCTCGTCTGCTCGTAGTGAGCCTGGGACTATCGCAGTTGCCTCGGCAGGATGACGGTTCGGCGTTAAGTTTACGAGGCTTACTGGTCATTCAGGGAGAGCGCCGAGATAGGCGTGAATTTGAGCGACCACGGCTGCGCCCTCGCCGACGCCCGCTGCCACTCGCTTGATCGATCCGGACCTGACGTCCCCAACAGCGAATACGCCGGGACTACTTGTCTCAAGTGGCATTCCGGGAGCCGCACCGGTAACGACAAAGCTATTTTTATCGAGAACAATGCGTTGGTCCAGCCAGTGTGTATTGGGATCCGCGCCGATGAATAGGAACAAATGCTGCGCTCCGATCCAGCGCGATTCAACATCTTCCTTTGACAGTTGGATGCGCTCGATCTGGCCATTGGCGCCATCAACATTCATGACCGCCGTACGAGTATGCAGTTCGACGTTATGGGTCGCGCCGATCCGATCGATGAGATATCGCGACATCGAAGCATCGAGATTTTGCGCCCGAATGACGAGATGAACCTGACGTGCGTGCCCGGAGAGAAACACCGCAGCTTGGCCTGCCGAGTTGCCGCCGCCGACGAGCACGATATCGCGCCCTTGCACAAGATTGGCCTCAATAGGCGTAGCCCAATATGAGACGCTCGACCCCTCGAATTTATCCAAACTCCCTATGTCCGGCCGCCTATATTTTGCACCCGTCGCGATCACCAAGGTGCGGCCTCGAACCGTTACCCCATTGTCGAGTTTCACCCGATGTTTAGGCGGGCTCGAACTATCAAGCTCGTGCACTGAAATTGGTACGGCGAATCTAGCGCCGAACTTTTGTGCCTGAATGAACGCGCGCGCCGTAAGGGCTTGGCCCGAGATGCCCGTGGGGAAGCCCAGATAGTTCTCGATCCGTGACGAGGCGCCTGCTTGACCGCCGAAGGATCGGGAATCAACAACCAGAACCGATAGACCCTCGGACGCGGCATAGACCGCGGTGGCAAGTCCGGCGGGGCCGGCGCCAACTACAACTACATCGTATTCCGAATCCGGTTCAAGGTGAGGTGTAATCCCAAGGCCCACACCGGCTTCCGCGTCGCTCGGATTGCGCATCAGCATGCCGTTCGGGCATATGAGAATCGGGAGATCTTCTCCGTAGACCCCAAGCCGCTCGATGAGCTGGCGACCTTCAGCATCGTTCGAGTCAATTAGGTAGTGGGGATAGCTATTGCGCGTCAGTAGGCCGCGCAGCCGCACTGTGTCGGTTGACGCCGCCTCACCAAGGATGACCGAGCCTACGTTTTCACCCTCGAGGAACGCCGCCCGCCGCAGAATAAACGCGCGCATCATGAGTTCGCCGATGTCTGCACTACCGATAATCAAAGAGCGCAGATGCGGCAGATCGAATGGGTAGGCAAGACATCCGTAAGGTCCGGCTCGCACTACGGCGAGCGACGCCTGGCCGCTTAAGTCGCTTACCTCTCCGCTGAACTGGCCCGGTCCACCGCTCGCGAAAAATTTCTCGCGGCCGAGACCGTCGCGACGGCTGGCGATGATACTGCCCTCTACTACAAGCCACACGATCGTATCCCGCTCGCCGACATCGAGAAGAGTCTCGTTGGGTGCAAACCGTTTCGTTGGGCCACTCGCAAATTTGAGCGCGAACTGGATCTGTGGCGCGCTTAAGGTGGGTACGATCTGGTCCTTACGTTGATCTATCAGCACTCGAAAACCCTCATACGAGCTGATCAATAGGGCCGGCGCAGGCCTGTTCGGCCCATGAAAACCCATAGGTGCCCTCTAGCGAGGATCATGTGAGCGCGTCATGAAACATGATACCGAGGGTGCGGCGATGGCCGGAGTGAAGCTTGCTGACCCCATGGCGCATCTTCACTTGATACTCGCCACGGGTTCCACGGACCGGGCGGTTGTTCGCGGTGAATAGGACCGCATCGCCTTTATTCAGGGGTTCGATAATCATCCCCCGCGTCTGCAGTCGGGGACGTTGCTCCGCCATGATAAATTGACCGCCCTCGAAGTCTTTGCCGGGTTTACTGAGCAAAGCACAGACTTGAAACGGGAACATGGTTTCACCATGCTTGTCCTGGTGCAGGCAGTTGTAATCGCCTTCGACATAAGACAGCAGCGACGGCGTAGATTGTTTCTGGCCCGTTTTCGCGCAGAGTTTCAGGTATTCGGACAGGCGCACTGGGTATTTAGATGGTTTGCCAAGCCGTGCCTCCCACGCATTGCCGAGCCTGGCAAGGTGCGGATAAAAGGCCGCTCGGAGCGCAGCGACCAAAGGCGGAAGTGGATAAGACAGGTACTTGTATTCGCCGCGGCCAAAGCCGTGTTGGGCCATTACAACCTTTCTGCGGAAGCGCGCTTCGTCCGTGTAGATGGCAGACAATTTATCCGCCTCATCCATTGACAGCAGGCCGGGCAATGTTGCCCAACCTTCGAGGTCCACCGTCTTCGAAACCGTCTCCCAATCGTACCCGGCCACACGATTCAATACCGATTTCGGGGCGTTGCCGGCGTCCTTAGGTGCAGTTCCGGCCTTGGATGAGGCGGGCATAACGATTCCTCCGGTTGTCACTGATTTTTTTAATTGAGGTGCAGTACACATTGCCTGAGTAACTGACCCCCGTTCCTATGGAGAAACGAATGTTATGAGCTGACCGGATCATGGATCGACAAAGTTGATCGTGCCGAGAAAATCCATCATCTTCCCCACATAGACGCCATTGTTGCGTAACATCACATAAGCCATGACCACGTGGAAAAACACGCTGGGAACTATCATCTGTAGTCTTCGCCGCTCATACGCTTTCCTTCTGCCACATGCACTTTAGTTTTCCAAGCGATCGCCCTATCGCGCTACCAAGATCTTTAGCGATCGAACGGCAGCCTGAAATATTCCTGCGAGTGCCCTAAGTAATAGAACTCTCTACAAGCTTGTATCGGGCGGCGGTGGAATCGGAAGTGCGACATCGGTGGCCATTTTCCAGCCGGCTGGCGTTCGGACCCACCCGACAATCATTAGAAAAGGCTTCGGCACCGGCGGCTGACCGGCATACGCAACAGAAATCTGCAACGGCACGTAGGTCTCTGCCACCTCAGCAGACAGACCCACCGCTTTCTCCTTTGAATATTCGGGGCTCATGACAAAAGTCCCCTGATATAAGTCATGGAAATTAGTTACTCTCGGATCGAGTCTGACGTTGTTACGACGGTATACTCGATATCGAATTGTCCTTTCTTGTGGTTACGCTGACTCCAATATGATGCGGCCGATCAAAATCCTGCTGCAAACGACCATTCCGACAACGCTCGATGATTGGTCTATTGCGCGCTTTAATCTCCTTGCCCAGTTTCTAAGGGAGCAACGGGACGAACGCGGCAAAATGCTGTTCGACGTCATCTCGCGGGATCGCGATGGGCTCGGCGCGCCGGACCGGGTTTTGTCGGCACTGGACCAAAGTGATTTTGATGAGATGTGGCTGTTCGCCGTTGACACCGGTGAAGGTCTTACCGCAGAGGACTGCGACGCGATTACGCGTTTTCGCGGCGCCGGCCGCGGCCTCATGGTAACTCGTGATCACATGGATCTAGGTTCCTCGATCTGTACCTTGGGCGGGGTGGGCGCTGCCCATCATTTTCATACCCGCAACATCGATCCTAATGCTCTGCTTGAACCGGATGATCCTTACACAACGTATATTTCCTGGCCCAACTTTCACTCGGGGCCCAACGGTGGCTATCAGGAAATACATGTCAATACACCGGCGCACCCGGTGCTGACGAATCCAGCATCACCGACCGGATTGATCCGTTATTTACCCGCGCATCCGCATGAAGGTGCCGTAAGCGCGCCGGCGAATCAAGGGGCGCGCGTTATTGCTTCCGGTATCAGCAAGGCGACCGCACGGCCTTTCAACATCGCCGTCGCATTCGAGAGCGAAGACGGTAACGGGCGAGCGATCGCGCAAAGCACGTTCCATCATTTTGCCGACTACAACTGGGATACCCGAAAGGGAGCCCCCTCTTTCGTTGATGAGCCCCCTGGCGATGGGATCTTTCGAAACCCACAAGCGCTAGCGGATGCCCATCGATACGTTCGCAATGTCGCTCTCTGGCTTGGTGGAAAGGACGCTCGGATCTAAGCGCACCAGATAGGCCGTAACCCCTTCTCGCGGAGGTTCCTTAAGAACATGGCGCTCGGGTCCATTTGCACTACCGTATGGCCTGCAATTGCGAACGATAAGCACGGCTTATCGAAATAGGAGTGCGAACGAACGCCAGCGCGGAAGGCGCACGCGGCGAAAAGACCTTTACAGCTCGACGCCATTTGTCGCGCGCCGCTTCGCATAATGTTCTGAGTGACCGGAATGGCCCTCACGCGCATTTCAACGCGACCTGCAAGATGCCTCAAGTCCGGACCAACGTAAGAGCTAGCGGCAACCGCGCGTCAGTCGATTCGCTAGATGGCAAGTCGCAACGTATAACACGCGTTCAGGTTCGGCGCGGGTTTGGCGCGACGCCCTAGTTGCGGGGGCGTATATCTGACCTGATCGCCCCGTTCGATTGCCGAGCCTGTAGCTCACCTTATGGCCTTGGCACGCCTCTGGGCTTCTCTTTTTCGCTGCCGGTCGTGCATCCGGCGTCGCACTGTTCGATGTTTGGCAACCTGCGCAGGTCCGCCTCGGTACTCGTTCATCACGTTCCAAACCCAGCGCAATTTCTTGTCGTAGTCAGGTCCGAGAACTTTAATTATTTGCTGTGCGGTAATTCTTGGCCGAAGTCTCATCATCTCGCCAATACGGATGCGGGTACCGGTCCAGTGATCGATTTTCCATCCCATGCGTCGATATGCGGAACTTCGGTTAGCAGCAGCTGTACGGCCTGCTTTCAGATACCGCCGCGCTGACTGCTCGGGCATTGGCTTCCCGGGTCCCAACTTCTCCATCAGTTGCTTCGATGCTATTGTGGGATGATCCTTCAGTATCGCGTCGACGCGTGCGTGTACGATTTCGATATTCTCGAAGCGTGTAGGGTGGTGTATCCCAAGCCGCTCTACTGACCTTTGGAGAGACGATCCCCACCATTCTTTTTCCTTGGGAGACTTAATACCTAGCTCGTTAAGTTTTCTTGCTGCTGCGCTGAATGAAATTGGTTGTCCGGCCTCTCCCGGTTGCGCTAAAGCCCACTCAATGTAATAGCGATGAGCTTCCGTCCACTCGTTAGTGGCCTTCAGTTGGACCGCCCGTCCCATTGTGGCGATTCGTCGTCTCTTGGTTTTCGAGTGCAACTGGAACCCGAACTTCCGCCCTTTGTTCTTTTGAATCGCGAAGGCAGCTCTCAGGCGCTCGGAAATCATTTTTCGCTCTTGCTCGGCCAGAGAAGCGTAGATATGTAACGTGAAATCGTCGACGTCCTTCCCCAGCGCGGCGACAAGGAAATGTACCTTGTGCTCCATCAATCCGGTTATGAAGTGTACGTTTCGCGATAGCCGATCTAATCGCGAGACAACTAGTGGACACTTTAGTGCGCGGGCTTCCTTCAGCGCCGCCGCAAGTCCTGGACGGAGCAGAAGCGCATCTTTTCCGGCACCGGTCTGGATGTCTTGGTGCCAAGATTTGATCGAGAATCCTTCCCGTCCCCCGAAACCTGCAACGTCTCGCCGCTGCGCCTCCAGTCCCAAGCCGCTTCGTCCTTGTTCCCTAGTGCTGACTCTCACATAACCGACTGCATACTTCATAGCGAGGCACTCCGTGACACTTGGTCACACACCGTAGCTCGTTACGGAGTGGGACAAACAATTTAAATCCGCTAGCGAGCCTCAAGGTTCCGAATTCTGCCTGCATGCGCCGCCGCGCGATTAGTATTGCGCTGCAACTTCGCATAGGAACAATAGAGTAAAGTTGCGGACTGGCCTCGCTGCCTACATTGCGCACGATGACTAGCGGGGCAGCGCGCGACGCATTCCGACCTACGGCTTAAGATGAGCTATGACCTCGAAAGCTGCCAAACCGCTCCGGCTCGTACCGCGCAATATTGTGATCTGCGCTTACGACGGTGCCAACTTGATGGACATATCCGGGCCGCTGCAGGCTTTCAGCGACGCTCGCTTCGGAAATGGCCGTCCCGCCTATCAGGTCACGCTGGCCTCGGAGATAGGTGGCCCAATTGTCACCGACACGGGCGTGAAGGTGGAAACTGTACGCCTCGATAGAACAGTTCTTGGTTCCGTCGACACGCTGCTCGTTGCGGGCGGAAATTTGGCAATTCGGTCTGTCGCGACGGAATCATTGCAAGCCAAGTTAGCCAAATATTTGGACCGCCCACGCCGACTCGGGTCCATCTGCACCGGGGCATTCGTTCTCGCCGCGCTCGGAGTCCTCGATCGCCGCGATGCGACGACGCACTGGGCCTATTGCAGCCAGCTCGGGCGCGAGTATCCGTCCACCACCGTCAAGCCCGACGCGATTTTTGTCACCTCGGGCCATATCTGGACATCTGCTGGAGTCTCTGCCGGGATTGACATGGCGCTGGCGATGATCGAGGACGATCTGGACCATTTGGCCGCGCTGAGCGTAGCCCGTGGAATGGTTCTTTTCCTGAAACGGCCAGGCGGCCAGGCGCAATTCAGCGTCGAGTTGCGCGGCCAGATGCGTGACGCGCGCGGCCGATTTGGCGATCTTAATGACTGGATCCGCACGCATCTCGATGCAGACCTGTCAGTCCCCGCGCTGGCAGAAGCGGCAAAGATGAGCCCGCGCAACTTCGCTCGTCTCTATGTTCGCGAGACCGGGGAAAGCCCTGCTCGAGCGGTTGAGAAGTTGCGCACCGAAGCAGCCAGACGTCTGCTCGAGTCGGCGCATGACCCTGTACAAGTTGTCGCGCGTCGGGTTGGTTTTGGCGATGATGAACGCATGCGCCGCGCCTTCGTAAAGACTTATGGCGTGTCTCCGCAAGATTATCGCAGTCGTTTTGGGCGCGCGCGCTTGAGACGCCGTTCAACTCACCCCTGAAATACCCCCGAAATTAGTTGGCCGAAAACGAGGGCTGTCTGTCATTGTCACTGCACCTCGTTGGAACTATCTTTCGGAAGAAATGAGCCGGCCGCTATAGAAGAATACGTGGGTATGCCAGTTACTATCGGAGGCCGTGTTGCGCCGGACTCGGAGCTCGCCGGCAAAGCCGAAATGCTCGCTGCGCAAGCCCATCCGAAGGTGCTACTCAATCACCTCCACCGGACATGGTGGTTCGCAGAGTTCATTGGCAGGAAGCGGGAGATGAACTACGACAGTGAGCTGGTGTATGTCGCGTCTCTGCTCCACGACCTGGGCCTTTCCGAGGAATATGCTACCGACAAGCGCTTCGAAGTGGACGGCGCCGATGCCGCGAGCAGATTTCTGCACACTCATGGCTATGCAAAGGCGAAAACCGGCATCGTCTGGGATGCTATTGCTCTTCACGCCACCGCTGATATCGCCGATCGCAGGGAGCCTGAGGTTGCTCTTGTCCACTTCGGTGCCCATGTCGATGTCATGGGGCTTCGTATTGACGAAATTTCACCTCAACTGATTGACGATACGATCGCGCTCTATCCGAGGCTCGGTTTCAAGAAGGCATTTACGGAGGCGCTGGCCGAGGTCGCCAGGAAGAAGCCGCACACTGCCGTCGGCACTGGTTTGGCGGACATCGGGCGCCGCCTGGTGCCGGGTCTCGATATCCCGAACGTATGCGACATTCTCCTTGGGGCGCCGTTCGAAAGCTGAGACGTCCGCAATCAGGTCTCGCGGCAATTGTACCGACACTATCTGTTGAAAGGAGTGAACAATGGAAGGCGCGGCGACCTATAAGGCAGTACAGGCGATCAGCCCTGGACGTCTGGAGCTGGTAGAGAAGCCCCTGAAAGCTCCGGGCCACGGTCAGGTGCGTATCCGCGTCGAGGCCTGCGGCGTGTGCCACTCAGATTCGGCGACGGTCGAGGGCATCTTGCCAATCCAGTGGCCGCGCGTACCGGGTCACGAGGCCGTGGGTCGGATCGATTCCATAGGCGAAGACGTTCAAGGCTGGGCCGTTGGGCAGCGAGTCGGTGTTGGCTTCCTGGGCGGTAGCTGTGGTTACTGTGAGTACTGCCGCGACGGCGATCTCGTGAACTGCAAGAACCAGAGTTACACCGGCGTTCAGCAGGACGGTGGCTATGCCGAGTCGATGATTGCCAAGTCCAGCGGGCTGATGTCCGTGCCCGACGAGATGTCCTCCGTCGATGCCGCCCCACTGTTGTGTGCAGGCCTCACGACATTCAGCGCTCTGCGAAACTCCCCCGCGCGAGCAGGCGATCTCGTCGCAATACTCGGCGTGGGAGGACTGGGGCACCTTGGCGTGCAATACGCTCGCCGGATGGGCTTTGAGGTCGTCGGAATCGATCGTGGCGCCGGCGATCGAGCGGAGCTCGCGAAAAAATTGGGCGCCCACCACTATGTCGACAGCACCGTCTCCGACGTCGCCCAGTCACTCCGGGCTCTCGGGGGCGCGACGGTCGTCTTAGCCACCGCCTCCGGTGGCAAGGCGGTGGCGGCCGCCCTTAACGGACTACGCCGCGGCGGGGTCGTGATCTCACTCGGCGCGACCGACGAGCCAATCGAATTGTCCGCCTTTGCACTGTTGTTCCAGAGCTTGGCTGTCAAAGGGGCGTTGACAGGGACCCCAGCGGCCGGCGACGCGACGCTCCGGTTCAGCACCATAACCGAAGTCACGGCTATGGTGGAGACCATGCCGCTTGAGAGAGCCGCCGAAGCCTACGCAAGGATGATGGCGGGACAGGCACGATTTCGGATGGTTCTGACCATGAGCTAAGTACCGCACATCGACATTCGGTGCGCTGACACGGAGGCTACGTGAATAGAGATTTGAAAGCGGTCACTAAAAAATTCTTCGCCGCTTATGACGCGCATGACGTCGACAGCATGATCACTCTTTGCGCTGAGGGGGCTCAAGGACGATATGTCCCCTACGGCAAGAACAGTGTCGTGCCAATCCGTGGCGGCCTTGAACAAATTTGGCGCGGCTTTCCGCAGGCCGTCCCCGACTTCGGAGCCGAAATCGTCGAGATGATCCAAGCCGAAGAGAACACCATCGTCGTGCAGGCGTTGGTCGGTGGAACGATGCCTGCGGATGTCCCTGGCCTCGTAGAAAAGGGTGAAGTCGGACGGATCGCCCACGCTTACATCGTACGCTTCAACACGGACGGCAAGATCTCGCGCTTGGATTGCTATTGGGACAACACCGCCATAAATGCCCTCAAGGCGAGTGCCCTCTAGGCGCATTTAATTGGAGACTGACAAGGACGTAGCGCGCAACGGACCGTAGCGTCTGATTGTTGAGAATATGTTTGATATTTGGAGCAAGGCTGCCATGAATCGATTTCAGAAAGTCTTCGACGCGCAAAAGGCGCTCTTCGCCTCAGGAGTCACCCGTACTTACGAGTGGCGCGTCGAGCAGCTCGACCGCATGGCGCGCATGATCAGAGAGAACGAAAGACGCTTCCAGGAGGCGATGGCCAAAGACTTCAAGACGGCCTCTCAGGAGGTCATCTTCGAGACCCAAGCCTCAGCGGGCGAAACAGAGGTCCAGAAAAGCCAGCTGAAGGAGTGGATGAAGCCAGTTGAAGCGCCCGTGCCCCGTTTCCTCGCCAGAACCGGCCATAAGGGGATGGTCTATCGAGAACCTTATGGTGTCGCGCTGATCATTGGTCCGTTCAACGGACCCTTGCTGCTACTGATCCGCCCGGCATTGGCCGCACTCGCGGCAGGGAACACCTGTCTTCTCACATTGAGTGAGGCGCTGCCGGCGACGACTGACGTATTGCTGGACTTGGTCCCAAAATATTTCGACCCGGTCGCAGTGACCGTCGTGGCCGGCGGTAAGGAACAGAATACCGAGCTTCTGAAGTTGTCGTTCGACTTTATCTTTTTTACCGGCAGCACGGTGGTCGGCAAGATCGTCGCACGCGCCGCAGCGGAGAACCTCACGCCCGTCCTTCTCGAATTGGGTGGCATGAATCCCGCCGTCGTTGACCAGACCGCCAACGTTCCGGACGCCGCAAAAAAGATCGTGTGGGGCGCGATGGCGTGGGGCGGCCAATGGTGCACGTCGCCAGGCTACGCCTATGTTCACGAATCCATTGCAGGAGCTTTCGTCGCCGAAGCCGAAAAGGCGCTGCTGGAACTCTTTGGCAAAGATCCGAAATCCAATTCGGACTATTCCCGCATCATCAACGCACGCGCAGTGGAGCGGTTGGCCTCACTCATTGACCCCTCCAAGGTCATTGCCGGTGGCAAATCAGATCCGCAATTTCACTACCTCGATCCCACGCTCCTGTATCCCATCACCTGGGAGGACAAAATCATGGAGGATGAGATATTCGGTCCCATCCTCCCAATCCTGACATTCAAGTCCTTCGACGAGGCGATGAAACGGATGGCGGCGACCCCGCGGGCGCTCGCCGGGTTTATCTTCAGCCGCGATCAGAAGACCATCGACCGTTTCATCGGCGAACTCTCCTACGGTGGTGGCGGGGTGAACCTTGTGAACGTTCATTTGTTTGTTGAGACGATGCCCTTCGGTGGCACAGGATCCGCCGGGATGGGCCATTACTACGGAAAATACGGATTCGATGCACTCAGTCACGCTAAGTCCATGCTGATCTCCCCGCCCGACGTCGCGATCGACCATCTCTATTCGCCCTTCGACGACGCGAAGAATCAGGCGCTCAAAGGGTGGTTCGAATACTAGCGCACAAGGCATTCACGCTCGCGCCGCGATACCGATTTGAAAATGCAGAGCTTTTCGGCGTCGCCGCCATTCTGGAGTCTGCCTAGCCATGGTGCGTCTCCTGCTACTCGGAGCATCCGGTGTGGTGGGCAGAGCAGACCTGCAGCTTGCGCTCGAACACCAAGGAGTGGCTGCCGTAATCGCCCCAACTCGTAACGCCCTCCCATCGCACGGCAAACTCACCAATCCGGTGACCGCAGAGCTTGAATCGCTGCTGCCACAAGCGATCGAGTGGTGGTCGATTGACGCCGTTATTTGCGCGCTTGGCAGGTGTTCACCGTAGCTTCATGTGGCTCGATGCGGTGGGGGGTTGGAAGGCAGAGGTGATGTCCCAAAACGGAAGAATTAGGCGCGCAGGCCATCCGCGCATGAGTATATTGCAAAGCAGCGCAATATGATTACATTCTCTATTCGCGAATGGAGAATATCAAGTGAAACGCAAGATTAATCATCAAGTTATCCTTAAACCGCAGGATCTAATGGTCCTGTTCAAACTGCTTGCTGTAGGAGAGAGATCCAATACTTACAGAAGCCTCTCCGACTCTCTTGGCGTGTCATCCTCCGAAGTGCACGCCAGTATCGGACGATCGATATTCGCACGTCTCATCAACGTCGAGAACGATCGACCACTTGTTGTTCGGGCGGCTCTGAAGGAGTTTCTTCTTCACGGAGCCAAGTATGCATTTCCCGCAACCCTGGGATCTCCAGCACGTGGAACTCCAACAGCATACGCCGCTCCTCCGCTTGTTACCCTAGTGTCCCAGCCTGACGAGCTGCCGCCAGTATGGCCGGATGCCGAGGGCAATCGACGCGGCCTCACCTTTCATCCTCTTTATCCAACTGCACCGCTCGCCGCACGAAAGGATCGCATGCTTTATGAGTTTCTCGCACTGTTTGATGCATTGCGTGGCGGCGCCGCGCGAGAACGACAACTTGCAGTCCGAATTTTGAGCGAACGTATCGCGTGAATACGGCGGATATAAATCTGGCCCTTCTTGAGTTGATCGACAGAGCCCTCGGTCCAAAGATCCAAAGCGAGGACGCAAAATCCGAACGGCTTCGGATCGCGCAAAGGGTTCGGGCTCAAATCCTGGTACGAGGACATTCAGACCGGCGCTCGAAAAGCAAGATGAATTCTGCGCTCGCTCGGTCCAAGAAAAAAGTTAGCCTGCGCAATCTGACGAAACGCTCAAAGCCGTTCCTTTGCTCGCTCCGAATTCGTTGCAACGCGCCACGTCTCGATATGTTCTGGCTTGAATTTGATGATGCCGTCCTTCGGTTTACTGCATACCGTTTTAACTATGAATAAGATCGCGTGCCTCTTGCGCGCTTGAATGATCAAATTCGTATAATTTAATGGGGAAGCATGATTAGCTCCTTTGAGCCGACTCGATCGAGTGCATTGGGAGTCACCCCTAAGACGTACGGCTTTACAAGGCGTTTCGATACAAAAAAATAAAGCGGTATCACTGGATAGTCGGCGAGCATCAACCGCTCAGCGCCTTCGAGTAAGCCACGGCGGGTCTCTGGATTCGGGGCATGCGCGGCTTCTTCCAGAAATTTGTCAAATGTTGAGTTCGAATATCCCGTGTCATTATTTGACGAGGTCGCTCGGAAAATATCTAGGAAATTGCTGGCATCGTTATAGTCAGCGTTCCAAGCTAATCGCACCACATCCCAGTCTTTCTTGTCATGCCGAGATTGCAAGAAAACGCGAAATTCCTCGTCAGATAAGCTGGTTTCTATTCCGAGTTCTTGCTTCCACATTGCGGCGATCATAATCGCTGTCTGTTTGATGGATGGACTTGAATTGAACAGCAGTCTCAATCGAAGCGGGGCCTTTGCCGAGTATCCCGCTTCAGCGTAGAGGCGCCGAGCTTCTGCAAGGCGTTCAACATCACTCAATTTCTCCCACTCCCAGCGCTGCGGCTCGTAGTTCCAAGTGCCGGGTGGCACAAAACCATACGCACTGATTTGACCCAGCGCGAGAGCACTTACCAGCTGTCTTCGGTCAATTGCCATCGATAGCGCTTTGCGGAGGTTTAGGTTTCCGCGCAGCGGAGGAGAAGCGAAGTTAATGCCGTAGTATGCCGTCGCCAAATACGGAGCGATGACGAGTTCCGCTGGGTGTTCCTCACGCAGCGAAGCTATTGCATTTGGTGGAACGGTATCGGTCATATCAAGCTGTCCCGCCCGATAGGCGGCGAATTGGGCGTTTTGGTCTGTAGCAATTTGATACAGGACCCTTCCTATTTTCACGTTGGCGCGGTCCCAATAGGCGTCACTTCGCTTTAGGTTCAAATTTGTGCCGGGACGCCAATTGGTTAGGGTGAACGGCCCATTGGACACCCACACACCTGGGTCGTGGGTGCGGGCGCTAGCATCAGAGTAAATTGGAAATGCTGCAGAATGCGCGAGTAGTTGCGGGAAATAAGGTGCTGGCTGTTCAAGATTTACTACAAGAACATCACTACTTGGAGCGGTAACGCCAAGTGACGCTGGTGACAGCTGGCCAGCCATTATTGCCGTTGCCCCCACAATTAAGCGCAAGTCGCTGGAAACCGGAGAGCCTTGTTTGGGGTCTAGTACCCTTTGCCAAGA
>Ga0210406_10003369_pt1 | contig 17575 bp, 18 predicted proteins | sample IncBWC30MmetaG_FD_155454 | JGI IMG/M metagenome (GOLD analysis project Ga0210406, IMG submission 155454) | Forest soil microbial communities from Barre Woods Harvard Forest LTER site, Petersham, Massachusetts, United States - Inc-BW-C-30-M | ecosystem: Environmental > Terrestrial > Soil >... | reverse complement strand
ACAGATCGCCAGCCAGATCGCCACGATTCAGAGCGCCACGGACGAGACGGTGGCGGCGATGGCGCAGTTTGGCGCAACCGTCAAGGAAATGGCCGAAATCTCCACCGCGATCGCCTCGGCCGTCGAGGAGCAAGGCGCCGCGACCGGCGACATCGCGCGCAATGTCGAGGAGGCGGCCAGCGGCACGGCCGCGGTGACCCGGGAGATCGGCGATGTCCGCGCGGTGGCGGGCGAGACCGATGCGGGCGCCGAAGCAGCGCTGGCGACCGCGGCGGCCCTGCAGCAGCAGGCTGTTTCGCTTAAGAGCAACGTCGACGACTTTCTGCACACGATCCGTGCGGCCTGAGAGAGGTGTTTCCGCATAGGCCGCCCGGCTGATGCGAGCTCTTCGCACAGTCTGGGTGGTCAAACCAGCCGGGCCGAGGCATGATGTGGGCTCACATCCGGGACCCCAAGCTTGCCTCCCAAGACCATCGGAGAGCCCGCGCGCCACATTCCCCTTTATGGCGGATATGAAGTCGCTGTCCTCGGATATCGGCCGCGATCAGGTTGTGCCGGACATCGGTTCTGATTGAAGCAGAACAATGCTCCCATGAAGAATTGCAAGTCGGAGGACATTGAATGACGGGATTGGCGCGGCTCGCGCTCGCGGGCTTGCTGATACTAATAGCGAGTGGGACAACGCAAGCCGATGATGTGCTGAAGGCGAAGGTCGGCGTGCTCAGGCTGTCGTCCTCGGCGCCGGTGTTCATCGCGCAGGACAAGGGCTATTTCCACGACGCCGGCCTTGATATCGAGCTGAAATTCTTCGACGCGGCGCAACCGATCGCGGTTGCGACCATCTCCGGCGACGTCGATTTCGGCATCACCGCGTTCACTGCCGGGCTCTACAATCTGGCCGGCAAGGGCACGCTGAAGGTGATCAGTGGCATGAGCCGCGAGAAGGCCGGCTATCCCCTGATCGGCTATTTCGCGGCCAACAACGCCTATGCGGCCGGGCTGAAGACGCCGAAGGATCTTGCCGGCAAGCGCATCGCGGTGACCCAGGTCGGCTCCAGCTTCCACTATTCGCTCGGGCTGCTTGCCGACAAATACGGCCTCAGGCTCTCCGACATGAAGATCGTGCCGCTGCAATCATTGTCCAATGCCGCGGCGGCCCTGAAGGGCCAGACCGTCGATGCGGCGCTGCTGCCGGTCTCGACCGCGCGCAAGCTGATGGATGATGGCGGCGCAAAACTGCTGGGCTGGGTCGGCGACGAGACGCCCTGGCAACTCGGTGCCGTGTTTGCTTCCCCGAGGACGCTCGGCAACAAGCCGCTGGTGACCAAGCTTCTCGCCGCGCTCGATCGCGCCGACCGCGAGTATCACGACGTGATTCTGGCGTCGGTCAGGGACGGCAACGCCGTCATCAACGCGCAGACCAAGCCGCTTCTGGAGATCATCGCCAAATATACCAATCTGCCGATCGAGCAGGTGGTCGGCAATTGCGCCTATATCGATCCGGATGGCAAGCTCGACGTCAAAGACGTCGACAACCAAATCAAATGGCTGCAGAAGCAAGGCTTCGTCGACGAGGGATTCGGCGCCGATGCGATCATCGCCAAGGATTTCGTGAAGCCGGATTAGAGCATGGGTCTCTGATCCTACGCCAAGCGATAAAACGGCCCATCGTCCGGACCGATCAAATCAGGCCTCCACCACATCGCGTCGCGGGTATGTTTGGCGATTTGTCCTTCGACGCCGAGCAGAACCGAAAAGATCGCCATGCGAATGGCGACGCCGCTATCCGACTGTCTGAAGATCGCCAGCCGGCTGTCGCTGTTCAAGTCCTCACTCAGATCATATGCGCCGTGCGAGCTGTCGCGCGGCAGGGGGTGCATGACGACCGTGGATGTGTCGCAATACTGATCGAGGAATGAAGCATTCACCTGGAAATCGGCGGAGTAACCTTCGAACTCCTCCGAGCTGAAACGCTCCTTCTGAATCCGGGTGGCATAAACGAGATCCAATTTGGGGAACGCCTGCCGGAGCGCGTGACGGACTTCAAGATGATGGCCGCGATTCGTCACATCATCGCAAATGCTGACGGGCATTTCCAGCCCACGGGGCGAGATGAAATAAAACCGTATCCCTCGATAGAGAGAGAGCAGCTTGACGAGCGAGTGGACCGTCCGGCCGTATTTGAGGTCTCCGACGACCGCGATATTGGCGCCATCCAGGCTCTTGCCGAGCCGGGCGAACTCATTCTTGATGGTGTAGAGGTCAAGCAGGGCTTGGCTTGGGTGCTCTCCCGGACCATCTCCTCCATTCACGAGAGGGATGTTTGTTGCGCGTGCGAATTCCGCGACTGCTCCGCGTTCCGGATGGCGGACGACGAGCGCATCAACATATCCGCTGATGACCCGGCTGGTGTCGTAGATCGATTCACCTTTCACCATCGAAGAAAATGTAAAACCGGTTGTATCGCAGACCGCTCCCCCAAGCCTGCAAAACGCAGCTCCGAAACTTATTCTCGTGCGGGTGCTGGCCTCAAAAAACAGGTTTCCGAGGACCGCGCCCTCCAAAACCCGGCAGACCTGGCGCCGCCGCGCGATTGGCTCAACTGATCGCGCGATTTCGAGAAGAGATTCAACCCCAGCTCGATCGAACTGGCTGACGGATAGGAGGTGCGCTCCACGCAAGGTCATCGGCAGGTCCTGAAAGTTTTCCGTTTCGATTCAAGCGGGGCTTAATAGAATCGATGAGTGTGGGGCTGCAAGCAGAGTGTTGATCAACTCACATGAGATGCGTCGCCTTGAGCCAGATCCGGACAAGTCGGGCAACGACCCGGTCGGTGATCACGGTCGGTGTTCAAATGTCCTACTTGCCAAACAGCAGGGCGATGGCCGATATGCTGAACGCGGCAAACGCGATCTTTTCGAACCATGTTTCCGAAACGAATTGCATAAGCCGCTTGCCGAGATATGTTCCAACCAGCGAAATCAGCAGAAGCGGCCAGAGCACGTACCAGAGCTCCGCGGTCAAGACATCTCCGAAGCCGTAGATCAGCACCTTCGGAACATTCATGGCCGCCGAAGTCAGCGCGTAGGTCGCGACATAACGCTCCTTGAGAAGATTGAGAGAGGTGAACATCGGTCCCTTGATGGCGTTGCCGCTGCCCAACATGCCGGAGCTCATGCCATAGAGGACACTGAAAACGGGAACGAAGAGTCTGTGACCCGACGGATTCAGATTGGCACTGACATACGGCAGGCCAAAAAGATCAAGAGCGCGACGGCAAGACACTGCTGAAAATAATGCGCCGGCATCAGCACAAGCAGGTAGCTTCCCAATATTGCGCCCGGCAGGGCATAGATTGACAGCCGCCAGGCCACGCTCAGGTCCGCATGACGCCAGAAGAGAAGCAGCTTGCTGATGTTCTGAATCAAGAAATAGACCGTGACGGCCGCGACGCTTGCTTTGGCGCCGAAATGCAGCGCGAACAGAGGAATGAGCACATAACCGCCGATCCCGAGCGCGGAAGACAATATTGATGAAGTGAGGATCGCGAGAACGAAAAACGGGTAGCTCTGTAGACCGGCCATGTTGATGAGGCCTCTCGTTGTTGTTCATAAGCCTCTTGGGTATCTCGTCGCTTGATCGTCTTGTTGATTGCGTTGGGAGGCGTCAGGCCATCTGCATCACGCTGGATGCGATCCGATCGCAGTCGGTCGCTGAAAGCGGATCAAAGGCCGTCATGCCGAACGCCCGCAATCGCTCCTGGGTTGCCAGATTGTTGCGTCCCTTTGGAAGCGTCAGATAGATGCGCTTCGAGATGCCGAGCTGTCGGTAATAATCGATCGAGCCCATGATCCCGAGAACGTCCCCGGCGACATGGACGATGGCACGCACCGGCCGCAGGAAGTTGGGGGTGGAGAGCAGATAAGGGATGTTCGCCTCGATGATGTCCCCACCAAGCTCTGCAAGAACGATCTGGCACTTTGCGCAGGCAAGGGTTCCGAGGATACGCTCTGCTGCAAGCAGCACGGCCTCCTCGCCTGTATATGTGGAGGCGAGTCCCACCTCTGGAAAATCGGCGCAGTGATCTGCGCCAGCGTCCTGCATTGACAGAATGTCCCGCAGGCGCCCGGTGCCGGTGAGCTTTGCCGCGCCGACACGCAGGCCCATTCTCTTGAATGCGCGTATCAGGCCGCCGCTGGCCGTCGTCTTGCCGACTTCCGCGGAGGTCCCGCTGACAAGCAATACGGGCGCGGAGCACGCCTCGGGTTGCCCTCCAAACTCGTGCAGCCTGGAGAGGGTCACCGGCGCAGCCGACTCCAGCATGGCGCCCAATATCCTGACTTTGAGAAAGCCCTTGGACGCTTTCTCAGCGGGTGCGCTTCGGCCATATCCGAGTATTCCGCCATACGCGAGAAGATCCAGGACCGTTGTTCCGTCGATTCTCAGGTTTGGTGGGCAATCGCCATACTCGGACGTGCTTGAGCGGCGATTGCCGAGAACGCCGAGGAAGCGGTCTCCGGCATAGAGCCTGACGTCTCTTCCGTAGCTGTTTTCGAGAGCGCTCACCGAACCGGAATTGCTGAGGACCTCGGCCAGCACGATCGTTCCATCGCCGGCATCGATGCCCGTGGCGAACGAGCACCGCGCCAGGAACTCGGCTGAAAGATGCCGGATGTTCGAGGCAATCGCCTTGATGACGATGTTGCTTGGCCCCACGACCTGCCCGGCGATCGTCGCAAGATCGGAAGAACAGGTCATGTAGCAGCGCTCGGGTGTCCGGCATCATACCGCGTGATGCTCGACAGCCGGTCCATGAATTGGCGCTTATTGGCCAACGGAGATTTGGTCGGGCGTCCCAGATCTGCGCGGCTTCCGGTGGAACAGAGGATCTCGACAAACGCGCTTTCCTGGGCGCTTAGAATGCGATCGAGAGTCCGACGCAAAGTCACTTCCGAATCGACTGTTGCGGTGTGCGCGTATCCGCTGGCGTAAGCGATGGTCGAAAGAGAGAGCCCCTTGGCGATCGTCGGCTGCGCCCCGACAGAGTCGTGGGCGCCGTTGTTGATGACGATATGCTTGAGGTTTGCGCGTTGAGCGCAGTAAGGCAGGGTGCCCATGTGCATCAACAGCGCGCCGTCGCCGTCGATACATATGACGGGCATTTTACTCGCCGCGATGGAGATGCCCAAGGCGATGCTGGAGGCATGTCCCATGCCTCCGATTGTGAGAAAGTCACTTGCGTGACCCTCGCCCCGCCGCGCGCGCAGCTCGAATATCTCGCGTGATGCCATTCCCGTCGTCACCACATTGATGGCGTCAGGCGGGAGCATGTCGAGACAGGCAGACAGCGCCGCTTCGCGTGTGAAGCCGGAAGCGGGTGCAGCGTTGCCGCCCGCGTGCGAGAAGGTGTCGCGGCGGAAGACGATGGCGACCGGCTCCTGAGCGGCTTTGGCATGGCAAATCAGCGAGCGGACGAGCTGCTCGTGGTCCGGTGTCGACGCGTCAACGACGCAGTGCCGGATTTGCAGGGTGTCCAGCAGCCTGTCGGCCCTCGATGCGCAGACCCGCGAGCTGTTGATGGAGGATTTCATCGGCCTGCTCGCGGACGGCGCGATGGGCGCGGTGTATGTCACGCATAATCTGGAGGAAGCGATACGGCTTGCCGATCGCATCGTGGTGCTGTCGCGGCGGCCCGGCCGGGTGCGTGAGGTCGTCGCCGTTCCCGTCAAGCGCAGCGAACGCGCCGACATGCCGGCGCGCGGCCGGCTTCTGGCGCTGCAGAATGATCTGTGGTCGTTGATCCGAAAGCAGGCGATCGACGCCGAACGCGAGGTTCAGCATGCTTGAACGCGCGACGCCGGCGGAGCCGCGGCAACCGGAAACAAAAGCGGTAGCGCGGCCGGTCAGGTTTCGCGGCGCGGGCTTTGTCCCGAGTGCGGACCGCTACGAGGGCTGGATCGCGCTGCTGGCGGTGCTCGCGCTCTGGCAGCTTGCCGGCAGTGCGGGTCTGGTCAATCCATTATTCCTGCCTACGCCGCTTTCGATCGGCCGTGCGATCTATCAGCTCGCGGCCAGCGGCGCGCTCTGGCATCATCTGTCCTATTCGCTGATGCGGATCGGCGTCGGCTGGGTGCTCGGCACGATCGCGGGCATCGCGGTCGGCTTTGCCATCGGCCTTTTCACGGTCGCTCGCAGTGTCGGTATCACCTTCATCTCGGCGCTGTTCCCGATCCCGAAGATCGCGCTGCTGCCGCTTCTCATCCTGTGGCTCGGGATCGGCGAGGAGCCGAAGATCGCGACCATTGCGCTCGGCGTGTTCTTCTCCACCGCGATCTCCGTCTATGGCGGCGTTGATGCGGTGCCGCGCAACCTGATCCGCATGGCGCAGAGCTTCAATGTGCCGTTTGCAACCATCGTGCGGCGGGTGATTTGGCCCGGCGCGCTGCCGTCGATTCTCGCCGGCTTTCGCATCACCGCATCCGTTGCGCTATTGCTCGTGGTCAGTGCCGAGATGATCGGCGCCGAATACGGCATTGGCGCCTTCGTGCTGCAGGCCGGCAATCTGATGCAGACGGATCAGTTGCTCGCCGGCGTCGTGATCCTGTCGCTGTTCGGGCTGGCGGTGGGCAAGCTGATCAGTCTCTTGGAAGCGCGGCTGCTGCACTGGCGGTGACGTCAGGGCTGTCGTGGCTGGACGGCCTGTGAAGTGGCCGCGAGATTTTGCGGATGCACACGGATCACGCCGCCACGCGGGCTATCGAGATCGGCAATCAGAAAGAGCGAGAGGGAGACAACGACGGGCAGGATAAAGAGGATCGTTTCACCCTTGCGCCGCTCGCCATAGCCGACCAGGAAGTTGCAGGAGACGGCCATCAGTCCCATCATCGCCCATGCCCCGATCGGGATGCGATTCCACCATGCCGCCTGTGTGTATCCTTGCGATCACGTCATTCATCCCCGCGATGGCAAGGGCGACCACCGGCGTCGGCTGGCTCGACGCCGCCGGAGAAACCGTGCTCCAGAGTTCGGCCTGAAGATTTGCGGTCTGCCGATCGATGTTCTTGGCAAGTTGTTCGTCGCTTTGCTCATAGAATTCGACGCGCAGGTCGAGATATTTCCGCAACAGCCCGCGCGTGCGCGCGCCGAGGTCGCCCGGCAGGAGATCGGTACGCAGATATTCGGTGCCGATGGCGTTGGCCTCCGCTTCCTCCAGTGTCTTGCGCTGGTCGTAGCGTGTGACCGCCATCGAGAAGGTAAAGCCGATGATGAGCGCCAGCAGCGTCAGCGTCGCGGCCTGGATCGTCGCGAAATCGTGGCGCTCGCCTTGCCGAAACTGCTGCGAGTGCCTGCGGAGGAAATCGCCGGCAAAGGCGGCGAAGCCTTGTGCGATCAGAGCAAATGCAAAAACAACAAATGGATTGTCGGTATGCGTGGGCATGGGTCGTTGATCCGGCCTGAAGGCGGCAAGCCGCCTTTTGTGTTCGGCGCCGGATTTTTCGGCCCAAAGGCCAAGCCACCATTGATACAGGTCAAGTCAAGCGTCGGGGCGCATCAAGCCTTGATGCGCGGCGTACGACTGGAAGTAAGCGGCGGCCTTACGCGTTGCCGCGGTCTTCGCGGAACAGATCCAGCTTCTGCTGCACCGGGCGGTCGGAGAAGCTGAATAAGACCGAGTCGACATCCGCCTCGTGGGTGACCCAGTGCCAGCTTGGCACCACGAAAAGATCGCGCGGGCCCCATTCGAAGGTCTGCTCGCCAACGCGCGTGCGGCCCTTGCCTTCGATTGCGGCGAACACGGTGGCATCGGTTGCCCGGTAACGCGCGGTCTTGAAGCCCTTCGGCAGGAGCTGAATGAAGGTGCCGATGGTCGGCATCGCGAAATCGCCGGTCTCGGGATTGGAGAATTTCAGCTTCAGCCCGTGACAGGCGTCCCATTCGTCGCGCGTCTTCGCCTGCTCCAGCGCCTCGCGGGTGTAACTATAGGGGTAGTTGAAGATCGGAGAAGTCTTTGATTTCCGTTTCTCGTCAACAGGCAGGAGATTGTGGCCGTAGCGCGCAAAGCTGTCGCCGGCGGGGCGGGTGATCTTCTGCCGGTCCTCGTTCGATCCTTCGGCAAAGGATGCATCGAAGAACTGCACCATCGGAATGTCGAGCCCGTCGAGCCAGAACATCGGCTCGCTGGTCTCATTGCCGTGGTCGTGCCAGGTCATCGATGGCGTGATGACGAAATCGCCGGGCTCCATCACGGTGCGCTCGCCATCGACCGCGGTGAACGCGCCCTTGCCTTCGAGGATGAAACGCAGCGCGGACTGGCTGTGCCGGTGGGCGGGTGCGACATCACCGGAGATCACCATCTGGATGCCGGCAAACAGCGAGGTCGTGACTTTCGACTGGCCGCGCAGGCCGGGATTCTCAAGGATCAGCACCCGCCGCTCGGCCTCCTTGGCCGTGATCAGCTTGCCGGCCTCGGTCATGTAGTCGCGGATGGTGTCGAACTTCCACAGATGCGGGCGGCACGCGCTTTTCGGCTCCGGCGTGATCAGATCGCCCATCACGTTCCACAGGGCGGAGAGATTTTCGCCGTCGATCTTCTTGTAGAACGCCTCGCGCTCCGGCGTCTTTTGCACCGCTTCCATGAAGGCCTCCCGTCGTTATTGTTGGCTAATTGACAGCATACTTACGATATGGGTAGCGTCAATTGAACGAACCGATAAAAATGCGGGGAGGTTCCGATGAAGCTGCATGGCTATTTCCGCAGCAGCGCGTCCTACCGGGTCAGAATCGCTTTGAACCTGAAGGGTTTGTGGTGCGAGCACCTGCCGCATCATCTTCGCAAGGGCGAACAGCATGCGCCGGCCTATCTCGCCATCAACCCGCAGGGGCTGGTGCCGGCGCTGGAGGACGATGTGGGCAGCATCCTGACCCAGTCGCTCGCCATCATCGAATGGCTTGACGAGACCCATCCCGAGCCGCCACTGTTGCCGAAGGACCCGCTGCAGCGGGCCAAGGTCCGCGCCTTTGCGGACGTGCTCGCCTGCGACACCCATCCGGTTCAGAATCTGAAAGTGCTGGCGCGGTTGCGCGAGCTTGGTCTGCCCGAGGACAAGGTCACGGCCTGGGCGGGCTGGGCCAATCGCGAAGGTCTTGCGGCCTGTGAGAAGCTGATCGCGAACGAGCCCGGCCCGTTCTGCTTCGGCGCGGCGCCGACGATTGCGGACCTCTGCCTCGTGCCGCAGCTTGGCAATGCGCGGCGCTTCGGCGTCGATGTCAACGCCTTCCCACGACTTTTGAAAGCGGAGGCGGCAGCTCAGGCGATGCCGGCCTTCGCGAATGCCGCCCCGGACAAGCAAGCCGATGCCGAATAGGAATAGCAAGAATAACAAGTCGTCCGCCCTCACGATGGACGCGGTCTACACCAAGCCGGGTTATCTGTTCCGGCGGATGCAGCAGATCGCGGTCGCGATTTTCGTCGAGGAGTGCAAGGCCTATGACCTGACGCCGGTGCAATATGCCGCGCTTGTGGCGATCCACACCCATCCCGGCATCGATGCGACGCGGCTGTCCGCGGTGATCGCCTTCGACCGCTCGACGCTCGGCAATGTCATCGAGCGACTGGAGGCCAAACGCTTTGTCGAGCGCAGACCGGCGCGCGAGGACAAGCGGGTCAAGCTGCTCCATCTCACGCGATCCGGCGCGACGCTGCTACGCAACATCATGCCGTCGGTCGATCGCGCACAGGCGCGCATGCTGCAACCCCTCAAGCCCGCCGACCGCAAGGTGCTGATGGCGCTGCTGTCGCAACTGGTCGATCTCAACAACGAGGCGTCGCGCGTGCCGCTGCGCGCCGAAGACGCGCTTGAACATCTCGGGAGGTCGGGTTGATGGCGCAGGCACAGGCGCGGCCGGTCCTGATAGCCGAAGCAAGCGATCCGATCACACTCACAAAGCTCTTGCGCCACGGGGGCCGTCCACATATGGGTTGCCGCTTTCGCATGCTTTCGCAGGGACGACGGGAGAGAGATTACTTCCTCACCACCAGCGCATCGACGATAGAGGCCGTCGTCCCTGCGAAAGCAGGGACCTATAACCACAGGGCGCAGTTTTGCGAAGAGTGTCGCAGCAAGTGCGCGCCAGATAGATCACGCGGTATGGGTCCCTGCTTTCGCAGGAACGACGGTTATTTCCTTCTCACCACCAGCGCATCGACGATGGTCACGCCCTGCCCTTCCGGATGCACCAGCACCGGGTTGAGCTCGATCTCGCCGATGTCGGCGCGGAGCCGCTCGGCCAACAGCGAGACCTGCGCGATCAGTTGCGACAGAGCCGAGACGTCGGCTTTTGCGGCCCCGCGAAAACCTTTCAGGAGCGGCGCCGCTTTCAGTTCGTCCAGCATCGCAGCCGCCTCGGCAGCGCTCACCGGCGCGGGCCGGTAGATCGCGTCACGGAACAGCTCGGTGGTAACGCCGCCGAGCCCGACCATCACCATCGTGCCGAAGGTCGCATCCTGTAGCGTGCCGATGATGATCTCGACGCCCTTCCTTGCCATCGGGCCGACCAGCACGCCCTGGATCGCAGCATTCGGCCGATGCCGCTGCGCGCTGTCCAAGAGATCGCGATAGGCCGTGAACGCCTCGCCCTTGGTGCCGATATTGACGCGCACACCGCCGACCTCGCTCTTGTGCGGAATATCCGGCGACTGGACCTTCATGACCAGCGGAAAGCCGACGCTGACGATCGCGGCATCGAGCCCATCGCGCTCCCTCACCAGCACGTCGTCAGGCAATGCGATGCCGGCGCCACGCAACAGCGCCTTGCTGTCGGCTTCGGAGAACGCGGACAGCTTCAAATGCGCTGAGAGATCTCGCGCCGGCAGCATCGCGCGATCCACCGGCGGCGCCGGCCTGAACCGCGCATAATCGACCAGCCGCCGCATCGCGACGGCAACATGCGTCAAGCCGGACAGCACCACGACGCCGGAGGCGGCCAGCGCCCTGCGCGCGAAATCGGACGGCAGCGTGTAGGAATAGAACACGACCGGCTTGTTCTGCGCCGCGATGACCGGCTTCAGCTCCGCTTCCTTGAACGGCATCCGCGTCTCGCTCGACAGCGACAGCACGACGAGAATGGCATCGATCTCGTCCGAGACGTCCAAGAGCTCGATGCTCTTTTGCAGGCCGCCGGTGTTGACGCCCTGCGCGGTGACATCGATCGGATTGCGCGCGGATCCATAGGACGGCAGCAGCTTCTTGATCTCGGATTGAATCGCTTCCGACAGCTCCGGCGCCTGCAGCCCCTGCATCGACACGGTGTCCGCGCCCCAGATGCCCGCGCCGCCGGACACTGTCAGCACCGCGACGCGGTCGCCTTTCGGCAGCGGGTTGGTCGCGAGCACGGCTGCGATGGTGACGGCCTCGTCGAGATCGTTGGAGACGATGAAGCCATATTTGGCGAACACCGCATCATAGGCGGCCGACCAGCCGGCCATGCTCGCGGTATGCGAGGCCGCAGCGCGCTCGCCCGCGCCCGATCGGCCGACCTTGGTCACGACGACGGGCTTGCCGATCTCCGCCGCGCGCTTGGCCGCCACCATGAACTTGTCGGCGTCGCGGATGCCCTCGATGAACAGCAGGATCACGTCGGTGGAGGAATCCTGCACCATGTAGTCGAGGAATTCGCCGGCCCCGAGATCGCTCTCATTGCCGGTGCTGACGACATAGCTCAGCGCAACACCGAGCGCCTTGGCGCGGTGGGAGATCGCAAAGCCGATGCCGCCGCTCTGCGCGATAATGCCGATCCGCCGCGTGGTCGCAATCAGCGGCACGACGCCCGGCTTGACATCGACGGTCGGGCTGAAAGTCGCGGCGACGTGCTGCGCCTGGCTGTAGAAGCCTTCCGCATTGGGACCGGAAATGCGCATGCCGGTCTTCTTCGCGAGTGCAACGATCGCGTCCTGCATCGCGGCGCTGTCACCGCCCTCCTCCGCAAAGCCGGAGGAGATGATCACTGCGTTCTTCACGCCCGCCGCGGCGCATTGTTCGAGCGCGCCGAGCACCGTGCGCGCCGGAATGACGATGATGGCGAGATCGATCGATGCGCCGATCCCAGCGACCGACCTGTAGCATTTCAGCCCGTCGATCTCGTCATAGTTCGGATTGATGGGATAGAGCCTGCCGGGATAGCCGTTCTTGCGCAGCATCGACAGCAGCCGCCCGGGGATTTTCTCGTGATCGCGCGAGGCGCCGATCAGGGCGATGCTTTCGGGTGCAAAGAAACTGTCGAGCGGATGCGGCATTCGTAGCGGTCCTTGTTGTTGTTATGAAGTGTCCGCTCGATGCGCACGTCCTGAATTTAAGCGGTTAGCTTGACGGTCACGCCGCCCAGCAAAAACCTATTCCCCGACACCTTATATCCTCTCGCCTTCGCGGCGTCGCAGACGGCCGCGACGCTGGCGACCTGGAAATCGAGCCCGCTCATGATCTCAGCTTCACCCTTGACGAAGCGGAAGCAAGCGTTGGGCAGCTTCAGCTCGGGCGTCCCATCGTCCCGCGTGGAGACGGCGACGCCGATGATCTTGCCCCAATGCGCGGCAAGCGCGAATGGATCGGGGCTCTGCATTTCAACGGCGGTCAATGCAAGCGTCACATCCTTGCGGATGAATTTCTGCCAGTCGGGTCCGGCCGGCGGATAGGGACCGAGGATGTCGTCGCTGCCCTCGGTGTGATTGAACTCGATGAAGGCGGCGCGGCAATCGCGCGGATGGAGCTGCACGCCGTGATAGGGCGCATGCGTGATCACATTGGCGGTACGCACACCCATCGCGTTGGCGCGCCTGCCATATACGTCCGGGTCCTCGCAACAGAAGATCGCCATATAGCCGCCGCGCCCCTCGGTCTTGTCGAGGAAGCGTCCCGCCGCGGTGCCGTCGCGGAACGGTGCCACCACTTCCAAGAGGATCGTGTCCACCGGCAGAAGCGCGTTCACCAGGCCGTATTTGGCGACATTGCCGTCGCGATAACAGACATCGAGCCCCATGATGCCGGCGATGTCAGCGATGACGGGCTCCAGATCCGGCGCCACCAGGCAGATCTGCCGCAGCCTCACATAGGCACTCACACAAGAACCCTCTTGTTTTGACGCGTTTTCTTCACGCGAACCGGCTCCCACCCCGCATCCAGTGCGGGGCTCGAAAACGCTCTATTCCCCTCGAAAGACCGGCTTGCGCTTCTCCACGAAGGCCTTGGCGGCCTCCTTGTGATCGGCAGTCTCGCCGGCGCGAGTGTGATGGATAGCCTCGCCGTCGAAGCACGCTTCCAGCGACAGGTGCTCGGCATTGTTGATGTTGCGCTTGATATAGCCGAGCGTGATCGACGGGCCCTGCGCCAGCGATAGCGCAAGCTCATGCGCCGCGGCGGCGACCTCGCCGTCGGACACCACCTTGGTCACCATGCCGAGGCCGAGCGCTTCTTTCGCCGTCAGCACCGGCGACAACAGATAGAGCTCGCGCGCTTTCGCGCTGCCGAGCAGATGGGTGAGGAAATAGGTGCCACCATAATCGCCTGATAATCCGACCTTGGCGAAGGCCGTCGTGATCTTGCAGGATTCGCCTGCGACGCGGAAATCGCAGGCGAGCGCGATCGAAAGCCCCGCGCCGGCCGCCGCGCCGTCGAGCTGCGCCACCACCGGTTTGGGCATCTGGTGCAGAATGCGCGACACGTCCATGCCGCGGCGAAGATTCGTCGTCTTGGCCTCGAACGACAGCGGCGCCCGTCCTTCCGCCATCGACTTGACGTCGCCGCCGACGCAGAACGTGCCGCCGGCGCCTTTCAAGAGAACGGCGCGCACCTCGTGATCTTCCGCCGCGCGCCGCGCCGCCTCGACAAGCCCGCGCGTCATGTCCGGATTGAGCGCGTTGCGCCGATCGGGGCGGTTCATCGTGATAGTGAGCAGGCCGGATTCGAGGGTTTGGAGGACCATTTCATTCGCGCTCATGGGTTCTTGCCTCTGCAGTTTTTGCTTTTCTCCGTCATTCCGGGGCGCGTCGAAGACGCGAGCCCGGAATCTCGAGATTCCGGGTTCGGTCCTCCGGACCGCCCCGGAATGACGCTGAAGCTATTTCTTCACCAGCGGACAGCGCGACGCTTCGAGCGACTGGAACGCCTCGTTGCCGGGAACGGTGGCGAGCAGCTTGTAGTCGTCCCAGCGGCCTTTGGATTCGGCGGGCTTCTTGACCTCGAACAGATACATGTCATGCACCATGCGGCCGTCCTCGCGAATCCGGCCGTTCTTGGCGAACATGTCGTCGATCGGGGTTTCCTTCATGATCTTCATTACCGGAGCGGCGTCGGTGGTGCCGGCCGCCTTCACCGCCTTCAGGTAATGCGTGACGGAGGAGTAGACGCCCGCCTGCGCCGAGGTCGGCATGCGTTTCACGCGCTCCATGAAGCGCTTCGAGAAGGCACGGGTGTCGTCATTGAGATCCCAGTAGAACGCCTCGGCGAGCAACAGCCCCTGCGCGGTCTCAAGGCCGACGCTGTCGATGTCGGTAACGAAGGCGAGCAGCGGCGACAATTTCTGACCGCCATTGGTGATGCCGAATTCGGCGGCCTGCTTGATCGCATTGATGGTGTCGCCGCCGGCATTGGCAAGTCCGATCACCTTGGCTTTCGAGGCCTGCGCCTGCAAGAGGAAGGACGAGAAGTCCGAGGTGTTGAGCGGATGGCGGACGCTGCCGAGCACCTTGCCGCCGGTCTTGAGCACCACATTTGCGGTGTCCTTCTCAAGATCCTGGCCGAAGGCATAATCCGCGGTCAGGAAGAACCAGGTGTCGAGCCCGGATTTGACCGCGGCCAGCCCGGTCACATTGGCTTGCGCGAACGTGTCGAACACGTAATGGACGGTATAGGGCCCGCAGGCTTCGTTGGAGAGCCGGATCGAGCCCGGCCCGTTGAACATGATGATCTTGTTGCGCGCCTTTGCGATCTCGCCTGCGGCGAGCGCCGTCGCCGAGGCCGCGACATCGTAGATCATCTCGACGCCCTGATTGTCGATCATGTCGCGGGCGATGTTGGCGGCAAGATCCGCCTTGTTGAGATGGTCCGCCGCGATCACCTCGATCTTGCGGCCCAGCACCTCGCCGCCGAAATCCTCGGCCGCCATCTTGGCCGCCTCCAGGCTGCCCTGACCGGTGATGTCGGCGTAGAGACTGGACATGTCGAGGATGCCGCCGATTTTCAACGGCGACTGGCCTTGCGCATGTGCCGCAGTGGCCGAAAGCAGCAGCACGGATGCGAACAGGCCGGTGAGCAGTCGATTCATATGAACGAAACCTCCCTGTCGGATGCGCCGCTTGGCCGCGGCATCCATCGTCTCGATTGCAGGTGATCATGCCGCATGCATTCCCTAGCGGCAAGTTGAGCGAAGATTCGCGGTCGCTGCCGTTTTTCCATGGAGCGGAATGGACAAAATGTGAGAGAGCATCTGTGAGAGAATCCGCATCATGACTGCCTTAACCATCACGTCCAGACCTCAACAGCTGCGTGTGATGGTCACCATGTTTTGGGGAATCCTGCCGGCGTTAGCAGCGGGATCGGCGCACGCGGCGGGATGCAAGTTCACGGCGCAGGGTGAAGGACGCGTGGCGGAGATCATCGACGGACGCAGCTTTCGCCTTGCCGATGGCCGCGAGATCAGGCTCGCCGGCATCGAACTGCTCCCCACAGACACAAAAATGGCGGATGGACCTGCCACGCTGAAGGCGATCCTGGAAGGTCGCGACGTCACGCTCAGCGGCGAGGACGACGCGCCCGATCGCTATGGCCGGCAAGCCGCCTTCGTGTTTCTGGCATCGTCAGACACGCTGGTTCAAAGCCTTCTGCTTGCGGAAGGGACGGCGCTGGTAAGTGCTGAAGTCGCCGAAAAAGACTGCGAAGGTATTCTGATGATGTCAGAAGCCGCGGCGCGACAGGCAAAAAAAGGCGTTTGGAATGATTCTACCGCCATAAAAAACTCGGAAATTCCCGACGATATTTTGGCAAGGATCGGGCGATTTGCGGTAATCGAGGGCAGGATTCTGTCCGTACGACAAGCCGGGGCAACGACTTATCTGAATTTCGGGCGTAACTGGACACGGGACTTTGCTGTGACTATTTCAAGGCGCACACTGCCGGCGATTGAGGCGGCCGGGATAGCCCTCAAATCACTCGAAAATCGACGGATTCGGGTGCGGGGGTGGGTCGAAGCACGTATTGGCCCACGCATCGAATTGCACCAAGCAGGGCAGATCGAAATCCTCGACGGAAACTAAACTGCGAAACATACGGCGCGAGTGACGCAAGTGGTTGAGTTTGCCGGACGGCGCAAGTGGGGAATCAGCCGCCGCCTTTGGGCTGCACCGGCACTGCTGTGCCTCGCGCTCACGCTGGCCGCCTGCGGCGACATGGCCCGCTACCAGACCGCAGCCACGCCGATTCCCGTTCCCAAGCCCAACCGCACGATCGCGTCGACACCCGCCTCCGAACGTGAGCATGAGCGCATCCTTGCCTCCTATGGCGGCGGCTATGACGACCCCAAGCTGGAAGCGCTGATCTCCAAGGTCGTCGACCGGCTGGTCGCCGCGTCCGATCGCCCGGACCAGGCCTACAAGGTCACGATCCTCAACTCGGGTGCCGTGAACGCATTCGCGCTTCCGACCGGCCAGCTCTATGTGACGCGTGGTCTCATCGCGCTGGCCAACGACACCTCCGAATTGTCATCGGTCTTGTCGCACGAGATGGCGCATGTGATCTCCAAGCATGCCGCGATCCGGGAGGACCAGGCGCGGCAGGCCGCGATCGTGGCCCGCGTCGTGACCGACATGAGCAACGATCCCGATGTCACCGCCTTTACGCTCGCAAAGAGCAAGCTGACGATGGCGAGCTTCTCGCGCACGCAGGAGTTCGAGGCCGACGACATGGGCGTCGCGATTTCTGCGCACGCTCATTTCGACCCTTACGGCGCCTCGCGCTTCCTCGCATCGATGGAGCGCAACGCGGATCTCAAGGCCGGCAAGACCACGCTCGATCCGCGCGCGCAGGATTTTCTCTCCTCCCATCCGGCGACGCCGGAACGGGTGCAGCGGGCGCAGGCTGCCGCCAAGCAATATGCTACGCCTGAAAACAAGGAGCGCGACCGCGAGGACTATCTCTCGACGATCGACAACATGGTCTATGGCGAGGACCCGAGCGAAGGCTTCGTGCGCGGCCGCCGCTTCCTGCATCCCAAGCTCGGCTTCACCTTCCAGGCGCCGGAAACCTTCACGCTCGACAATACCGCGCAGGCGGTGATCGGCGTACGCGAAGGCGGCGCGCAGGCGATGCGCTTCGACGTGGTACGGGTGCCGCCGGAGCAGACGCTCGGCGATTATCTCAACTCCGGCTGGATGGAAGGCGTCGACAAGACCTCGACCGAGGAAACCACCGTCAACGGCTTCCCGGCGGCGTCGACGACCGCGCAAGGCGATCAGTGGCAGTTCAAGGTCTATGCGCTGCGCTTCAACGGCGACGTCTATCGCTTCATTTTCGCTGCGCGGCAGAAGACG
>Ga0210406_10003368_pt1 | contig 17580 bp, 11 predicted proteins | sample IncBWC30MmetaG_FD_155454 | JGI IMG/M metagenome (GOLD analysis project Ga0210406, IMG submission 155454) | Forest soil microbial communities from Barre Woods Harvard Forest LTER site, Petersham, Massachusetts, United States - Inc-BW-C-30-M | ecosystem: Environmental > Terrestrial > Soil >... | reverse complement strand
AGGAGAGACTGCTCTCCACCTGTGGGCCGAATACATTTGCGCAGACCTGTCGATACATCCTTCGCTTTTCCCTTGCAGTCGCGCGGCGGACCATACATTCCGGGAACATGCAGAGTAGTTGTCCTAATCACCGTTCAGAAGATCCCAATACCCTGGACTGTCCTGAATCCTATTGTGGCCCACTTTGGGCAAGACAATATAAGAGACAAGGCCCTCTTGGAACCGTGAGCGCAGTCGATCCGAACTGAAGCGTGGAACCAGTTCGTCGTTTTCGGCGACGATGATCCGGGTCTGAGCTTTCACCGTAGGTGCGTACCTCCAGGATTCAAACTTATCGCGCAAGAGCCAGCGCACCGGCAAGAAACGATACTGTTCCGAGGCAACGTCCGCGAGACTGTCAAAGGGCGTCACAAGGATAATTCGCGCGATGGGCCTTTGGCTGGCTATCCAGACAGCGACGCCAGAACCAAGGCTCCGCCCGACAACAACCACGTTTTGATGCTCAGCATGCACCCGGTCAAACAGCGCTAGCGAGGCGACGAAGATGGCTTTCTGTGACGGACTACCCGAACTTCCGCCGTAGCCCGGGTAGTGAAGCGCGTAAATGGCTCTGTTGGGAAACGCATCGGCAAGATCGGGAATATCTTGCGAAACATCTTCCGCGTTGCCCCCAAAATAGATAAGAGCGGCGGGGCCGACGTGAGGACGAGTGGACACATGGACTGTCGCAGTCCCGACCGGCAGAGTCATCAAGATGCTGCCTTCGGGATTGAACCTTGGCTGTGGATAGTAGATCAGCGAACGTTGGAAAGCGAACAAAGTCCCGCAGACGACCGCAAATAGTATTACCGCCGATACGATCATAATGATGAATACCCGCCCTGCGGATCTCACGGCTTCCTCTCAATTCGCAAAAGCTGCTCAGCCACGCGGCCCGAGGCGTCTACAGATCATCTAGCCAATTTACTTTACTGCAGATCTTGTTCCTGATAAGCCCCGGTTATCGCAAAGTTCGGGGCCGTCAGGATGAAGTTGCATCGACCAGTTGAGCCGGCACAGCATTTCGGCAAGTTCGTCACGAAGTTGCCGCGAACCCAGTATCTGTTATGTTGCGCCAAAGCACGTCAGGATCCACCATGAAAGACGTCTGCTAATCCGACACAACATAAGCCGCAACACAATTTCAAAGGCCCATCTGGTGCAGAACCGGACGAATTACAATGCGCGTTTGAGTATTCAGCCTGATCAGCTTCATTCTTTGGCTGGTTCAGGTTGCGAATTCGCTCGGCGTCAGCCGTCTTCAGACCAGAAACTCATTGGGCAATCCATCCGCCGTCGATGGGAAGGGATGCTCCGGTAATATTTGACGCAGCGGCGGAGCAAAGAAAGAGTGCGAGCGCGGCAATATCTTCGACCGGAGTGAAGCGCCCGGAGGGCTGCTTTTCGCGAAGAAGTTCAATCGATGCCTCGTCGACTGAGACGTTGGCCTCGGTAGCGCGATCATCAATCTGTTTCTGCACAAGCGTCGTGAGGACAAAACCCGGGCAGATAGCGTTACAAGTAATGCCGCGAGCGGCATTTTCAAGAGCCACGACTTTCGTGAGCCCGATGATGCCGTGCTTTGCTGCGACATAGGCCACTTTGTGGATAGAGGCGACAAGGCCATGCACTGAAGCGATGTTGAGAATGCGTCCCTGATTGTGCCGCTGCATGCCAGGAAGCACGGCTCGGATAGTGTGGAAGGCAGCAGACAGATTGATGGCGAGGATAGCGTCCCAACGATCCGCAGGGAACTGCTCTACAGGAGCTACGTATTGGATGCCGGCATTGTTGATGAGAATATCGACGGAACCGAAATGCTGCTGTGCGTCATGGATGAGAGCGGTGCATTGTTCAGGATCAGCAAGGTTGGCGGGATGATAGAACACTTGCGTCTGGTGCTGCTCTTCTAGGCGATGAGTGAGTAAGAGGGCTTCTTCAGGTGTGGCGATTCCGTTGATGACGAGACGGTAGCCAGCGGTAGCAAAGGCTTCTGCGAAACCCAGGCCGATGCCTGAGGTGGAACCAGTAATGACGGCGGTACGGTCGCGAAGCATAAAGGGTCCTCCCGATTATGAAAAAGAAGAAGAAAGGTATCTTAAGTTTTTGTCAACACAAAAGCACAGGATTTTCTGGGGGCCTCAGAGAGCGCGTTATTCGTCTGATCAGAATCCGTGGTTACGCAACGGTGCCTCTCGGCTGGTGGTTCCTGCTCTCTGCAGAACCGGACATCCATTTGCTATCTGAGACTCCAAAGAGTCCGCACAGAAGATTGAGTTTGTGTTCTCGCCAGTCCCGAAACAAACCGAAGGGAGCCTCTGGAGTTTGCCTCCATCGCTCAGCCCGTCACATGCGGGACCTGGCAGCCTGCGCAGCGGATGATCCTGATATTTTTCCTTCCTGGGGAGGTTTTCACGCAGCCGGCAGTGCCGCTGCGTTTTCCCGTAAGCACGAAGTCCTGTTTCCTGCGCTCCACTGCGACCATGTAGGCGACCATCTTCCTGGCTACGGCAAGCGTCGCCCTGTTCTTGTTCCCTCTCTGGCGTCCAGCTCGCACCGGGTGGACCCGATCTTTCCTTTCCTTCCTGATGCACGTGGCCAGCCGTGTCCTTCACGCAATAGCTGATCGTCCTCTTGTGAACATCCAGTCCGATGTAATACATATCGTCTCTCAAGGAGCCTCCGGGGTAGTCCTCTGAATCAGCTTCACCGCTGCGTTCAGCCTTTGCAACACCTCGTGCTCCTCACTGACTTACATTCAAACAAACCGGAAGTAATCCCGGAGTGCCCGCAAAGTCGTGCTCGGCATGTTCGTGGAGGACCTGGCACGCACTGCGTTTTCGATACCGTTTCCGCCGCCTGCGCACGAGCGATGGGCTATGCGTCGTTTATCTGCCTGTCCCTAGCGTCACGAGCCGTCTTTCAGATGGCCGAGGCTCTTCGAATAAGGTCGAGTTTCTCCTGTCCAAGCCCGTGCAAATCGTCTTCGGTTAGGCGGCCGTCGCGAAGTAGTTGGGCAAACACGAGTGGAAGGATGGAGTAGCGGTAGTCGTACCTTCGGTCAACCTCCCGCCGACGTTCCGTCGGCCAGCTTTCCAAATCCCACAGCTCCGACGGTTCCTCGATCCTCGCGGCTCGGCCTTTAGCTTCCTGGAGGAGAGCTTCCAATTCTTTGCCAAGCGCCAGTTCGAAGGCTCTGCGAGCAACTGTCTTCTCGGCGTGAGACCACTTTAGTTCGTACATCGGGATGACATTTTGAGCTGCCGAGTCCGGTGAGTTGTCCATTTCTGGGTCTCCCGCCCGCATTCTATCGTTTTCAGCGCTCTCTAGCTTTTGCATTTCAACGGCCATTCTGATATCCCCGTTCGGGCGCTTAGTCGCGGTGCAAGCAAGCGGTAGCACTTCTGGATATGCCGGAAGTCACTTATGAGCCGCCTGACGGTTCGATCCCGAGGTGATCGTTGACTGCCTGCACCAATCTCTGCCGCGAACCCAGGTATCGTTCTGTAGTTTCCACAGATCGGTGGCCGAGCAAAAATTGGATTTGTTCAAGTTCCCCTCCTGCGGAATGACACAGCCGTGCGCAAGTCCTGCGCAAGTCGTGAGGCGCCAGATTATCAATGCCCGCGAGCTTCGCGTATTCACGACCGACCCACCAGACCGCTTTCTCACTGGCGGTTACCCCAAACGTGGCCGGTCCTGCTGCTTCAGGCGATAACTGTCGCCGTTCATCTCCAGGATATGAACGTAGTGGGTAGCCGGTCGAGCGGGGCTCCAGTGAGGCGCTCGGAGCCGAGGATTTCGGTCCACTCCTGGAAGGGCAGGTTGCTGGTGACTAGGGTTGAGGTGCGCTCGTAGCGCTGGCTGAAGACCTCGAAGAGCAGTTCCGCGCCGGTCTTGGACAGAGGCACGAAGCCGAGCTCGCCGGCGATCCACGCCAATGGCGGTGCAGCCCGCAATCGAGCAAGTTCCCGCCGCCTCTGTCACCTCTGTGCCACCGCTTTAGAGAGTGCGAAGCTCCGGTGGTTGAAAATCTACTCGTTCCGTCTTTTGCAAGCTATTGAAAATAGGCGCATGTTACGCGTAACAAACTGTTAGATACTCCCCAATTCAATCCACGACCACCTATACAGGGCACCACCGTAAAGTTCGGCGTTCGCTCGTGGGACGCAGAAGCATTCGCGTTGAAGGGTCGGGAGCAACCGGCGTTCTTTGTCTCGTCTGTGCCGGGAATCGCAATCGGAACTTAGAAGAATCTGGAGGCATTTTATGAAATGCATGAGTCTGCGGCGGCTGCGAGGAGGTCAATTCGTGTCCACGCTTCCGAGCACACTCCTTCCTTGGAGGAGAAAATCGAATTCGAAGTGGACGAGATGCCTATGGCGGATTAGCACGGTGGCGGTCGGCGTTCTAACCCTTTCCTCGACGCTCGTAGCACAACACTATTACGTATCACCCGACGGAAATGACAACAACTCAGGCACTTCGGCCTCCTCTCCCTGGCAGACAATTGCGAGGATAAACAATTTCATTTTCCCGGAAGGTAGTGTGGTCTCCTTTCAAGCTGGGCAGACATTTACCGGCTGCCTGGTTTTCAACATTGGCAATGTGCCGTCCTCTTCGGCATCCATGCCCTTCACCGTCAACTCCTACGGAACAGGTACGGCTACGATTGTCTCCAACTGTAGCGGCACGAGCGCGGCGGCGATCACGGGAGATAACGTTCATGGGTTCACGATCGATGGGCTTCGTATCGTGAACGGTGGATCGACGATTTACGGCGTATTGCTAGAAAATCAAACTTCCAACACGCCAACGCAAAATCTGGTCGTGAAAAACTCGGAGATCACTGGCTTTGCGCCGGTTACCGGGAGCCCTAATGGTGGCGAAATCTGGATCGTCGGCTACGCAATGAACGCCAACAATGGGCCCCTCAACAACGTCCAAATTTTAAACAATACCTTGCACGGAGCTACCGTCACCTCGGGTGACGGCGTTGGCGTTGGCGGCTATGGTTACGGAGAAAACATAACCAACGTCTTGGTGCAAGGAAACACGATTTATAACCTGGGGATGCCGACATCAGAAAACGGCGCGGGTATTCTAGCGAACGGATGGAGCCAGGGAACAATTCAATACAACATCATCCATGATATTGGGGCTAACGTTACTTCCTGTGGAGGGGCCTCAGGCATTGAGGCCTTCACCGCTAATAAGATCGCAGTCAGGTTCAACGAGGTATTTAATGTCCAGCCTTCGCCGAGCTACACGAAGGGCTGTGATTGGGATGCTATCGATCTTGATGGCGGGGCCACGAATTCGATCGTTGAATACAACTACACGCATCATAATGCCGGATCAGGCCTGTTGGCGTACGACAAAAGTCCCACTGGCTACACTTGGGGCCCGAACACCTACCGGTACAACATCTCTGAAAATGATGACTGGGCGAGGGCGCAAGGTGGACTGTTTGAGGTTGTGCCGGCCTCTCCTCCAAATGCCATCTATATTTACGGCAACACCTTCTTCGATAACGTGACTACCCAAACGTCTATGACCGGATCGAGTGCATGTTTCTATTATGGTTACTCGGCAGGCACATGGGCGAGCGGATCATTAATCGCAGATAATATCTGTTACATGAATGACTTCGACGAATACGGTCGAAATGGAAACTTCATCTACAATCCAGCCGCTGAAGCGGGAATGACCCTATCGAACAACCTGTACTACACGACCGGCAATTATCCAATCTGGCGCTGGGGTGCTACGCAGTATAAAGGGGTATCGGCTTGGACAGCCACAGGCAACGAAACGAATCCCGTCTGGGGCGATCCGCTCTTGAACTCTGCGGGGGGCGGAGGAACTTGCAATTGGACGCCGTCTGCAGGAATTGGTCCTCAACCGTGCCCGCAAGCATATCAATTGCAGACGGGCTCGCTTGCGCTTGGCGGAGGCGTTGGAGTTGCAAACAACAGAGGCGTGGACTACTTTCAGAGCGCTCTCACATCCCCTCCCAGTATCGGTGCCTATTCTGGAACCGGCGGTGGTCAGGGCACCGCCCCAGGAACGCCTCCGGGAACGCCTACAGATCTAACCGCAACAGCGACTTCCGTCGATCACATCAACCTAAGTTGGACAGCCTCACAAGGCGCTTGGAGCTACAACATATACCGGAGTAGCTACAGTGGCTTCATCCCCTCAGCGTCGAATCTGATCGCAGTGGGCGTCGCTGACGCGGGCTTTTCTGATAGCGGTTTGACCTTCGCGACAACCTACTATTATGTAGTCGAAGCAGTCAACGGGGCAGGTGCCTCTTCGCCCTCAAATGAAGCTTCGGCGACGACTCCCCAGCAACCGCAATACTACGTTTCTTCGTCAGGTAGCGACATCAACCCTGGAACCTTGTCCGCACCCTGGCAGACGATTAGTAAGGTAAATAGTTTCACCTTCCCGGAAGGTTCCATTGTGTCGTTTCAGGGAGGCGAGACCTTTATCGGCTGCTTGATCTTCAACTCGAAAAACGTGCCATCCTCCAGTGCTGTGAATCCCTTCATCATTACCTCCTACGATGGAATTGCTACCATATCATCCAATTGCACAGGGACGAGCGCGGCAATAACGGGAGATAGCGTCAATGGTTTCATGGTGGATGGTCTCAAGATTGTCAATGGGAGCAGCACGATATATGGTGTGCTTCTGGAGAATCAGTCCTCCACCTTGCCAACCCAAACCATGATCGTGAAGAACTCCGAAATTACTGGGTTTGCACCGGCGAGTGGCAGCCCGAATGGAGGTGAGATCTGGATCATTGGTTACGCGATGAATGGCAACAATGGACCGCTCAACAACATCCAGATCCTCAATAACAGCCTCCATGGCGCCACAACTACATCCCCTGACGGCGCGGGTGTGGGCGGATATGGCCATGGCCGGAACATTACCAATGTCCTTGTGCAAGGAAATAGCATCTACAACCTGGGTATGCCCGCTTCCGCGAATGGCGCTGCCATCGTGGCCAATGGATGGAACAGGGGAACGGTCCAACGCAACCAGATTCATGATATCGGCGCAAACATCACCTCCTGCGGCGGAGTATCGGGCATTGAAACTTACAACGCCAACTCGGTGACCGTTGCATTCAATGAAGTGTTCAACGTACAACCTTCCCCGGCCTATACATCGGGGTGTGACTGGGATGGAATTGATCTCGACGGCGGGACAACCAACTCGACGGTCGAGTACAACTACACACATCACAATGCAGGTGCAGGCTATCTCGGGTACAACGGAAATCCAAGTGGAACCACCTGGGGACCCAATACCTATCGCTACAACATTTCGGAAAATGACGATTGGGAAGCTGCCGAGGGCGGGGCATTCGTTGTTGTACCCAATGCACCACCCAATCCTACCTATATCTACGGAAATACGCTCTTCAACAACCTTGCAGAGCGAGGGAACGCGACCCCGGCTTGTTTCTACTTTGGGTATGCCGCAGGAAACTGGGCGAACGGGTCGTTGATTGAAGACAACATTTGCGATATCGGAAACCCAAGCGGCGGTGTAAATCTGTATAACAATCCATACGGACAAACTGGCATGAATTTATCGAACAATCTCTATTATTCGAGTGCTAGCCCCACCTGGCTCTGGGGAAGTAACTCCTACAACAGCTTATCGTCATGGCGGGCCGCCGGGCTTGAAACCGCTGCAACCTGGGGGGACCCGCTGTTTGCCGATCCTGGAAATGCGGGAACATGCAACTGGACGCCAAGCTCCGGAGCTGGACCGCAACCATGTCCGCAAGCCTATCATCTGCATGTTGGCTCAGCGGCGTTTGGGAATGGTGTTGCCGTCACGGACAATGGAGGAGTGGACTACTATCAAGACGCATTGACTACACCACCAAGCATCGGCGCCTATTCCGGCAGCAGCGTCGGAACTACAAGTACGCTGGTTACATTCTCGGACCTTCAGGTAAGTGAGTACAGGGCCATTCCGTCAACATATCAGCCTGTAACTGGACTGACGATCGCCTGGAATAACATGTTCCGCTTCGGAGCCTATAATTGGGACGGATTTCAGGATCATACCCAGGGAGGCGACGCGAGTGCGCCGTCCATTGACATTGTTACCTTAACTGGCGGTAGTGGGACGAGCAACACCGGCTCGCTGAGTTTCAGTGAGCCCGTCACGATCCCATCAATCTACGTGACCAACTGGGATTGGTGGAAACAAGACGTGGTATTGAAGGGCTACACCAATATCAACGACACCACACCTTCCATAACCATCACCGTACTCTATTCGAACATTCCCAGGCATGCAACCGGTACGACAACTGGAGCGTGGGTGCAGGTTACCGGTCTGGCCGGGATCCCAATTCAGCGGTTGGACGTCATCGGTACAAAAGACTCCGGCACCGCCCAGGTTGGAGCCGCACTTATAGATGACATAACCATTAACTACTAAGACGACGCTCCGCGGAGAGACGCCCTCCATCTGCGTTCCCGGAGTGTGTCTCATTTCCTCTTCCCCGCGTGATCTCTCGAGCGCTTAACAATACTATTTGTTGAAATGCAGGTTTTTGGTTCAAGCGGCAAGAGTATCGCCACGCAGTCGTGGTCTTTGGGCCGAATTGGAGTCCTAACTACTGGTTCAACACCAACGACGGGACTTTCACTGTTACCAGCCAATAAGTGTCTGCACCTGTGTATTAGCCGTGTTACGGGCAGCGGTTCGGAGGCATCGGATTCCCTTGAGGATGTTCACGAGCCGCCCCGGGACACAGAAATACCAAATTAAAACTCATAGTCAGGCGTATCACCGGCCATATAGAATTTGCGCCATGACTGGCACACCCTCTCCTCCAGACATCGGCCCGCCCGAGAATGCTATCCCGTCGAGTTCAGAACTTCCAGCCGACATAAAGGACCTTCTGGAGAGCTCGAGTTTTGAGCGATCCGGAGCCCTCAGAAAACTTCTTCTCTATCTTTGGCACAATCGTAGCGGAACTCTCAGTGAATACGCCGTCGCCACGGAAGCATTAGGCCGGAGAGCCGACTTCGATCCAAAGATCGATGCAACCGTTCGTGTCCAGGTGTCCAGGCTTCGCCAAAAACTGAAGGAGTTTTATGAGGGAGAGGGCGAGAATTTTCCACTGCTGCTCCGCATCCCAATGGGCTCGCATGTTCTGGAGGTCTCCCCCCGCCTAACGGAAGCCGTGGGCATGGCTTCGGATAATCTCGCGGAACCGCCGGATGCCATGCCTCGCCAAACTTTCTATCTGAGTCTTCTAGGAGCCGCTTGCTTGCTTCTGCTCGCCATGTGTCTCTGGTTATTGAAAAAGCAGCAAGGGCTCCCCGGGCAAAACGTCGTGACGAATACATCCGCCAGAGAGTTTTGGCGGAAAATTCTCGATGGGCCACAGCGTACCCGAATTGTCCTTGCCGCCCCAGATTTCTTCTTTTTCGGCTCGGATAACACGCGAATCCGCGATCTTCGCGTCAATGACTTTTCGGCATGGGACAGTTCCGCCGTCTTGAAGAAACTGAGCGCAGAGTCGGGAAAGACCCCCCATCTGGATCAGTCGTACACGGTGAGGGCGGACACGTTTGCGTCAATAGGGCTCGCACGATATCTGGACGGGATCGGGCTGGGACAGAAAGTGGATTTCGTTGACAGCATCGATGCGCCGGTGCATGCGTTGGGACAGGCAAACCAAGTGGTTTTCGGGACCTATACCACCCTCTATTCCTACAAGAGCTACCTCGACCGGATGAACTTCGTCATCGGTCCGCACGAAAACTTCGTGATCAACCGGCAGCCGGCCCCTGGCGAACTAAAGTCGTATGACAAGACCTGGGAGAACGGGGACGAACTCCGGACGATTCAGCCCGGAATCATCGCACTCCTCCCCAGCCTTGAAGGGAATACGCATTTACTCATCCTGCAAGCAAGGTATAGCTCATCCCTGGTGACCTTCCTTACCTCGTCCGCCGGGGTCGACCAGTTGGAAAAAATGCGAAGAGCGCATGGATCACCTCCTTATTATGAGGCCGTTGTCTTTGCCGAGATGGATGCGGATCGAGTCATTCGCGTCTGGCCTGTCGCCTTGCACCCGGCACTAACTAGCACAAAATAAAACGTAACATGACGTAACAAACAGCTAGGAACTGGACCAGCGTCCGCGCAAAACTGTACGAATTGCGCCAATGATTTCGTACCCTCGATTACGTCCCGTCGCAGCCCCAATTTTTGGCAACGTATCCGATCTGGCCCTTTCTTCCGGCTCCAGAGTTCTGCATTTTCTTTCGAATTGCGTCCTCCTGAGAGCGACAGGCGCTCTCTCAAGCCGGAACTGCGCAGATTCGCAGCGGAACAGCAGGCAAAGATGGAGCGTCGCCCTGTGAACCGGCGCGACTTTCTTTTCGGGTCTCTGACTTTGGCTCTGAGCGCCAAGCCGCACTTACGGCAAGTGAATTATCGTACCGACATCGCCGTGATTGGCGGCGGCGTGGGCGGCTTTGCTGCCACCCTCGCCGCGTTGCAGTCAGGAAGTCGGGTGGTGCTGACAGAAGAGACCGATTGGATTGGCGGCCAACTCACAGCCCAAGCTATTCCCCCCGACGAACATCCATGGATCGAGGATTTCGGCTGTACCGGAAGCTACCGGCTCTACCGGAACGCCGTGAGAGATTATTACCGGAACCACTATCCTCTCACCCCTTCCGCGAGAGCCCGACAGCGCCTGAATCCGGGCAATGGAATGGTTTCGAAATTGACACACGAATTCCAGGTCTCGGTCGCGGTGCTGGAAGAGATGCTCGCGCCTTATGTAACTTCCGGACAACTCGTGGTTCTGCTGGAACATACCCCAATCTCAGCCGGGACTCATCGCGACCGCGTCAATCAGGTGGCGGTTCGAGATCTCAAGGCCGGATTAGACCGAACCATCACAGCGCGCTATTTCATCGATGCCACTGAATTAGGCGACTTGCTGCCGGTAACTGGGACCGAATTTATTACCGGTTCGGAAGCTCGTTCGCAGACCGGAGAAATGCATGCGACGGAGAAAGCCGAGCCCGCGAACAATCAGTGCTTCACGTATAGCTTTGCCCTCGACCATCTTGAAGGGGAGGATCATACGATTGACCGCCCAGCCGACTACGCCCGGTGGCGCAGCTACGTTCCCGCATTGAGCCCTCCCTGGACCGGCAAACTCTTCAGCTGGACAGCATTGAATCCGCAAGCCATGAAGCCCGAGGAGCGCTGGCTTTCACCTAATCCGGCCGCCGATAAGACGACGTGGTCCAATCTATGGCTTTATCGCAGAATTGCGGATCGGTCTAATTTTCGCGCTGGCGCCTACGCTAGTGACATCACGCTCGTCAACTGGCTGCAGAACGACTTTTGGCTTGGCGACATTCTCACCGTCGATGCCGAGACCAGGCAGCGCCGGCTTGACGCCGCCAAACAGCAGAGCCTCTCTTTGCTTTACTGGATGCAAACCGAGGCGCCTCGTCCCGACGGAGGCACGGGCTTTAGTGGCCTACGGCTTCGTCCAGACGTAATGGGCACGAGCGACGGTCTGGCAAAGGCAGCGTATATTCGCGAATCGCGCCGCATCCATGCTGAATTCACGATCACCGAGGCCCATGTCGGCACGCAGATGCGCATGCAGGAAACGGGTGCCGCCCTCGACCGTGTTCGCGCCCAGACATTCGCGGACACGGTCGGAATCGGTGCGTACCGAATAGACCTTCATCCTTCGGCAGCCGGGACAAACATTATTGATGTGAGTTCGCTGGCCTTTCAAATTCCACTTGGTGCACTGTTGCCGGTGCGGGTAGACAACCTGTTGCCAGCCTGCAAAAACATCGGCACCACTCATATCACCAACGGTTGTTATCGTGAACACCCGACGGAATGGGGCATTGGAGAAGCAGCAGGCACATTGGCAGCCTATGCCATTGCCAATAACGTGCCGCCTCGGGAAGTGGGTACGAATAAGAAGCATCTCCGCGGTCTTCAGGCTGCACTTCGCAAGCGCCATGTCCAACTTGAGTGGCCGGCCAACATTCATTCTGTGGAGTGGACATGAGAATTTGTATCAAGCAACTTACACATCGCCAGTGCACGGCGAGGCCAAAGACACGACAGAAGAAAGCCCCGCGGACTTGTGGGAAGCACCATCGAGGAGGCAAGATGAACATTCAAGACAAACTGCGGCCAGTAAGTGCCCCAGTCCACAGAAAATATCCAACATCGTTTGCAACTATGATCGGATCACTGGCATTGGTGCTCTGTCAGGTCACCGGTTATTTGCACGCACAGACCACGGCAACACTTTCTGGCACCGTGGTTGACTCGACCGGCGCCGTCATCCCCGGCGCGAAAGTGACCCTGACGAAGCCGGCTGGCGGCGACGCGCGCCAGACCAGGAGCAACGGAACCGGTTTCTTCAACTTTATCGCCGTCAACGCGGGCACTTATACGCTCAGTGTTGAGGCCCCCAGCTTTGATACCTGGAAGCTCTCCGCCTTCGATATTCATCCTGCCGATAACAAATCGCTGGGCGACATAAGGATGGTCACAGGCAGGACGGAGACGACCGTAGAGGTAAATTCGGGAGGCGGAGGCATCATTCAGGATTCAGGACAGATAGGATCTGTGATCACAGCCGACGATCTCCAGCGGCTATCCACCGAAGGACGGAGTGCAACAGAACTGATCAAGATGCTTCCCGGCTTCGCGATCAATACAGGTGTTGGCGGACTTGCAAATTCATCCTTCGATCCAACACTCTCCACGATCAGCAATACAGCTCTCGGCAGCTATTCCGCCAACGGCATGCCTGCCGGAGCGATTCAGGAAACACTCAACGGCGCCAACGTGATCGATCCCGGCAGCATGGCAAACGGCGAAGCCACAATGAACATGGATATGGTGCAGGAGGTCAATGTGCAGACCTCGGACTTCGGTGCAGACAGCGAGCGTGGACCTATTAACATCAACGCTGTTACCAAGTCCGGAGGCGCCCACTTTCACGGTGAAGCCTATCTCTATGCCCGAGACTATCCGCTGAACTCGACAGACCGCCAACTGAAATACCAGGGCAATCTCCAAAAACCGAAAGACCACTATCTCTATCCCGGAGGAAACATCGGAGGACCAATTAAGATCCCCGGCACGAGATTCAATCGCGACGGAAGCAAGCTGACCTTCTTCTCCGGCTTCGAATATTACGATCAGACGTTCCCCGGCCCACTACTGGCGACAGTCGTTCCCACGGACTCCATGCGGGCGGGCGATTTTAGCTCGGCTTCATTGAGCACCCTTTGTGCACCATTAGGTGTGAACTACCAGACGGCAAATGGCAACGCCAGCGGCGGCCCCGTATACTGCGCCGTACCGACACAGACGCAGAGTGGTGCGCCCATCGTTAACGGACAGCTGACTCAGGCCATGATGGATCCCGGAGGTCTGGCCATTTACAAGCTGTTCCCGCACGCCAATACAACGCCGACAGTGAACAACACTGGCGTGAATTACGTGGACCAGATTGTGCAAACACAGAACGGCTGGCAATATCACCAGCGTGCGGATCTTAACTGGAACGATGCAAACAAGTTCTTCGTTGCATACAACCTCCAACACGAAGGAGCACAGATTCCGGTCAACCAGTACTACACTCCTACCAATTCCGTTCCCTATCCAGGCGGCATCGTGGCCAAGATCTCAGCACAGTCCTTGTCCGCGAACTACACCCACATCTTTGGCCCATCGCTCACCAACGAACTGATTGGAACCTTCACTTATTTCAACCAGCCCTACCAGGCAAACAATTTGGCCGCGGTAAGCAAGTCCACGCTCGGCTATCCATACGATGGACTCTTTCACAATGGCAATACCCTGATGCCCGCAATCACTCAGTACATCAATGCTGGCTATCCGCAAATCCTGATGCCGGGAGGTTGGGATAAAGGTGTATTTCTCCGCAAGCCTGACTACAGCGCCCAGAACAATCTGAGCAAGACCTGGGGACGGCACACCGCAAAATTCGGATTCTTCTATGAGCAGCAGGAAAACAATCAGCGGTCCACGTCGAACGTGCAAGGCATGCTGACTTTCTATCCTTATGGCTATCAGACCGGTGTCGGTTGCAACAGCACAGCGCCCTCCCCGGTCTGCTTTAATCCTCCAGCACAAATTCTGATGGGAGCCGCCAGTGGCTACCAACAGAACAATATCGCTCTGGCGGAACGAAACCAATACAAGATCATTGCCTTCTATGCGCAGGACAGCTGGAATATCACGCCACGGCTTTCTGTAAACGCAGGCGTACGCGCCGATCACATCGGCCCATGGACCGATACTCACGGTGTGGGCGCAGCAATCTTGCTTCCCGATACGTACGCCGCCCAGGTAGGCACAACGCAACATCCCGGACTAAGCTGGCATGGAATTGACCCGAGCATCCCGCTGTCTGGAATCTATGATGTCCCCTTCGCATACTGGAGCCCACGATTCGGAGCCGCCTATGACGTATATGGCAAAGGAAAGACTGTGCTTCGCGGTGGCTGGGGCGCGTACCGATTCCAGGACTCAGTCGCAGGTGTAACGCCCGCACTCAACACGGCCTATAGCGCAACCTCCGTATCACTGAGCCAAAACCTGAACCTGAGCGCGATTCCCAATCTTCAGCCGCCAAATCAGCTGGTTTTGAATACAACGGTTGGCTCACTCAATCCACATGATAGCCACCGCGCCGTGACCTATGACTATAACCTCACGATCGATCAACAACTGCCAGGAAACTCCGTGCTGCAGATCAGCTACATCGGCAACATCAGTGGCGAACTCTTGGCTCCGGGCATCAGCAATGCAGCAACAGAGAATATCAATACCGTGAAGGCCGGCAACCTGTTCAAGCTCTACTGCAACAACGATTACCCGCAGCTATCGCAGGCTGGATGCGCGCCGGTCGTCGACAGCAAGGGGAATCCGGCGAACTACAGCAAGCTCACCACCACGCAGATCAACCGGGCCCGCCCTTTCCCGTTCTATTCCACGGTTAACTATGCGACCCATGAGGCGAGCGCGAATTACAACGGGTTACAAGCGTCCTGGAACCGGCAGAAAGGGACGTTGATCTGGGGTCTGAACTACACCTGGTCAAAGGTTCTCGGTAATACCGGATATCAAGCCGATGCAACAAACTTCCACAATAATTACGGACCTCTTCCGGGTGATCGCTCACAGATTCTCAACCTGACTTATTCATGGTCGGAAGGACAGCTATACCACGGAAACCGAGCGTTGAAAGCCGTGCTCAATGGATGGGAGATCTCCGGCATCTCAGGGTTTCAGTCAGGCCCGAACATTCAGGCGATTGATAACAGCAATCTTGGTTTTGGCGGCACCGTGCCGCAGTATTTGCCCAATGCCGGCAAGCAATTGGTGAATACCGAGTTACTCGGCTCGCCGGACATCAACCTTCAGCCTCAGCTTACTTGCAATCCAGGCGCTGGTTTGCACAGCACCCGCACTAATTTTCATCAATTCATCAACACCAATTGTTTCGCGGTCCCGGATACAACCTCAGCAATCTTCACCAACGGGCCCATCCGGTGGCCCTATGTACACGCACCGGCCTATATGAGCAATGATCTTTCGGCCTACAAGAATTTTAAGGTCAGAGAAGGACAGACCCTCCAGTTCCGTTTCGCTGCCTTCAACTTCCTGAATCACTCCTTGACATCGTTCAATCCCAACAACACTACCAACCTGAATCTTGGCCTGAACAGTGGCTCGTCGGGAACAAACTTTGTGAACGCGTTGAACTATGGCTCACTATTCGGGGGCACAAACTATTCCATAGGCAGACGCATCGTCGAACTGGGATTGAAATACAGTTTCTAAGTCGATCGAGCTGCAGGAACTCACCGATTTCTTGCTCCTCGCCAAGGAGATCCTACGTTTGGAACAGGTAAAACATTACAATAAGGGCTGTCACGCAAAATACGCTGTCATCGCACTGGCATGCCTCGCTATACCGGTCTCGGTGCATACGCAAGCGCCTGTGGTCCAACCCACAGGCGAAACATTGACCTGGGATGAGGAGTTTACACCCCATGGCCCACAATCTCGGCCCGACTCCGCAAGCTGGACCTACGATACAGGGAATGGCGGATCGGGCGGACTACAGACCTACTGCGCGTGGGCCGAGGAGAAGCCGCCTTGCGACCGGTCGCAATCGAATACTTTCGTCGACGCCGACGGATATCTGCACATCGTTGCCAGCCAGCCATCCCCCGGCATCTATACGTCCGCCCGCCTCAAGACGCAGAACCTCAAAAGCTTCCAGTACGGACGCATCGAGGCGCGGATCAAACTGCCGTCCGGGCAGGGAATGTGGCCGGCTTTTTGGATGCTCGGCGACAATATCTCTCGTGTCAATTGGCCTGCCTGTGGCGAGATCGACATCATGGAAAACCTCGGTCGCGAGCCAGGAATGAATCACTTCACGATCCACGGGCCGGGTTATCAACGAGAGGGTCTTGGGTCGACGACGGTGTTGCCAGGCGGCCTAAGGCTCTCGGACGGCTTCCATATCTACGGAATGATATGGAAGCCGGGGAGCATCGCATTTTACTTTGATAGCCCCTCCCAGGTCGTGGCGCGTTATACCCCGGCGAATCTGCCGGCAGGGGCGACCTGGCCATTTGACGGCGGGCGGTTTTTCTTTGTGCTGAACGTCGCGGTGGGTGGAACATGGGGCGGCAATCCCGATCATACAACTCATTTTCCCCAAACAATGCTGGTTGATTACGTGCGTGTGTGGCAACACTTCTAGGCAAATTCCATTATTCGATCTCTGGCCGCCGGAACAGATTCCAGTGAATATAACTGACCACCCACCAGCATGGTTCGCCAGCGGGACGTTTGCGTTCTCAGCAGACAATCGGACGCTCATACACAAGACCCGCTGGGGCAAAACCATTGATATCAGTCTCGAAACAGGGGAGGTGGGGGGCCAGTGATTGTCGGGCCGCTGTCCGTTTGAGCCGTCACCGCATATGCTGCCATGGTTTCGGGGCGCGATTCCGAAACTCCTGGAAAGTCGGCTTACTAAGATGGTCCGCCGCTTGATCTTCCCGGGGAGATCTTGTAGGCAGATTCAAGGAGGATCATCGACATGCAGATTCGATCAGTTGGTATTGACCTTGGCAAGACGACCTTTCACCTGGTGGCCCTTGGTGATAGCACACAAACTGGCGCGGATCGCGTGGGCAGTCCTCTCCACGGCCAAGACTATCGTGCAGTTCAAGATCCAGTCTCTGCCTAGCCAAGCCTAACGATCAGCATCAAGTTTTCTCACCGAGGTCTGCACTGGATAAGTGAAGATGAAAGAACAGTCACAACGGCGCACCTGAAACCTGATTGCTCAAACGGCTCTTACGAGGCCGGCGCGTTTTCTAAGGACAGGTACGCGGCGTATCTCATCAAGGCCAGGAGAAAACTCTCCACCTAAAG
>Ga0210406_10003367_pt1 | contig 17584 bp, 16 predicted proteins | sample IncBWC30MmetaG_FD_155454 | JGI IMG/M metagenome (GOLD analysis project Ga0210406, IMG submission 155454) | Forest soil microbial communities from Barre Woods Harvard Forest LTER site, Petersham, Massachusetts, United States - Inc-BW-C-30-M | ecosystem: Environmental > Terrestrial > Soil >... | reverse complement strand
CGAGTGAACATCATGGCCCAAACCAGGACCATGTATCCCACCGAGACTGCCAGTAGAGTCGCAAAGGCGACCAGACAGCGGGTGAACCAGGACTGGCCCCTAAATCTCAAGAACAGAAAGGAGGCAGGAAATGCCAGGAAGATGGGCAAGGAGACTAAGGAGCCAAAGTCGGCCGCGAAGCCGGTGAGCGGGGCAGAGACGAGCTTGTCGGCAACCAGAGCGAAGCTAGCCCAGATCGTCGTGCTGGCAACCACGAATCGGAGGCGTAGCCCTCCTTGGGCGCTCTCGCTGACTTCGTAGTAGCGAAGCAGCGCAGTCACAACAAAAGCAACCCACGAACCTAGTCCGGCCAGGGGGGCGACGAAGCCAATCTGCGCGGGGACACGCACGGCCGAAGAACTTAGCCATGACCAGGCCACAGCTTTGGGGAGCGCGAGGAGCAGGAGTTCGGTGGTCAAACTCAAGCCCAGCCAAATGGCAAAACTCAGACCGACGGCCGCCCATTTGGTCCGCGGGGAAAGTTGCCACACCGAAAACACAAAAAGTACCGCGAAAACTGCTTCGAGGACCGACGGCAGGTGCTGGTAGGTCAACCAGAACAATAGGGCCAGCCCCAAGGAGGGGCTACGCAGCGCTCGAAAATGTCGAGTCACGGAGGTCATGACACTTGGTATCAGTCAAGCAGGGCATCGTCAACTTACGTGGGTCACGGCCGAATGCATCGAACCGCGCGGTCGGCCAGACCATCCGAAAGGCACAATTCGGAGGAAGGATCCTGTAACTTTCCATGGTGCTTCACATCCCATGTATGCGCCCAGGTTCCTCGGCGTCAATTCGAACGTGAATAGGAGAAGAGTTCATGAACAAGATGATTCGCACGTTGATGGCAATGTGTCTTCTGGCAGTGTCACTCTCGGCTTTTGCACAGTCTGGCGATGCCATGAAACAGGACAGAATGAAACAAGACGACAGTATGAAGAAAGACGACATGAAGAAGGACAAGATGTCCAAGAAAAAGGCGAAGAAGGACGACAGCATGAAGAAAGACGACAACATGAAACACGACGACAGCATGAAGAAAGACGACAGCGTGAAGCACGACGACAGCATGAAGCAGAACTAGGACCCGCCTGCGTTCTTCAAGTTCGAGTTCAGGGTAGCTGGTGCAAGCAATATCACCGACTACCTTGAGACTCCCCCCTCGGCCAGTTCAGAATACCTGCGCCGGCTCTTAATGCACTGGCCTTCACGAGTGAAGGCCTGCCGATTGCTACCAGCGCAAGCTGAGATTAGACCGTCAGATACTTTTTCATGCAGCGCACGCAAGGGGCATATCCCTGTCGCAGCGCTTCCCGGGCCAGGATTGTCTGAATGTGGGCTTTGTCGTGGATGAAGGGACAGCCCGCTGCGTGAAAAGTTTTCCCATCCCCCGAAACGACCACCAACATATCTGGGGGCACGCCAGCACCAGGATGCGCAAGTTCTGAACGCAGTTCTGGACTGCGGAAGACCGAAGATCTAGCCACCTCGAAACTGCCGGCGACCAGGACGGCGGCAGCGGCGGCGACCATCCATCCGAGAAAGCTTCGGCGGTTACCAGGCATATTTTCTTCCAGTCTCCGGTGCAAACGGTGACTGAACCCCAGCGGCACTTCGAACATCCTTTCGTCGCCGTATAGCTGAACCACATTGCGCGTACCCTCAAGCACAGCTGTGCAGTGCTTGCAGCCACGGAGATGGTCTTCCATGGCAGCGCGCAGGCTTGCATCGCCTTCCCCTTCAAGGTAATTCGAGATCTCCCGCCACACTTCTTCGCAGCTGACTACCATGGCTTCGTCCCCTTAGCAAGAAACAGCTTACTGCTCCAGCTACCGCCGAACCCCGGCGCCAGCAGATCGCGCAGCATCAGCCGCGCCCGCAGCAAGCGCGTCTTGACCGATGCGGTTGAGATCCCGAGAGCCTTGGCGGTCTCTTCGATGCTCAAGTGCTGCATATCGCGCAGGACAAAGGTTTCGCGGTACTTCTCTCCGAGCGAGGCCAACGCTTCGGCCAGCTTCTCCCGGACTTCCTTACGTTCCAGGGTCTCCAAAGGGATTTCGCGCCAGTCGGCAAAGTCGCGGGGAGTATAGTTGCCTTCCTCGTCCTGGCGGTCAACGATCGGCTCCATCATGTTGGCGTGTTCCTTCCTTCTCCACAAACGCGCCTCGTTGATGGTGATCTGGGTCAGCCAGGTGCTGAACCGCGCCTCCGCACGGAACTGCCGGATGTGCTTAAAGGCTTTCAGCACCGCCTCCTGGGCCACGTCTTCGGCATCGGCCTCGTTGCGCAAGATGGCAAAGGCCGCAGCGTACACGCGCCTTTCGTAAGGCCGGATCAGCTCGTAGAAGAGATCGTGCTCGCCGTTCCGGATACGCTGGATCAGCATCTCTTCGTTGAACAGTTTCGCTGGAGGTTCCAGCGAACTCACTTCTTCCGGCATCGTTCCTCACCGTGAGCGTCAGTGCAGTTACAGACCGTCACTATTTTGATCGGTAATCCGGGTCCTGCTTCCATCCTGTGAACATGGAGACGAAGTTATTCCAGCCATGGAGCACCACCATTACCAGATGCCCGAACACGAACCCCAGCATCGCCCACATGATCAGGAAATGCCACAACCGCGCCCAGTGAAAGCCGCCCATGATCCACGCTAGCCACGAGAACTGGACTGGTTTCCAAATCGCAAGACCGGTCAGCACCGACAGTACGCCCAGTCCGATCGCAGAGGTGTATGCGTGCTTTTGTAGCGGGTTGTAGGCTTCCCTGGCGGGAGGCTTGGGGCCGAAAAGGAAGTAGTGGTGCACCATCGGCCACACGCCAGGGAGATCACGTCGTACGAAGAGCACCTGCTTGTAGTTTCCGCTGAAGATCTGGTAGCCGATATACAGCAGTCCGGTCCCGATGTAGATCCACATAAAGGTGAGGTGCCACTGGAGCGCGCCTCCCAGCCATCCGCCGAGTGCGAAAGCTTTGGGCCAGTTGAGGAGATCCTTTTGTGGGATTTTTGCTCCGAAGCTAGGAAAGGCGCGGAAGATCTGCAGACCGCTTCCGGCCATCACGAACAGCGAGACGGCGTTCACCCAGTGGCAAAGGCGAACCACAAAAGGGTGTTCATACACCGCTTCTGTTACTTCTCCTGTCTTCACGTTTTCGATTGCAATCGCGCGCGTTGCCATAGTCATCGCTCCGGGCTACAGACCATAGAATTCCGAGTAGCCTTGATCTTCCCAGTAGCCGGCCTTTTCCAGTACATGGGTCACTTTGAGGTGGGTGAGGTACTTTGCCTGCTTGTAGCCAATCTTGGTGGGAACGCTCAGACGCAGCGGAGCACCGTGTTCGCGGGTCAGCGACTGGCCGTACATTTCGTAGCAGAGCAAAGACTGCGGATGCACGGCGGTCGCCATGTCGAGCGACTCATAATAGTCATCCGCGCATTCGACGGTCACGAAGCGGGCGGTCGGATCAGCGCCGATCATCTTGAGGAAGTCGGAGAGGCGCGCGCCGCCGAACCGGCCAATCACGTCCCACCCCTCGATGCAAACATGCCGTGTGTTTTGCGTACGCTTGGGCAAAGCCTGAATCTGCGCGAGAGTGTAATCTCCCGGCTTTTGTATTGCGCCCGTCACCGTGAGTGTCCACTTGTCGAAATCCACTTGGGGGTCATCGATGTCGTAGTCGTTAATCGGGAACTTATCGAGAGGGGTCAGCTCTGACTCGGCAAATGTGGGCGCCAAATGGCCGGAGCGGAAGAGCCTTGCCGAGGCCCAATCGCTGAAGCCAAGACCGTCCTTGAGGAGTGTCTTCTGCAATTGCGGGATGGCAAAAGCGCCCAGCGCTATCAGCGGAGTGAGTTTCAACAACTCACGCCGGCTGATGGTTTTGAACTTGCGGCTGTCGGTCCGTGAGTACATAACCGCTCTCCCTTTGCAGACGATAATAAGAGCCAGAGGCTATATGAGATTTACAAATCAGCAAAAAGTTACAAACCGACCGTCTGCGTAGGGACAATATCACCGGGCGGGCTCTGGACCCACCGCGCCGCCCTCTTCTTCAGGTGCAACCCACCATCGAGATCGATGACAAAATCACAAACTATCGTTGCATGGCCATCCAAGTGTACGCAATTGTCCTCCGCTCAAAAACTTCGCAAACTCTGTAACCTTTTCTCGGACGAATCGCTCTCATTCACACGCGGCGCTTGAACCACTGAGCACAGGATTGCGTGTGTTCGGTTGCTTTATTGATCAGGCGGCATGCGACTAAAACCATCGGAGTTAACTTAATGCATAAAGTACTTCGCACGCTATTCATGGCCGGACTCGCGATTGGTCTGGCTTCGCCGGGGCTCAGCAACGCAGAAACGGGAGATTCAGACAACGCAGGCGCTGTGTTTGTTATGACCAACGCCGTCGACAAGAACGAAGTGATCGCCTACCGTCGCGCTACGGACGGCACGTTACAGGAAACCAGCAGATTCGCGACCGGCGGACGAGGCAGCGGTGGTAACAACGACCCCTTGGAATCTCAAGGATCGTTAACACTCAGCCAGGATCACTCGCTGCTGTTCGCAGTGAATGCGGGCAGCGGCAGTATTTCCGTGTTTAGTGTTCACGGCGCCAGATTGTCGCTGCTAGACAAAGTGATCTCCGGCGGCAGCGAGCCCAATGCAGTGGCGCAGCATGGAAATCTGGTGTACGTCAGCAACGTAGGCGGCAGCAGCAGCGTCGTTGGATTCACGCTGGATCATGGCAAGCTTAAGCAAATTCCCAATTCCACTCGCTTTCTTTCCACGAATAATTCGGGTGCGGGAGGGTTAGCGTTTAGTCCGGACGGCAGGTTTCTGGTTGTAATCGAGCGCTTGACCAACGACATTGATGTTTTCAGCGTCCAAGGCGATAGCACTTTATCTCCGATCGTGGTGAACCCGAGTGCAGGCCCTGGCGCATTCTCGGTGAGTTTCGCTCCGAACGGGGCTGCGCTGGTCTCCGAGACCGGTCCTTCTGGAGTGCCCAACGGTTCTGCGATTTCATCCTACGAAATCGCACCCAACGGCACACTATCTCCTATCAGCACCAGTGTTCCGACGCTAGGAGCCGCGAACTGCTGGAATGTGGTCGCCCCTGACGGTGCCTTCGTTTATACCTCCAACGCCGGCTCATCCACCATCTCTGGGTTCGCCATCGCGAACACCGGGGCATTGACGGCATTGTCAGGAACGATTGTCGGAACCAATCCCGAGGGATCCACCAACCTCGATATCGCGGTCAGTTCCGATGGCAAGTTCATCTACACCTTGAACTCAGTGGCTGGTGCCATTGGCGTTTTTGCCGTTCAGAAAGACGGGACGCTACTGAATGTTGGGTTCGCCAGCGGCGTCTCTCCGCTCAGCGGCTTCAACGGAATCGCAGCGTTCTAACCTTTTCCTGTGAGTTGCGATTTCGCCATCGCAACTCACAGGGTTGTTCCGTCTTTCCCGTACCCCTGAACCGTTGCAATCTTCCAATCGTTAGGCTTGGGAAGAGTTTTAACACGCCGTTCACATTCCCGTAATACGATTTTCGGATGCCACAGGAAGCTTTGCACACCGAAGAAGTCTCTGGACGACCGGATGGTCAACGTTTATTGCGACTGACAGGGCCCGTAACGATTTCCAACTTCTTTGAGTTTCAGGCCTTGATACGCGGGAACACCTCGCGGCGCCTGATCCTTGATTTGAGCCAGGTTCCTTACATCGATTCCGCTGGAATTGGAGCGCTGGTGGGCGCATATGTGAACCATCAGAAGGACGGGCGCAGCCTCGCGCTCGTCGGCGTGACCTCACGAGTTCGAGATGCGCTGGCCGTCACGCGGGTTGAGCAGTTCTTCCAATTTTACGAAACCCAAGCGGCAGCAGAACTAGCGCTCCGCTAGGCGTCTCCCACAGCCTGCAAATCCCCTCGACTACCGCGCAGATGTGGCGTGTGGCCGACCCCGTTGAGGATGATTGGCGTAACAGCAGCTACGCTCATAAGCAAATGTTTCTGAGCGCTTATCGCCACCAATCGTGTTGTGGGACCCCGCCCGTGGCTGGCTGGAATAGGTGGCCCTGCCGGACCCTATAGGAAGGGATTGGCGGCTTCGCTGGCAGCACGTCGTCCTATCCCTGCCGACGGCACTCAGCCAGCAGCTGGCGGTGGGGGCCGCACGGCGCTTGAGCTGCAAGGCTTCGCCCACTATCTCGGCCGCCGGCGAAATGCGGAAAGTCCACCTTTATGGTCAGGAACGACCGCCGACACGGGTCGGCAAGCTAAAGCTTGAAACCAAGTTCGTCTTTCACAAAGAGGGAACGCTCTTTAACAGCCATACCACCATCCATGCCGCCCCCGGGCGTCGAAGGCGGGAGCCAGCCGCATTCGAGAACGCATTCGCTCGGCGGCGGCCTCGTTCAACAACCGCGGGGCCGATGGGATTAGCCGCTGACGCTCTCCGCGGCGGAGAGGGCGATCCTGGAATTGCTCGATGAGGTTCCGCAGCGGGAAACCTTCCATCAGACGGATATGCTAATGCTAATGGAGGGTCTGCGGACTCTCAGTCCGAAGCGCCTGCAAAAACCGCTGGTCGAGTGCCGCAGCGTCAAGGTGAAGCGGCTTTTCCTGTGATTCGCAGACAGGCAGAATCACGCATGGCTAAAACAGATTCGTCGCGAGGAGATCGATTTAGGACCCGGCAAGCGCATGCTGGAGCGTGACGGAAAGCTCGACCCAAAGTTCAACATAACCTTGGCCGGAGGACCTTGACGCAGGTCGCTGAGCTTTATCGCCGTCAGGCCGCTTTGCTGGTCCGCAAAGGCACATGATCTATGCGTGTCCAATTTGAACCGAGACCCGCCCGCGAATGTCACAATGTCATTCGGATCGCAGTGCCATCATGGGATCGATATTTGAAGCACGCCAAGCGGGTAGAGCGCAGGCGATGCCAGAGACCACGGCAAGGATGAATATTCCCGGCAGAAGCATCGCAGGACTTGCTACGTAACTAGCGCTCCAACTCGCAGCCATTCTGTTCAGCGCAAGAGCGAGTACCGTCCCGATGACGACACCGCTGCCAACGCCAATCAACAATGAGGCAACTACAGTGCGCCAGACGTGTCCGCGCGCCGCACCCAGAGCTATGCGGATGCCGAATTCGTTCGTCCTCTGTGCCACCGTGTAGGAAACTACGCTGTAAAGCCCCACCGCAGATATGGCGAGGGCCAGCAGCGAGAACCCGCCAAACAGTGCCGAGTTCAGCCGCCCGCTGGCCCACACCGGTTCGTCCTGTATCCATGCTTCGAGGTCCGTGATCCGGCCACTGGTCTGCTGATCGGGATTGACTGCAGCGATCCGCTTCTGGAGGCTGCGAACAACTAACTCCGGATCGGTACGCGTTCTGACGAGGATCTGCGTACCTCTCCCCACCTGGATACTGTACGGGAGGAATATCGCCGGTTGGATTGGCCGATCGGGACCATCATTCACGGAATCAGCCACGACTCCAATGATTTGCATCCAGCCGTCAGCTCCGGGTGCGGCGAAGCTATACGGTGGCCGGCTTTGGAGATTATGGATTCGCAGAGACTGTCCCACGACGTTTTCGTTCAAATTGTAACGCCGCACAAAAGTACGATTGACCAGGACCAACTGGGAACCGTTGGCCACTTCGGTGGAATTCCAGATGCGCCCCTGAAGGAGGGGAGTTTCCAGGGTGCGGAAATAGTCGGAATCCACGAGATTGACATTGGCCATCTGCGTCTCCGGCGAAGCCACGGGCTTGCCCAGCATTTCGAAGAGCAGTCGCCAACCGCTGTGGGGAGGAGTGGCATTGGCGGCGACCGACGCTGAAACAACATCTGGCAACGTTCTAATGCTGTTGCACAGACTCTCGAAGTATTCGACACGTGACAGCCAGCTTGCGTAGGTATTCTCGTGCAGTGGAATGGCAACTGAAACAACGCCGTGGGGCTCATACCCGAGCGGCACTCGAAGAAGGTGCACGAAGTTCTCGATGACTGTGCCTGCGGCAGTCAACAAAAGCAATGTCAACCCTATCTGCGCTGATATCAGGGCCCCGTGCAAGCGTCGGGCTCGTGCATTGCCGATTGTTTTCTTGTTACTCGATTGCAGAATCTCGCTGATTTCCGGTTTTGACATCTGCAAGGCCGGAAAAAGGCCGAACAAGACGGTAGTCGCCAGAGCCAGTCCTGCACTAAACACCAAGACTGGCAAACTGACGCGGATCGCTACGTCGGGCGGGAACAGGTGATGCGGAAGCCATCTGATGATCAATGCCAGCAGACAATAAGCCAGCACCATGCCGGCGAGGGTTGCCGTCGTCGCCAGCAGGAGCGACTCGGTGAGTAACTGCCGTACGATGCGAAATCCCCCTGCGCCGATGGCGGACCGTACAGCAAACTCATGCTGCCGCGCTGTGCCGCGGGCCAGCAGGAGTATAGAAACATTGCCGCAGCCGATGATTAGCAGAACCCCCACTGCCGCGAAAAGAATGTACAAAGTTCCACCGATGTTCCGTGTGATTTCCCAAGTCAGCGGACGGATGTCAGCTTTGTAGTTCGCGGAGTATTGACGTGGATGCTCCCTGGCAAAGCGGTCCAAAAGGGGCTGCAGCTCGGCGTCAGCCGCGGCGAGGCTTACCCCCTTGCGCAGCTTGACCACTACTCCTCCGCCCCGGGGGTTGCCAACTTCCTGTGGCAGGTAGACATCGGCACCCCAATCCCATGTAAAGTTAGGTCGAGTGACTCCGATGATCGTGTAGATCTTGTGATCCAGTTCGAGTGTTTTGCCAATGATGAGCCGGTCACCTTTGAAGCGCCGTTGCCAGAAACGGTAATGCAGCATTACAACGGGCTGCGGCTCCTGCCCATCCGGCGAATCGGAGGGACCAAGGTTTCGCCCGAGTAAGGCCGGGACTCCGAGGGCGGGAAACGTTTCTCCGATTCCGTAGTAGGCAACTATGTCCTCCGGTATTTCCCCTCCCGTTAGTGCCGCACTCTGCGGGTTCCAGGTGGCCATGCTCTCGAAAGCCCGTGCATTCCTCAATTCCCGCAATTGTGGACCGAGCAACCATTCGTCGAAAATCTCGCCCCGCTGATCCCGCACACTGAGGTTGCACAATCGGTCGACATCAGCATACGGAAAGGGACGGAGCAGCACCCCGTACACCGCGCTAAACATGGCGACAGTTGCGCCGACACCAAGAGCCAACGAAAGAACCGCGGTGAGAGCGAATGTTGGAGACTTAACCAGTTGGCGTATTGCGTAACGAAGATCTTGAATCAACGTCTGCATCACAGAAAGGCCCGGCGCGAACCAATATTAGACTGGGGCTAGGGGCTCAGCAACAGTTACTCTACGCAGCCACCGGAACAAGGCCCGCAAACTTATTGCGCTTCGATCACCTCGCCCACAATTTTTTGGGCAGGTGCGCCGTTTGTCAGGTTGACGTAATCAGTTAGCATAACTCTGCGCCTTTTGGTCGCCAGAGAGGCGAAAGGAAAGCGCAAACTTGTGCTCAAGAGATTTTAGCTCGAAGAAATTGCGAGATGGGATCGCTCCAACCATACCCAGCGCGGTCGTAATAACCGCAAAATTAGAAATAGGGCCTGTAGCAATGCAACCGCTGCTCGAGGCTTCTCGTTCGATTCCCGAGCAGACCAGATCGGCGCAGATCAGATCCAGTGCAGATCGGATCAGTGCGGATCGGTTCGGCGGATCAGTGGAACGTACCCCATTCCCACGAATCGTCGATTGCCTCTCCGAGCAGATCCTTGACCAGACCCTTCAGTTTCTTCCGCTCACCGCGGAAGGTGACTTCGCGCCCATCCTCGCCCTTGATGGGGAAACTCTTGGCGGTGATGCCGTGCTCGGTCAGGTAGCGTTCAACTTCGCTGAGGCCCGGCTCCTCGCCGCGTCCGTACTGCCGAATCTTCTCTGTGCTCGACCGGTGCGTCCAAGCGGTAATCGCGGTGATTGGGTCTAGGCTCATGTTTCTTGATCCTTTGGCGCAGTGCGCCTCGCAGGCCGAAGTGCGCCTCTCGGGCCAACGATGAACAGAAGATCAGGTACACCTTTCCTGCGAATCGTTCAGCCCACAGGACGATATTAAGGGTTAGGCCGATTTCATGAAAGATTACATTGCGCTGGTTACAGTGGAGTTACATAAGTTTGCCCGTCAGACGGCTTCAAATTGTTAGCTGCTCCACAACTACCGACCTAATTCTTCTGTCGTAGTGAGCAAAGGTATGCTCTTGCCTGACATTACGGACCTGACAAAACAGCGGCAGCAAGTTAGCGGAACCGCGGCGCGGGACTTCAGTTGACACCGGGCTGCCGAATTCGCTGGGTCAATTCATCTCTTACGGATGCCGAAATCGTGTTTTCCATCTGCACATCGCAGCCTTCAAAAGTCCCTTTCGTAAATCTTGCCTGCTCGAGCGCTGCTTGCCGTTCATTCCGTAATCCACCACGTTTGCGACAAACTGCGCGTGTGCCTGAGCCTGGTTCCACCCTCCCATGATGCCGAACCCGATGTGAATGTCGTCCTTCTCCAAGCGCGGACACCAGATCGAACTGTTTGAGCCATTTTCCTTCACGGTGGGGCAAGGGGAAGCGGTGGTTAGAGACACAAAGCGAAATGTGAACTTTGCCGGCGCGGATCCCCGTTCCGATGGCGAAGCGATTCCACAAGAGCCGACTATGAAGTGAACCACTGGATGAGCCGTTTCATCAATATCGAGCACGATCGCCAGCTTTTTCTCCGACCCTGGCTCGAGCCACGCGGTGCTGTAATATCGAGATCGCTATTTCTCCTCCGATGACGGAACCTAACCTGTGCGGCTAAGATGAGGTGTGTACACTCTTTGCAAACGAAATCAGTGAACCTTGAACCCCTGGAGACCACCGTTTGAGCTCTAGCAAATGTGTAGTCCTCTTCTCATCTCTCCTTCTTTTTGCATTTTTCCCGACGCCGTCGCAAGGGCAAGTCGATGAGGCCACTAGGAAGCTTTCTCACGATATTTTCAAACAACTGATCGAAATCAACACCACGGACTCGGTGGGAAACGTGACTACTGCATCCGAAGCCATGGCGCAACGCTTTCGCGATGCCGGTTTCGCCGAGTCCGCTATGCAGATTGTTGGCCCGAACGACCGCAAGAAGAATCTCGTCATTCGGCTGCGCGGAACAGGCAAACATAAACCGCTGCTGCTCATCGGCCACCTTGATGTAGTGGAAGCCCATCGCGAAGACTGGACTACTGATCCCTTCAGCTTCGTTGAGAGGGACGGCTTCGATTACGGTCGCGGCACACAGGACATGAAGAGCGGCGATGCCATTATGGCCACCACTCTGATCCGCTTTAAGAGGGAACGGTACATCCCCGACCGCGACATCATTCTTGCTCTGACTGCCGACGAAGAGGGCGGCAAGTCGAATGGTGTTGACTGGCTGTTAAAGAACCGTCGCGAACTCATCGACGCCGAAATGGTTTTCAATCACGACGGCGGCGGCATTCTCAGCGATCACGGCAAACCGGTGATGATGACTGTAGATGCGACGGAGAAGCTCTATGCGGATTTTCAGCTTTCAGTGACGAATCCCGGGGGCCACAGCTCATTGCCCAGGCCGGATAATGCGATCTATTCGCTTGCGAATGCGCTCATGCGGCTGCAGCACTACCAGTTCCCCTTCGAACTGAACGATGTCACGCGTGTTTATTACGAGCGGATGGCCAAGGTGGAAACGCCGGAACGCCGCGCCGACATGAGAGCGATACTGAAGACTCCGGCGGATGCCGCTGCCATCGCGCGGCTTTCGCACGATCCGATCGACAACTCCACCATGCATACGACCTGCGTTGCCACGCGCCTCAATGCTGGACACGCCAACAACGCTCTACCGCAGCGCGCCGAAGCAAATGTGAACTGCCGCATTCTGCCCGGGCACTCGGCAGAAGAGGTCAGGCAGGAATTGATTAAGGTTTTCGCAGATCCTGGGATTACCGTGCGTTACGTGGACACTTTTGGCAATATCTCCGACATCTCTTCCGGCCGCAAAAGCTTTGCGCCTCCGCCCTTGCGTCGCGATGTGTTTGGCCCTCTGGAGAAAATCACGGAAGCAATGTGGACGGACACTCCCGTCATTCCGGATATGGCGACCGGTGCATCCGATGGCGTCTACACGATGGCGGCGGGATTGCCAACCTATCAGATCTCAGGAATTGCGATTGATCGCGATGACATTCGCGCCCACGGACGCGACGAGAGGCTCGGCGTCGATTCCTACTACAAAGGCGTGGATTTCTACTACCGATTCCTGAAAGCGGTGACATCAGAATAAAATGCGTCATGTTGCGCAATCCGTTGCACCTGGGATGGCTGAAGTCAGGGTGACTGCTCGTGCGTGGTGTTCACCCACCAATTGTGAGCCAAGAATTATTCGACGCAGTACAGGGTGTTCTCACTGGACGCTCGGAGACCGCACAGTCTCGTCAGGTGCTAAATGCAGATTTCCCGCCGCGTCAGTTCATACGTTGTGCCAAGTGCGCAAGCGCAGGCGATGCCACAAAGGGGGTTGGCGGGCATTGGAATTTCAACGTCCAGTTGCAATTTCCGTCCAATGGTGCTCGAACACATTTTATTCCACGTACGCCGCAAGCGCTCAGAATGATTTCAAACCACCGGCACGGTTTGGCCCTGGCCCGGCTTTGCACTTGGAAAATCTCAACTGGAACCCGGTTGGGGATGATGGTTCATACTCGGCCAACGCGAAGGCCCACATCGATCTCTACCATCCAAACGGCACGTCAAAGGGAGGAGGCTACCCTTGGGTCTGGGAAGGTGTTTCAGCGGGCGGGAACCCAGGCGGGCATTGGGAAACTCGGGACGCACTCAGTTCGACACAGCTGTCGTTGATGGCTGGACGCGGTCGGAACTGCGATTGCGGTCCAGCAGAAGTTGATGCGGCACTCGTTTGCGACACATCAGGCTCACCTAGCACAAGGATTGTGTTATTTTTCATGGCTCAGAGCACGGGTGACGATATGGCTTCCAGGTTGAGATTAGTTAAGAGGGAGATTCTATGTTACGCAAGACTTCCAAGTCATTAAGGAGCTACCGCTGGTTCGGGCCAGACGATCTGCGCTCGTTCGGCCACCGCTCGCGCGCCGCCTCCATGGGCTGCACACAACTGGATTACGCCGGCAAGCCGGTCATCGCCATCATCAATACTTGGAGCGAGGCCAATCCGTGCCACATCCATCTCCGCGAACGTGCCGAGGACGTCAAGCGCGGCGTGTTGCAGGCTGGCGGCTTTCCCATGGAAATCCCCGCCATTTCTCTCGGCGAAACGTTGCAGAAGCCCACGACCATGATATATCGCAACCTCCTCGCCATGGAGACCGAAGAACTGCTTCGCTCCTATCCCGCCGATGGCTGCGTTCTTATCGGTGGATGCGACAAAAATACACCTGCGCTGCTGATGGGCGCGATCAGCATGAATCTTCCCGCCATCTTCGTTCCTGCCGGACCCATGCTTCGCGGCAACTGGCATGCTCAGGTTCTGGGCAGCGGCTCCGATGTAATGAAGTACTGGTCCGAGCGCCGCGCCGGCAACATCGACCTCCAATCCTGGCAAGAAATCGAAAACGGAATCGCCCGCTCGCCCGGAACCTGCATGACCATGGGGACCGCCTCCACCATGACCAGCGTGGCAGAGGTCCTGGGCTTTTCTTTACCGGGTGCCAGTTCAATCCCCGCCGTGGATTCGAACCACCCCAGGATGGCGAACTTTTCCGGCCGCCGAATCGTGGAGATGGTGTGGGAGGATCTCAAGCCAAGGGACATCTTGAACACCTCGTCCTTCGACAACGCGATCATCGCCGTGCTGGCGCTCGCGGGCTCGACCAACGCCGTCATTCACATTCTGGCCTTGGCTGGGCGAGCTGGGATCAAACTGGCGCTCGATCGTTTTGATCAACTCTCTGCCAAGACTCCTGTACTGGCCAATATTCGGCCCAGCGGCAAGTATCTGATGGAGGATTTCTATTATGCAGGAGGCCTCTCGGCTCTGCTGAAAGCACTCGCGCCTGAGCTGGACCTGAGCGCCCGAACGGTCACCGGAAAAACTCTGGGTGAAAATATTTCCGGCTCGGAAATTTACAACAAAGATGTGATTCGAACGCTCGACAATCCTGTCTACGGATCGGCAGGCTTGGCCATTCTCCGAGGCAATCTTGCTCCCAATGGCGCCGTCATCAAATCCGCCGCCGCTGAACCGCGCCTCCTCAAGCACTCTGGCCCCGCCATCGTTTTCGATAGCTACGACGAGATGAACGCGCGAATCGATGACCCCGCCCTCAATGTCGACGCCGACAGTGTTCTCGTCCTGCGCAACGCGGGGCCGAAAGGTGCCCCGGGAATGCCCGAATGGGGCCAGTTGCCGATCCCCCAGCAACTCCTCGCCGCAGGGATGAGGGACATGGTCCGCATTTCCGACGCCAGGATGAGTGGCACCCACTATGGCACCTGCGTACTTCATGTCTCACCGGAGAGTTTTGTCGGCGGCCCTCTGGCGTTGTTGAAAGAAGGCGATGTCGTTGACCTTGATGTTCCCGCCCGTCAACTGAACATGCGAGTTAGCAACGAAGAACTCGCCCGCCGACGCGCAGCTTGGCGGCCTAGAGAAGGGATCTATCCTCGAGGGTACGGCAGTCTTTTCATGCAGCACATACAGCAAGCGGACGCAGGATGCGACTTCGACTTTCTCGAAGGCACCGCGCCCATCCCTGAACCTGAAATCCATTGAGGTTACGCCCGACAGCATCACCTGCGGCGCGGCGGAAGAAACTGATTTTGTGGGGACAGCCGCCCCTGGCTGTCCGGGCGAGCAAAGCTCGCCAGCGCATTCTGCCGGCGATGCCTCCAAAGTCGGAGATCAGCTCAGCCAAGCTGTGCTAGGCACGGACGGGCGAGCGCGGCTGTTCCCACATCGGTTTCATCCCACCTCCCACGAAACAGGGAGGCTCTAGGGACCGATGCGCGCTACTTTGTCGGGTCTGCCGCCGGACTTTGTGCTGACTTTGTCTCCGCCGCACGATAAATCGCTTCCACCAGTTCCAGACTTCTCCGCCCTTCTAATCCGTCGCAAATCGGTGCTGTGTTCGCCTCGATGGCGTGAAGAAAGTCTTGGATCAGTGCCTGATGTCCGCGAAAGTCGCTGACCACCGCCGACGAAGCACTCTGATTTTCATCAGGTGCGATGTCTTGATTGAACGCGTCCGGAGGATTACGCAAGTCGATGGCCAGAACGCGATCATGCTCAAGAATGACCGTTCCCTTCGAGCCGGTGATCTCCACGCGCCGGGGGTATCCGGGATAAGCTGCCGTGGTGGCCTGCAACACGCCGAGCGCGCCATTCGCAAACTCGAGGAGTGCAATCGCCGTATCTTCCGCTTCGATCGAATGAAGCCCTGTCGCTTTGTAAGCCTGGACACGCACGACATCTCCGAGCAGCCACAGCATCAGATCGACCGTGTGCACTGCTTGATTTATTAAAGCACCCCCACCATCCAAAGCGAACCTCCCCCGCCACCGCGAATTGCCGTAGTACTCGGGCGGGCGGTACCACTTCACGCGCGCATCCACCAGCAGAGGCTTGCCCAGGAGCCCCTGGTGCAGCCACTCTTTAAGCTTGCGAATTTCGGGCTTCACGCGATCCTGAAACATGACCCCAAGTTTTACTCCGGCACGGTCTGCAGCTTCGATGAGCGCATCGGCACGCTGCGTCGCAATGTCGATTGGCTTTTCAGTCAACACATGCAAACCACGCCGAGCGGCGGCAATGCCGTGAGTCGCATGCAGACCAGATGGGCTTCCGACCACGACCAAATCCATGGGGCGATGCTCCAGAAATGCATCGAAATCCTCGTAGGGTCTTCCGCCGTGCCGACGACAGAGGGCCAGGACTTTCTCCGCGTTGGTCCCATAAATCGCAGCGATTTGAACGCTCGGAATGGCGCGCGCTGCGTTCGCGTGCGTGCCAGTAATATTGCCGCCGCCAATGAAACCTATGTGGGTTGTCATTCACCTTTGATATCCGGTATGGGATGTTCAATTCAAGAGACCATCATGGGATGCATTCAATCGCAGGAGTTGCGATTGGTGCCGGGAGGGAGAAATCGAACCCCCACAGTCCTTTCGAACCTGCTGATTTTAAGCCCGCTGCAGTAGAACTGTGTAACTCTGAGAAATTCCGACTGGATGGTTGCGCTTGGACTCGCATCGCCAATGGCGTGCTTTGCGCCCATCCTCCGGCTCGGACACTGATTAGAATACACGAGCCTCAATGTGCGCTAACGCCTAACCTCAACTATCCACTCCGGCGCTTCTTGCACGCATCGAGCGTCCGTCGTTACAGACGACCGGCAAGGAGCCGTTGTTTCAGTTCGTAACGGTGCAAGTGCGAAGAGCACAGTGCTCACGTCTTCCCTCCACCGAGTATCACTTCGAGGTGTGGGAGCGTGGCGTTCCCTATTGGACCGGGGTACTGAGGAAGCCCTGAAAGTAGCCGTCATAGCCGACGATCTGGCCGCTGTCGTTTATGCCCTGGACGGAAATAGGCGCTGTGGCGGTGAAGCAACCATCGTTCGGTGAAGCGGACACACTGAAAGCCGCAACGAAGCGTCGCCGAGGCCCCCGCAAAGCCAAGAAGATCCATCGCAATAATCGCCAGAATTTAACTAGGGCCCGAAGAGTACGGGGAGGGTTCGGAAGTGGTTGCAAAGGGTGCCACGTGGATGTTCGTGCCGTCGTCCTGAGCAAAGCGCGCGCAAACCACCGCGCCGAAGCAGAACGGTCGTACTACGAAGGTCGTCATAGATGCTCAGAACGCACTGCCCGGTTCATTCGGTTTTGGGAGAATGCTCCACTCCTGAAAATGCTGCAATTAATAACGCCTGCTTGGTTCTTCCTGCTCCGGGGTACCGCAGGACCGAGTCGAGGCCGGCCGCTTGTTCCACCAAGCCGCCGTCTCAAGGCAACGAAAATGCCCGGCGGGCCACGGCCTGTGTCTAACTCATCAGAGGAGACACAACCATGAGCGTGAAGGAACTCCAAGCCTTAACCCAGAAGTTCGCCGATGCCTTCGATCAGCGCGACCTCCAGCCCATCCTGGACATGCTTTCCGAGGATGTGGAAGTGTTTGACCACGTTCCCTACCGGTTCGATGGCAAGGCGCTCTTTGCCAAGTATCTCAACGAGGTCATCGCGAGCCTTGCCTCAGCCAGCTTCGGCTTCCGGCAACCATCGTGCCGCGTTTATGGCGATACCGTTGGTATCGTAAATGCCCACGACATGTTTACGGGAGTAACGAAAGACGGCAAGATCATCTCGATCCATGGCCGAACTACCTTGGTCTTCATCAAACAAAGCGGGCAGTGGAAGATTGTGAGCGCCCACTTCTCTGCAATACCCAAGGCTCTCTGAGAATCGAGCCAGGGCATATGGGCGCTTGG
>Ga0210406_10003366_pt1 | contig 17585 bp, 21 predicted proteins | sample IncBWC30MmetaG_FD_155454 | JGI IMG/M metagenome (GOLD analysis project Ga0210406, IMG submission 155454) | Forest soil microbial communities from Barre Woods Harvard Forest LTER site, Petersham, Massachusetts, United States - Inc-BW-C-30-M | ecosystem: Environmental > Terrestrial > Soil >... | reverse complement strand
CAACTCGAGGTAACAGATTTTCAAGGTCTCTCAGCAAGCGTTCTCCCCGCGCCGTCCGCTCATAAACCCGACCTACGCGAAGGAGGAGAGGATCACCAAATGTTTCGCGCAGTCGATCCAGCGCGCGGCTCATGGCCGGTTGGGTTAGAAAGCAGCGTTTCGCTGCTCGCGTCACATGGCGCTCCTCCAGGAGCGCGTGCAGCGCATGCAAGAGATTCAGGTCAATGCTTCGTAAATGCACGCTCGACATGATAGACATCACAATAATGCATTTTTCGGATGATAAGCCTAAGTCGATTTTGCCATCATGAAAAATTCATCACCAAACGACGCCATCGATTTTGCTCATGGTGGTGCTGTTCGTATTTCGGAGCCTCTGAAATATAGGAGGGCCCGATGACCATCCCCCGCGTGCCTATGGAGAAGGCGCAGGCCCTTTCTCCCGGCCAGCGCCAGTCGCTCGAGCATTTCTATGGCGCGTTGGACACCCGCGACGTTGCTCTTGTCGACCAAGCGCTAACTTCCGATTGGGAAGACATCCCGCTAGCCCCCGGTCAGGCTATAGGCCCCGAAGGCATCAAACCGATCTTCCGGATGCTGATCTCAGCTTTCCCGGACCTCTCGACCGAAATCAGCGAAGTTCTCGCGGAGGCCGGCCGCGCCGCAGCCCGGGTCATTGTTACCTGCACTCATCGCGGAGACCTGTTCGGGGTTCCTGCGAGCGGGAAATTCGTGCGCTTCGCGCTCCATGAATTCCACGAATTCGAGGGCGATCGCTTACGTCGTACCTACCACCTGGTAGACCTGTTTGGATTGTTCACCCAGATCGGGGCGTGGCCGAGGCCTCAACGGGCAACCGGCCGGATGCTGGCGCTCCAGATTGAAGGCTACTCCGACCAACCACGGGCGAAGCTCATCGAGATTCCTGAAAGATCGCCTGGCGCCGGCGAGGTGCGCGTACGGGTCACGGCGGCGGCGCTGAACCCTCTGGATGTCAAACTCACGCAGGGACACATGCGAGAGTGGTTTCCGCTCACCTTTCCCTACGTTCCCGGAACTGATTTCGCCGGTATCGTGGATGAGGTGGGGGAGAACGTCGACTCGTTCCGGAATGGCGATGCCGTTTATGGCAGGGCGGAACCGACTTCGGGCGGCGCTCTGGCTGAATTTGTGACGCTTCCAGCCGAGTTGATCGCGCGACGCCCGTCAGGGCTCGATGCCGCGGCTGCGGCTTGTTTGCCTACACCGGCAGGTGTTGCCTATCAGGCCCTCTTTGAGGTCTTGAAACGGCCGTTGTCGGCACCTCTCCTTATCTTGGGGACTGGCGCGGTCGCGCGCGCTGCCTGCCAACTCGCTCGCGGGTCCGGCGAGGTCACCGTTTGTGGCCACGGAGCCGGGCGCTTAACGAGCCTTGGCGCTCGGGTCATCGACTCCTCGAGCCCTGAGCTCACCGCAATTGCCGCGAACTCGGCCTTTGTGTTCGACACGGCTGGTGGGGACCTTCAGGCAAAGGTTGTTGCGATGCTTAGGCCTGGTGCTCACGTAGCGGCCATTGTCACACCCGTTTCGGAGGCAGTGGCGAAGGCACGAGGCATCAAGGCCGACTACGTTGTGCTTGCGACTAAGCAGGCAACACTACATCGACTCGCCAAGCTCGCGGCTAATTCCGAGCTCAGCGTCGAGATCGCAGGGAGTTTCACTCTCGAGCAGGCGCCGACGAGCTTTGGCGCCTTCGTCGCCGGCACGCTGCCCGGCAAACACGTCATGCAAGGAGACTGCAAATGACCATGACGGCAAATGGTAAGACCGTTCTCGTAACGGGAGGATCGCGCGGAATCGGCGCGGCGATTGCCATACGGTTGGCGGGCATCGGGATGAATGTTGTTATCAACTATGCGTCAAACGAAGACGCCGCCAACCGAAACCATAAACACAATTAAGGAGTTCACAGTATGCTCGTTTTTGTTACCGGTGCGACCGGCTTTGTCGGTTCGGCCATTGTTGAAGAACTAATTAACGCGGGTCATCAGGTGCTGGGTCTTACCCGCTCGGATGCGGGCGCCAAGTCGCTTACCGCCGCGGGCGCCAAGGTGCACCGAGGTGACCTGGAAGACCTGGAAAGCCTGCGCAGTGGAGCTGCCATGGCGGATGGCGTGATTCACGCCGCCTTTAATCACGATTTTTCAAAGTTTGCCGCCAACTGTGAGATGGACAAACGCGCCATCGAAGCTCTTGGCTCCGTGCTGGCTGGTTCCGATCGCCCCTTGCTTGTTACCTCCGGGGTTGCGGTTCTGGCGGCGGGCCGCGTTGGGACCGAAGAGGATGCGCCTGTTCCTAGTTCCACCTCCTACCCACGTGTCTCTGAAGCGACAGCCGCCTCGCTGGCAGCGCAGGGAGTATGCGCGTCAGTGGTCCGCCTTCCGCCGTCTGTCCATGGCCTCGGAGATCACCAGTTCGTTCCGATACTTATCGGCATCGCGCGCGAGAAGGGTGTCTCGGCTTTTGTGGGGGAGGGGCTCAACCAGTGGCCGGCAGTGCATCGGATCGATGCTGCCCGCGTCTATCGGCTTGCGCTCGAGCACCCCGCCGTTGGCGGCCGGTATCACGCCGTCGCCGAGGAGGGTGTGCCATTCAAGGACATCGCCGCCGTGATTGGTCGCCGTCTGAACGTTCCTGTTGTGAGCAAGACTCCAGAGGAAGCTTCTGTCCACTTCGGTTGGTTTGCGATGTTCGCAGGCATCGACGTCCCGACGTCGAGCGACCGGACCCGAGCGCTACTCGACTGGGAGCCAAAACAGCCTGGCCTCCTCGCTGATATCGACCATCCAGAATATTTCCAAAGTTAAAGCGAGATTCTCGTCCTCGAACGGTTTTGGTCCCAGCGTTTTCGACGTTCCTAGGTCCGATCTGGAACAAGGGACCACCTCTGGGTGGCTTACCAATTCGAGGACGAGGACGACGACGAGAACGAGCACGAGTTAAACCATGTTCACCCAAACGGCAAAACCCGTTTCCACCACGGATACCAACGTGGGATTTTTCCTTCTGGATCGATCGGGTGGATGCGAGTTCGTCGAAACCGCTTTTCGCAATGCTTGACAACGGCTGAGAACTTCGGAAGCGCCATCAGTTCGAAAGGTTTTACCCGGTATTCTTCCTCTCGTGATCGAGTCGTAGAACGATTCCCCATTCCTCGCGTGTACGACTTTTTCCAGATCATTTTTTTCCCAATAAAGTCAGCGGAACCCTCCGCGCAGGTGCGGTCTGCTGCCTTGAAAATGATTCGGTTTCGCAAATTTAGCAGCGTCACATCCGCTTTCTCTTTGGTACCAAGCGGAGGGATGAAGGAGAGCTTGGATTGCGCAGCTAAAACGGTGGTGGTGTTCGCTTGACGGATCACGTCCACATTTCCGTCCGATTCACTGACAAATCGTTGAGCTTCATCCTGCCAACAGATTAGGAGATTGTCGCTGGAGAGCGGTCGCTTGTTTGGCGGCCGAGGATCGAACCGCCGCAACGCATGTGTGTAAAACAAAAGTTTTAAGATGGTGGTAATATAGCGCCGCTCGGTTTGATACTTCTGCGGCATCGCGATGCAGATTATGGCGCCGTCGTCTAAATCGGAAAATTCGAAGCTGTTCTCTTCCGCGCCGAAGACCTGGACCAAGTCAGGATTAGTGAAGTAATTGAGATAGTTGTAGATAGTAGAGATAACTCCCCCTAATTGCTCCGGCGGCTGGCGCAGATACCCGTTCAAGAAATGGTCACTACATTCCCGGGTATCACGGTTTCCAGCCTGGGCCAAAGCGTCCAGCCGGGATAACATCGCCCGGAGAATCGGCTGATATTGTAGCGTCTCAAGCAGATGATGCATGGTTGGCCGTAGACCGAGTAATCGAAACAGTTGAATCCCACGGCCGATATGCGCGTGCGCCTGGGTTTTGAAAAAGCCTTTGTCTTCACCGCCCCCGGCCAAAGCGGAGGCAGTGTCAACGATGACCGTCGCGTAGGTTGAACCGGGGATGGATTCATCGGAAAGCAGATTGAATGTCGCTGGCGGCTCCCAATCGTCTCCAGCACCGTCCGGTTTGGTTTGGAGCAATCGCAGATCGCTAAGCCGGCCATACTTCCTGGTCATTTGCACCAGGGTTTCATGATAGATTCCTTTCTCGTCGCAACATAGTCCGCCCCAGTCCGGTTCGTTTTGACATACTGAATGGAGCAGGGCGTTGATGGCGAATGTCTTCCCGGCGCCGGTGTCGCCGGTGATTAACCAGCCCCGGCAAAAGTCATTTCGATTCCATGTTAAGCCAGCTAAGCGAGCGGTGCCCTTTCGGTCATGTCTGCCTGGTGCGTTGGTTAGCGAGACCATTAGACAGACTAAAAACGGCGCGAAGCTGACCCAGGAAACAAGGGGAAACAAAAACCAGATAGTAGCGGCTAAGAGACCCCAGAGAAGTAACAAGCTGGGTGAAATAAGAAACCATAGACGATCCATCGATCGTCGTCGCCGAATCCAACCTTTGGCGATTCCCACGGCCTTGGTCAGGGAAGCCGTATCGGTGTCATGGCGTTGGCTGTATACGATCTTTCCCCGGAGACAGACATCGAGCTGAAATCGGGGTTGAGACTTGGCCCGTGGCTGGGACCGAGTAGGGGAAATTGTTCGAGCTCGAAGTTGATAGTCACCCTGCCTAAGAAGATCTATCGGCTCCAGCCCCGCGTTGTAGTTGGGCAGACGAATTATCTTCCCGTTCCTGGAGCGGTAGCAAAGAGGATCGTCTGGTGCCGCGTAGATGGTCGCCGGTTGAGTTAGCTCAGACCCGCTTCGAGCCAAAAGATCTAACATTGGTATATAATGTTATTATCTGTTGGGGCAATAGTCAAACCTGTATGGAAGTAATCGTGCACAATTGGTGGGGCGAGGCTCCCAAGCGACCTGGAAGCAACTAACAGCGCTTACGACGTTTGCGAGGATAGAATGCTACAAGACCGACTGACCTGCCGAGCCGCTGGGACCAGCGTTGTGCAGCTCGGTTTGAATGTTTCACCGCGGCAGGAAACAAGGACCCGCAGACGTGGCGCGCTCGGCTACGGCTCGGCACGTCTACCGGCTTCGACTGTATACAACGGCGGGATGCGCCACAGATTTCTAGAGGGTCATTTGGCCGTTTGGGAGCCTCGCCCCACCGGGGTTGCCGGCTCCACCATTTCCCGTCACTTTCCCCAGCGATTGGCTACGGCGCCAGTGACTGCTTCACGAACGGCGTCGTGCCGCATTGCCCATTGGAATTGATAAATAGGATTGTCGTACTGCTCGTCGAACTCTCGTTTCATCGCCTCGGCGATCTTGGTTGGATCAACCGGACCTCGGATACGGCTGGCCACCTCTTCAGTGATTTCCAGGCAGTATTGAACCAACATTTTTGCGGCTCGTTGTGAAATGTCATCCAATTCTTCCGTGCAGACCAAGAAAAAGTTCTCCCAGGATACTTTGACCACTCCCTTGAGCCACTGCTCCTTCCCTTCATAGAAGACGCCTTGTTTTTTGTACGACTCTAAAAACTCGTCCAGACTCAACGGTTTTCCATCTGCCGAAAAGGACCACTTCTGCGTTTCTGGTGCCGCTGGCCGGGTTTCCTTTGTTGAAACCATTTTATGCTTCTTTCTTAATAATGCTTCTTTCTTAAAAATATTCCGTTATAAATTTAGGTTTTAACACCGTAATTCCCTCAAAGTAAAGTGCGTAAAAATAACAGAATTTTCGGAACGTTACCACTTGCGGATCTAGAAGATCAGCTTGGTTTTGGCGACGACCTCATCGAAGCGTTCTATAAATTGACCAAAGATGAGCGGACAGTCGTCATGTCGATTGTGGACCGCCTTAAACCCGGTGTGACAGGGTATGATTTTGAAGATTTTGACCTACAGCCGGCGGTCTTGAAACTCCTGACCTACCATCGACTGGTCTTACATAATGGGGACAAACAGAATTCCGTCCTTTATGCCCGGTGGCTGAGTTCGGTCACGGTGGTCGACAAGAAGATGACCCTTCACATTGATCCCGGGTTGCACCGGCATTTGGAGCGGCTCAAAAACCATCAAAAAGAGGATTCAGAGAGAGCGGGCGTCAAGCTGGCGAGCCAGTACTCGATCCGCCTTTATGAATGGGCTTGGAAATGGCGGCACATCAATTTGAAGCGAATTTCGATCCCGAAGCTGCGCAAGGTGCTTGGGGTGGATGAGGTTCGCGATGCACAAGGAAACATCGTCAGCGAGAAATGCCTGGTCCACTGGCCTAATCTCAAGCAGCGCGCAATTGATCGGGCCTTACAGGAGATCAATGAAAAGACAGATCTTAGTATCCGGTTGGTAGCGGTCGGTCAGGCCAAGTATCGGCGAGTGTTATCGCTAGCTTTCGAAATCAAGGAGAAGAAGAAAAAGGCGCGCACGAATGGCGCGCCGGTTTCAAAGTAGGGATCTGCTGGCATTCCGGTTGCGGCTGCTATCAGGAAAAGGGCGTTGAAGCGAATTCCAGCTGAAATCCGCATCAACACCCTCTTTCGAGGACGAGGACGAAGGGCTGCCGCACTCGGGGTTATTGGAGAACGCTTCTTAGATTAGAGGCTTGCCTGAGATGGGAGAAAACCAGCCATTGCCTTCACAGGGATCTTGGTTGGGACTGTTTCCCGAAGAGGCCTTGACCATTCAGGCGATTCCCTTGAACTACGGATATAACTTCGCCGAACCTCCTTATCCTAAAATCGCCTGGACCTTGTTGGATCTCGTTTCCCATGCCCGGTTCCCGATGTCACGAACCGATCTGTGTGACAAATGGAACTACCGGGAAATCACCCCGGAGAACTTCCCCCTGGTGGTCGACTCAGACCGGATATCAGAGCCGGGTTTTCTGAGCGTAAGGACGGTGGCCAAGTTGATCAGCTATTGCCTTTTAATTGCGGAGTCGACTGCTGAGTCACTCCCTGCGCTGAGCGGCAACGCGAACATCTTCGCCGATCACATTATGGGGGCTATCGTCGATCATGGCCGTGAGTTCGAATCGGCGCTCGGAGAAAATTCGCCTTGGAGCCATTTCTTGCTTGCTGCTCGTCACCCGATCGTCCGGTGGGGAGTTAACAATGCTCTGATGAATCGTTGGGGGACGAAGGAGTATCCTCCGGTCGGGTAAGAGGGTCTCGTCCTCGTCCTCGAAGCGGTTGTTAGGGCCCACAGATGTAACTGGCCTCTAGTGGAGACGCAGTGGACCCGAGTGGACGGAGTGGACTTAGTGGATCGACTGAGTAGGCGGCGGAGCCTCCTCAAAACAGTTCCTGCTTGTCCGTTCCCGGTTCCATCCGGATCCGAATCTTCATCTGACTGGTTTCGCGGATCGCTGAGACTCGGAAATTCGCTAGATCGTCCAGGAATTGGCGTCTAGCGGTAAAGGTCCGATTCGGGACGAGTTCGACGTCGGCGAAGGCATAGCGGAGAAAAATTGTATGATCGTCCATGGTATCGATCATCTGGAGGTACCCATAAGGGATCGTCTTGCTTCGGCGGGGAGAAATCAGCTCGAAAGTGCAGGAGGTGGCAGTCTGGCTACCGGGATGGACGGTGTAGGTTTGGTCTTCGGGGCGCGAAATGAGAGACGTGAAAGACACGCCCCGTTAATAACTAAAATTTGTTAGGTTATCAATAACCTATTGTGCGCTGACTTCGTATTGGCCGAATCCTGGACGTAACCAAGCTAACACTTCTCCGACCAGGAATAGCGATCCGGTCACTAGAACCGGCTGAGGTAGTTTCCACGCCGCCTCCACAGCGTCTTGCACTCTGGGAAAGAGAGTACCAGGGATGCCATGCGGGGGTCGGATATTGGCCGGGTCCTCGCCTCGTGGGTTCTTCACGGGGACGAGAAAAAATCGGGTAGCGATTGGCGCCAGCGCATCGAGCATTTTGTCGAGATCCTTGTCGCGCAAACCGCCGAACACAATCGTGGGCGAGGTGCCGGGATAGCATTCGCTCCAAGTCTGCACCAGGCGTTCGCTGGCAGCCAGATTGTGGGCTCCATCGATGGTGAGCCTGTCTCCCAGGGCCTGAAAACGGCCGGGCCAAAACACGGAGCTAAGGCCGGTTTTTAATGCCCCGGGCGAAATGCTGAGTTTGGCCGCGGTGAACGTGTCTCTCACGAGAGCCGCATTGAGCCGCTGGTGCGAACCGGTCAGCCCGATTTGGAGATCGTTTATGGGTTCAATGGTGTAAGTGACCGGGGCGCCCATGGATGCCGCCACTTCGTCAATGACTTCCCGAACGTCTGGGGTCTGGGCGATAGACACGACGGGAACCGCCGGCTTAATGATTCCGGCCTTTTCGCGAGCAATCTTGGCTCTTGAATCGCCCAAGATCTTTTGGTGATCCAAGTCAATCGAAGTAAGAACCGATACGAGCGGCGTAATTAGATTGGTCGCGTCCAATCTTCCTCCTAGCCCGGTTTCCATGATCGCTAGATCGACCCGCCGGCCAAGGAAATGTAGAAAACCCAATGCGGTAGTGATCTCAAAGAAAGTAGGAATGCATCCGGACCTGGCGATCGCCTCCCGGATAATACCCAGGCCGGCCAACACCTCTTCGTCGGTGATGGGTCGTCCTGAGATTTGGATGCGTTCATTGAAGCGAACGAGATGAGGAGACGTGTAAAGCCCGGTTCGTAGCCCGGCGGCTCGCGCCACCGAATCCAGCATGGCCGAGACAGAACCTTTGCCGTTCGTGCCTGCAACATGGATGCAAGCGAGTTGCTGATGCGGGTTTCCCAACGTCTCCAGCAGCCGGCGAACATTTTCCAGGCCGAGCTTGATCCCGGTAGCTTGGGTGGCGTAGAGCCAACGAAGGGCTTCTGTATACGACTCTTGCACGGTGAACCGCCTTAGCGAGGAGAAAGATGACCTACCAGTCGAGACAGCGTCGTGCGCAGATCCTGGCGGCGAACAATCAGATCGATGAATCCGTGGCGTTGCAGAAATTCGGCGGTCTGGAACCCGGGTGGCAGATCTTGATGAGTCGTTTCCCGAATCACACGGGGTCCAGCGAATCCGATCATGCATTTCGGCTCCGCCAAAATGACATCTCCAAGCGAAGCGAAACTTGCCATCACACCTGCTGTCGTAGGATTGGTGAGAACCACGAAGTAGGGGAGGCGGAGCTGGGCGTGACGGGCGAGAGCCGCGCTAGTCTTAGCCATCTGCATCAAGCTAAGCATCCCTTCGTAAACTCGAGCTCCACCAGAAGCGGTGACCACGATGATTGGCCTGCCCGCTTTGCTACCTTTTTCTATTAGGCGGGTGATTTTCTCGCCGACGGCCGAACCCATTGTCGCCGCCAAAAAGTTGAAATCCATGACCGCCAACCCGACGTCGTGCCCATCCAGACGGCCAAAGCCGGTAACGACGGCATCGGTCAAACCAGTCTTTTCACGATAGGTTTGTAGCCGTTCGGAATAGCTGGCGACTCCGGTAAACTTAAGAACATCGACGGAAAGAAGGTTTGGATCGAATTCTTCGAAGGTACCTTCGTCCATCAGGTTCTCGATCCTCTCCCGGGCTGAATAAGTAAAATGATGGTCGCATTTCGGGCAGACTTTAAGATTCTGCGACAATTCCAAATTGTGGATTACTTCACCGCATTCGGGGCACTTTTGCCAAAGACCTTCCGGCATTTCACGCTTTCGATGGGTTCCTTGCTTGAGAGTCCGTTTCTGAAAGATCGGCATACGTCTATCTGCGGGCGACGGTGATAGCACGGACTGATTTAGCGCCGTGCGCTTTCAAGATTCGGGCACATTCGTCCAAAGTTGAACCGGTGGTTAAAACATCGTCTACCAAGAGAAGGCGTTTGCCAAGCACGCTGGTACCTTTCCGCAACTCGAACGCATTGCGCAAGTTTTGGAGCCGTTCTTTTCGCGAGAAACGAGTTTGGGATTCGGTATAGCGTGAACGGCGAAGACAGGACCAAACCGAGCGATGGCTCCGTTTTGCCACCACCTCGACAAGAGCAGCGATCTGGTCGTAGCCGCGTTCCCGGATTCTGGTTGCGTGCAAGGGAACTGGGACCAAGGCATCAAACGGCTCCTGGCTGATCCTGGGATCACTGAGCGCCTCTTCCAGCCAATTCGCCAAGAGTTGTCGCAAATGAAACTCGCCGGAATATTTAAATCGGTGGATCAAATCGCGAACGATACTGTTCGCCTGGTAACGAGTCGCAACGCAATCAAATGCCGGGGGGTGATCCTCGCAATCCGGACAAGAGAACGGGGCTCCCATCTCACCGGCATAGGGTCGGGAACAGACTTGGCAAAAAGGCGCCGTAATCCGGACAGCCGATTCCAAACAATCCCGGCACAGCAAATCCTGATCCAAACTCGTGCGGCAGGAAACGCAAAACGGTGGGTAGCAGAGGTTAACCACTGTTTGATAGAGCGTGTTGAGACCTGCTGGCACGAGGGAACAGTAGCCAAACCAGCAACCAGAGCAAAAGGAGGATCGCAATCGCACCGTAGCCGGTGATCAGGTCAGGACCAAACCACGGCTGGATATCCGCTAAGTGCCGGGTGAGCTTGTTGAAGTTCATCTTAGTGAATACCGCGCCGGCGTGCAGCCCGATCGGGAGCCAGAGAGCGCCAGTCTTAACCGTGGCATGCGCCAGGACCAGGCCTAAGACGAAAATCGTAAAGAACCCGCCAACCAATTCGAGCGGTTCAGCCAGGTGTTGAATCGTTTGAAAAAGGAGATCGAACCCGGAGTGCCACGCGACCGATTCCAATCTGACATCGCTCGGCCTCAATGGATGGATGATGGCAAAGACCGCCGAGACGAACGTAGTAGCCAGCCAGGTTGGCGCTGTTTGGCGCATCAAGCCGAAGATCACGCCACGGAATAATAACTCCTCGATCACAGATACGCTGAGAGAAGTCAGCAACAGATTGGGGATGAGATTCCACGGCGGCCGGACTTTGAATTCGGCTAGCCCCACCTTAATGGCGATCCAGCCCCAAAAGGCGACCACAATGCCGGCGAGAAGGAATCCCGCTGGTAACTGCCAGCTCCGTCTCCACGCCCAGCTGATCTTAAGATCGTGAAATTGTCTTACCCCGATCCATTGCATGATCGGAAACGCCAGTATCACGGCTGCGAATAGAACGGCCCGTTCAAAGAAGCGGGAAAATTCCGTGTCCTTAAGAAAACCGAGGCCGGGGAGCTCAAACAACGGCTGGCTGCACCAGAAAAGCACCGGCGCCAGGGCTGCGCCCAGGATTAAAGTCCCAAGCAGAAAAACCAAAATCTTCCATCCGGTAGACAAGGGAACGAGCAAATAACGTGGACTGCCAACTCGCGCAAACTAAAGTTACGGCGAATGCATAATCGCCATGCCTGGATAGAAAGGAACGATGACGGTACCAAGCGGGAGGTTCGGGTAGTCAAATCTGGAGGAACCTGGCGGTTTCAAGCCAAGGGCTCGCAGGAGGAAAATTGGACCTATTATGATGAGCCCACTTTGCCCGACCTGGAGCAGTTTCACGATGTACTCTTCAGAAAATATCAGCGACGTCGCGCTTCTCACGAAGATGTTCTCTGGGCCGAACGCGAAATCACCCGCATCCGGAACCGGAGTTGAAGATCCGCAGATTACACAGATTACGCAGATTATCATGAGCGGTTGCTCAATCGGAATTCGGTCTCTAGTAGAGGCGGGAACTCGCCATGAAATGGCGTAACAGACTAGGCCAGGGCTTTAGCCCTGGGTGACGAACGGCCGAAAATGCGCCTGAAAGCACTCCCAACCCCGCATCCGCGGGGTGCAATTCCAAATTGGCGCAGTACTCCAACACTCCGCGCGGCCGGATTCGAGGACGACGACGGGGGACGAGAACGAAGCCCTCACGAGCATCCGAAGTGCTGTGCCAGGGTTCACCTCATGAAAATCTGCGTAATCTGAGTAATCTGTGGATCTTTCCGTTTTCAGTTCGAACCATGACGTCTGATTTTGAGCACGCCGAGGAATGGGAAAAGAGGCATGCCTGGCATCCGTTCACGCAAATGCGGGAATGGACCCTGGCTGACCATCATCCACTGTTTATCGTTTCTGGTGAGGGAGCGTGGTTGCGAGATGCGGACGGCAAACGGTATCTCGACGGCAATTCGTCGATCTGGACCAACATCCATGGTCACAATCATCCCCAAATTAATGGGGCCATCATCGATCAATTATCCAAAATCGCGCATAGCTCGTTTCTCGGGCTGACCCATTTTCCGGCGGCCCGTTTGGCTAAAGAGCTGGTTGAACTGCTTCCGGGTAGCGGGCTTACTCGCGTGTTTTATTCCGATGACGGCTCGACTGGGATCGAAGTGGCCGTCAAGATGACCATCCAATATTTCAGGCAGATCGGTCAGCCGACGAAAACAGGATTTGCCGCTTTTGCCAATGCTTACCACGGCGATACGCTGGGAGCGTCCAGTCTTGGCGGGATCCCAAGTTTTCACGACAAGTTTGCCGCCTATCAATTTCCGGTTATTCGGATCAGCGACGTGGCCGAGCTTGATCGAATCGAGGGCGAGAATCTTGCAGCCATTGTCATCGAACCTTTGATTCAAGGTGCGGCCGGAATGCGGACGTGGCCGACGGGGATGCTGCGAGAACTACGACAATGGTGCGACCGGAACCGTGTTTTTTTAATTTTCGACGAGGTGATGACCGGCTTCGGTAGAACCGGACGAATGTTTGCGTGTCAAACCGAGGGTGTAAACCCTGATTTCCTGGTTCTGGCTAAAGGCTTAACCGGCGGCTATCTCCCTTTGGCGGCAACGCTTACTACGGAGGCCATATACGAGGGATTTCTCGGTGATTTTTCCGAGCGCAGAGCTTTTTTCTATGGCCACAGCTATTCCGGCAATCCGTTAGGTTGCGCTGCGGCCCTGGCCAGTCTTCAGATCTTTCGGGAAGAGGCGGTGCTGGATCACGTTGCCGGATTGATTCCGGTTTTGAAGGAGGAATTGGAGCGATTGGGGCGATTGCCGTGGGTTAGGGAGGTGCGCCAAGTCGGTATGATTGCGGGAATCGAAGTGAGTGCCGGGGACGGAACTCCGTTCGACTGGCGGGAACGGGTTGGGGCAAAGGTTTGCCTGGCGGCGAGGGAATATGGTCTCTTGACGCGTCCTATCCAGGACGTCGTGGTCTTTATGCCACCGCTTTGTGTCTCTCCTGACGAAATCCGTTTTGGGGTAGCGGCGATCGGAAAAGCGATTGAGGCGGTGTGCAGCAGATAGTGGAGCTTCCCTCGGAGCCGTATACGGGAGGAGGCGGCAGTGAACGGAGTGGACCGAAGTGGACTCGAGTAGAGGGAGTGGGGCCGGCGTCGCCGCTCAACGGTTACCTCAAGCGACCGTGTCGGTGGCCTCGAGCTTGGTCAGAAGGTCTTGGCAGCGTGGATCTTGAGGATCCAGGCGGAGAGCGGTCCGGACAGCGGAGAGGGCTTCGGAAAACCGGCCTAGCTTTTCCAAAGCTAGAGCTAGGTTTCCCCAGACTGCTCCGGTCTCGGGAAAGAACTCGGTTCCTCTCCGGGCCGCCATTTCGCATTCTTCCCAATGCTCGGTCTCGGCTAGACACCAGGAGAGCTCGAGCCAAGCCTCGCCGTTGGCGGGAGAGAGCTTTAATACCCGGAGAAAGCGGTCGCTAGCATCCGCCCATTGGCCGATGATTCGCAGCCCTAGTCCAGAAACATAGGCGGCTAGGAGCCGATGCTCGCCCGGAACCTCGAAAAAACGGTCCGCCTTAGCCGTCAAACGCGAGATCTTTTCGTGGACTTGAAGGGCCTTAGCCTCGTCCTGAGCGGCATCAGCGGTCAGAAGCTCCTGCTCCAACTCCCAGAGATAGTTCCCGATCTCGCGGAGTTTCGTGTCGTAATCGGCTTCAGTGAGATGCGTATAAGGGAGGTCCATAGCTGGGCTCATCCGTACGGTTACATGAAGAAAGGCTGTCTGTAACCAATTTCAAAGGTGCCAATGGGCACAAAAACAGGCCAAACTGAGGCAGAAAGAGCGTCTTTGTTAAGAAAGGACTTGATTCAGAGCACGTTTTAAGAGCGTTATATTCATTGGTCGACGCCCATGAGCGCAAAGGTTCTGGCATTTATCAATTTTAAAGGAGGGGTCGGCAAAACTGCCTGCGCCGTCAATATCGCGGCGACGATGGCTAAGCTGCACGAGAAGAAAGTTCTCATCGTCGATCTCGATCCCCAGTCGAATTCTAGTCTTTGGTTATTGCGGCCCGATCGCTGGCGCGAACATGTGGCCAAGGGGCGACGATCCACGTTCGAGATTTTTGACGATGCCATTCAGGGCAAGGATCGATTCAATTTCGAAGAGTCGGTCATAAAAGGGGTGACTACCTGGACCGGATTTGTTGAACTGCCTCAGCTGCACTTGTTGCCGGCTTCGGTGGAGCTTTTGCGGGTTGAGGATCGGATTCACGAGCTGCGAGCGCCGGCGGTGTACCGGATCCTGGACCGCGCCTTGCGAGACCATATTGATCGCTACGATTACGTCTTTTTCGATTGTCCTCCCAATCTTTACACCACAACCAAGAACGCGATTTTTCTCTCTGATAGCTGCGTAGTTCCTTACGTGCCCGATTATCTCTCCCTGTCCGGCTTTCAAGTTTTGGCCGAGTACATTGAAGAATTGCGGGGAAAATACACTGATTCTACCGGTGAACGGCGGCATCCGAACGTGGGCGCCGTAGTGGTCAGTCACTATCGGCACACGGGAAATGTCTTTCGGCTGGCGATCAATGAACTGGAGATCATGCTGTCGCAATTGCATGATCGGCACATACTCGAGCCAGGCGCTGGGCTGTTGCAGCCGTTTATCCGCCATTGTGTCCGGGTAGCGGAGTCTACCAGTGAACATCTTCCGGTGATACTGTATGCGCCTGGATGTATTGGGGCACAGGACTATAGCGATCTGACCCAGAATTTTCTAACCCACTTTCAGAACCGAAAATGAACTATCAGGAGCTAGCGGGTAAGCTTCTTCACGTTGCCGAAAGGCTCCAGAAACACGGGAACAAGCTCGAAGGTGATCTCATTGGCAAGTCGGCGGTAAAGCTGGCTACAGATGTTGAGCAGTTTGACGCCAACTTGGATGGGTTCCTGGCCAGCCGGAAGTCTGGCGAATTGCTGTTAGAGACCTTATTGAGATCGCCAGCCGCGAAAAAGCATCTCTCGTTGGACCTCCTGCGAAAGGCGTTACGTGAGGCCTGCAGCAAACGCTTAAAGGCGGAAGAGCTGGTGGCCGCCAAAAGAGAATTCGTAGAAACGGTTCATGAGCTGGATCGGGCTGACGCTGCGTCCAAGTTTCTAAAGCATGCATTTGCGGAGGCTGCGTACGTCGCGCCGGCGGGTAAGGAGAAGGGTCAACTTCAGCAAGAGTTCTTCGCGCTCGGCCGGTTGTCAGAGGAAGAATACGTGACCACCATCGCGAAGCGGACTTTTGGCGAGCTACGGCGGTTAGCCGCCACAAATATGATTCGGTTTACCGACAAAACCACAAAGCCGCACCTGATCAAAATGATCCGGCGTTATGCCCGCCGGTTGGCCACGAATTTGCCCTCGGTAGCAGCGTAGGTGCTAACGTCGGCGGGCAGCATAGGTGGAGCGAAGAACGGTGGGGCGAAGAACTCGGCGCGCCCATGACGTGCCATACAGGTCAAAATGTCCCGCGCCGGTTTTGAGCCGTTCCGTGGATCTGCCACCTCCCGGGCTTGACTCCGTTAAAACGCTCAATTCCCAGTCTCGCGCTGACGCCGCCGCACGCATCGCACGGCCCAAAACCGGCGGGAATTCCATCCAGTGAGGATAAAAATCAGGGGCGCGCCGAGTTTTTTCGCCCTACCATTTGTGGCTAATCCAAGCTAAGTCTACGCTTTCTCCATGCACTCAGATCTTGATCGAATCCTGTTGCGCGAAGACGAGATTGCGAGCCGGCTGGATACGCTGGCTGCCAAGATCACCGCTGATTACGAAGGGAAAGATCTGACCGTCTTGGCGATTCTCAACGGGAGCCTGATCTTTATGGCGGATCTCCTTCGCCGAATCCCGTTGCCCCTCCAGATCGATTGTCTCCGAGTACGGAGCTATTACGATAAAATGGAGTCCTCTGGTCAGGTCGATTTTGATCGTGCTGCCTTACCCAATCTGCGCGACCGCCATCTGCTCCTCCTGGACGACATCTTAGACAGTGGGCACACGCTGGCTGCAATTGTGGAAGCGGTTCGCCACGATGTTCGCCCTTTGAGTGTTAAGAGTTGTGTTCTGCTTCGAAAAATTAAGACACGGGCGCGCCCGATTGAAGCCGACTATGTCGGATTCGATATCGGTGACGAGTTTGTGGTTGGGTACGGCTTGGATTATCAGGAACGGTATCGAAACTTGCCGGTAATCGGTGTTCTGCGGCAGCCATGATATCGGTTCATTTGCAATATTTCTCTCAGCTCCGTGACCTGAAAGGCCCGGAATCGATTGATGTTGTCCCCGGCAGCACCGTCGCGGGGCTGCTGGAGAAGCTTTACGGACTGCTTCCAGGTTTAAAGGAATGGGATAAGTGTCTTCTGATCGCCGCGGGCATTGAATACGTTCCTCGTGATTACGTTTTGCAGCCGGGCGATTCGGTTTCGTTGATGCCTCCTGTGCAGGGAGGGTGATGAGCGTATCGGCGTGTCGGCGTTTGGGCGTATCGGCGTAGTAATCGTCCTCGTCGTCGTCCTCGAAGAGGCGCTTTCGTCCCAGCGTTTCGAACGGTCTGGCGTGCTTCTTCTAACCCTCGACCGAGTAACACCGAACGGTGGGGTGGCGGCGCTTATTCGAGGACGAGGACGACGACGAGGACGATAGGGACCCCGAACAATCGATTCCCCCGATAACCGTCTCAATTTCTTCAATTAACGGTCCCACTGGATTTGGTCCTAAGATCCGGCACGATGAATTTGTTGCCTTATGACAGCCTGTACTGGGGCTGGATCGGTATGGCGGCCGGAATTGTGTCCGGCGCCTTGATTGGCCTTTTCTTTCATCAAGAACAATGGCTCGGGGGTTACAATAGCTTTCCCCGGCGTCTGGTCCGCCTTGGGCATATCTCTTTTTTTGGCCTCGGGATTTTAAGCATTCTGTTAGGAATCACGGTTCGCCAACTCGGATTCGATCAGGACACGGTCCGGTTGGCAGGCAGATGGTTCTTTATCGGTCAGGTCACCATGCCGCTCTGTTGTTTCTTCACGGCGTGGCGTTCCTGGATCCGTCATCTATTCCCGGTGCCGGTGCTCAGCTTAGGCGCGGCAGTCAGTGTTTTGCTTTGGCGTTGGCCACACTCATGAAAACCTTAGGTCTTATTGCAATGAGCGGGGTTCGCGTTGTGAACCCGGAGTTGATCAGTTTGGGCCTGACCCTACCCGGATTCATCGAGCGTGGCAAAGTGATTGCCTCTTTACCAACCCTTGGCCTCCTCACGCTCGCGGGACTCACACCAGATCATTGGGAGCTT
>Ga0210406_10003365_pt1 | contig 17589 bp, 18 predicted proteins | sample IncBWC30MmetaG_FD_155454 | JGI IMG/M metagenome (GOLD analysis project Ga0210406, IMG submission 155454) | Forest soil microbial communities from Barre Woods Harvard Forest LTER site, Petersham, Massachusetts, United States - Inc-BW-C-30-M | ecosystem: Environmental > Terrestrial > Soil >... | reverse complement strand
GCGATCTAGCTTCTTTCTGGCTTCCGCAGGGCAGCCCCCCTCCCCCCCTTTTTCATAAGTGTTCATTCTAAAGGTAGTTAAAGTGCTTTGTTTTGATACACTTTTGCAAGTGTTGATTCTAAAGGTAGATAGAGGAAAGTGGGCGGTGAGTGGTGGGTAGTGAGCAGTGGGTGGCCGAAACGGGAATCGCGGTACCCCCCACCCGGGTGTTTCGGGAAAAGAGGCTGCAAGCTGTTGAAAACAAAGGACAGGAGCTACAGAATGAGGGAGAAGAGGCTGCAGGCTGTTGAAAGGGCGAGAGTTAGGGTTGGAGCGGCGGGAAGCGTCAGTGAGGTCTCTTCGAGATAACACGCGCAATCTTACTACGGATCGGGTCCGGTTGTCAATAGGAATCTTTTACTTGTAAGGTACTCGTTCGAACGGATTGCTAAGTCATTCAAACGCGAAGAGTTGTAACGAAGATGGGGTGAAAAGGTAACAATGAGGAAACCCGGGAGCAAGACCGAGGCGCGGGGCAGGCGAGTCAGGGAGCGAGACGAGTTGTTCTTGGTCAGGGCGCTTGCCTCCTTGGTCGCTGCGAAGGTGACTCTAAACCCGCACACGCAAGACCCGCGTATGCGGCACCCAAAATCTCTCCACGGGCCTGTCGGCCACCCGCCCGCGTTCACCGTAATCCGAGTTTTTCGGTGATTCCCCTCTCTTACACGACCTGTCAAATCTGACAGGTGAAACCTCTATTGATCGCACCCTATTGTCGCGCCGTACGTGCATTCAGATACGGGCTGGATGTGTTGCAGACTGAGTGCCTCCAGCAAGTCCGGCCCGTTCCCTCCTCTGACGCGAAGAGGAAGCTGCGTTCTTACAACCCCACAATAGCAGCGGCTTCCCTCCGCGCCAGCCTGCTGATCATTTGCCACCCGCCCTTGCTGGAATCCAGCAACCCATTCGCTGCGCCGTAGCGCCGCGAGTCCTTGGACTACCGCTTCATACAAACTTTCCGCCGTGACTTCTACGGTGTGCGCTACGCCATCCAAGTCTTGGATGGTGACGCGACAGGAACGGACGGACATTGCGGACCTCGGGTAGATTGAATTGGCGGGAGACGGGGAGAAAAGTATAGCACTTGATTCTGGAATTGCAGGCGTAGCAAAATATAAACCATCAATGCGTACGTGCGGCTGTAAAACCAAAACCGGGTCCCGTTGCAAGCGGAGGGGCAGTAGCCCGTGCTGGCAACATCCTTCGCTCTACCGGAGAATTGTACGCAATCAAACGGCAAAGTTTTGGATGGACGTAGCGCGTCTCGCTCTGGCGTTTTTTGGCTTTTTAGGGATAAGCGGACACTCAATCCTAACCCTTCTGCGTACCGACCTGCCGACAACGGCAACAACGTTCGAGGAATTGAGCAAGCCAAATCCATTGCTGGAGGCGCTGCGCCAGCCACAGCCAATACTAGGAACGATTCCCGCCAAAACCGAAATGGCAGAACCACGTTCACTACTCGGAACGGTTTCCGCAATCGGACCCCAAATATTCGAGCACAGCGCAACAGAGGATTTTGTTAGTGTGGCCGTTCACCGCGCACAAGACAAACCTCAATAGCATCGCCGCGCCGTAATCAAAGGAAAAAAACGCCCGGCATTTACGCGATGTAGTTGTCAGGATTCAGACCAACTTGCGCCAAGAGGTCTCGTCTTGCCTGCCGAACATTTGCCGCCGTTTGAATGACCGCCGTATCGTACTCGCCCAGTGACGCACGCAAGTCTCTCGCGGCTCGGGAATCGTCTCCGCTGGCGTCAAGTTTCTCTCGGGCTTGCGCCGTCAATTTCCTGAATTCTTCAAGCTCGTTCTCAGCGGGTCTAAGCGGCAACCATCCCGCCAACCTAGCAAACTCTTGCCGCCATTCCTCCGATTTTTCCGCCGAGAGCCGCGCTGAACTCGCCACAAGCTCAACGCAATCGCGTAACCAGCGGCAGAACTCAGTGTGCAAAGTGTAGAGCCATAACAGACAATCATACGAGTTCAGAAAGTTCCCTAGCTTGCTGGAGGTTAGAGTTGGCTGATAATGGAAGGTGCCGTTGCGGAGCCTCCGCAATACGTCCTTGCGGTCACATACCACGAGGAGCGCATCAATAATGGGGTCTTTGAACTTAGCGGCCTCCCACCCCTCGATGACAACGTACAAACTTGAAGCCCAGTAGGAGCAAACGGCTAGACGCTCCGGTAGCTCCGGCCCCGCGCCTTTTTCGGCCATGTACCGATCCCAGTTGCGGTGCATAAGCTCGGCCCAGTAGAGATATCGTCCCCAAGTAAAAAAGAGTTCACTGTTGGTGCAAATGTTTTGTAGTTCTGACATCTTTCAATCATCTGCCTCCCGTCAAGAGCAAATCACAAAAAAGCGCCACATGGAAGCGGGAGGTGTGCCTAGTGCGCGGTTGCAACGTAGGGCTATAATTCTTGGTCCATAAGCAGCATATCGACCCGGCTGGATTGGCCGAACTGTTGGGGGGCTGAAATCTGAACTGAGGAGGGAACCTTGAATACCTACAAAGCGATTCAACGAAGGGTGAAAGAGGAAGCGGGTTATGTTCCAAAGACATGCTGGATAGCCCACGTCCTCGAATTGAACGGCTATCCTTTGCGCCGTGCTCACAACCGCAAAGACCAAAGCGCACGTCAAGTCCCATGTCCACCGGACAAGCAGCCATCCATAGAACGTGTGCTTCGTGAATTGAAGAAAATTCAGTAGGAGGCGTTACAAATGAACTTTCATTGCCAAGCAACACAATGCGACCCACTCGGTCCAGTTCTCAGTGAAAAATCAGAACTGGACGCGGCCAAAGCGATGGAACGAATTGCCAATGGCCAAGGCAATCCAGTCAACCCCAATCCGGTAAATCCTCACATTCATGGGGGAGCGATCCAAGTTGGGGATTTCGCGGCACCACGCTACTAACGGCGGTACGGGATGGATCGAGCCGAGATTTAGGAAAAGTTTGAGCCGTGCAAGTGGTGACGATAGCCTTGATTAGACGCGGGCCACAGTGAGCAGTTCTGTTACTTCGCCGTCATAATCGCCGCGATCCTCAGGCGGATAGTACGCAAAAAAATCACCATAGGCTTCCGAGTAGTGAATCGGAGACGGGTTTTTCCCGAGTGGAACCGTGTACACATTCGGGCGAGTTTCCGGCCCGACAAATAGCTGAATCTTTGCTCCAAAGTAATTGTAATCGGACTGTGCGCAGATAAGGTGGCCCCACGCGCTTAACCTGTCCCCGGCGCGAAGCTGGTACACGAATGGTTCCCGGCTGTACTTTATATGGTGCGGAACCTCATCGAGCGGGCAGTCCTTGATGATAAAATTGCGAATGTCCGCGAAGAACGGTTCATCGCCACGGAATCTCGGGAACTTAGTCAGGAAGTAGTGAAAACCAATCTTGGCAATGGCGCGGAAATACCTGTCTGTAACCGTGAACTTGATTGTGAGTGGGCCGTACATGATCGGCCCCGAGGGTTGGGACCATTCGGTTCTCCCCTCCATCTTGAATCCCTCGAAAAGTGATTCCACCCAAGGAATCTCTTCAGGTGCAGCGGAAATGTAAGCGTGTTTGAAAAACTTTATGCCCAATGCACTGATCCGCTTCCGAAAATCCTCCGGCGTCATCCCGTCCGTAATCGTGACTGTGCGTTCAGAGTTATCCTCGGCAATCAGTTTTACGCACCGTAGCTCCCGCACACTGTCTGGTCCCACGAGTTCCAGTTCTTTTTCTTCGCCCGTATCGTGATTTGTTCCAGTCATCTCCAATCGGCCACCACGGGAGCTTCCGCGATAGAAAAAGTTCACGTCCTCATGGCCGGAGCGCCCTGATACGCCAAGAAACTTTCGGAAAAAGGCTTCGCTTCCAGATCGGCAAAGCTGTTCGTCAAGTTGGCCGCAGATTCCGTTGCAACGTTGGCACACGCGGTCAGCCAGCGGCACATATCCCTTGAAGTTGCCGAGGGCACGTGGTAGATGGTGCTCCACAGTAACATCCGTAGCTCCGCAGTAGATGCACGCCGGGATTTCCGCCATTACTCGTTTTCCTGATAGGGGTTCGTGCCGGGAGGATATTGCGTAACCGGGATCGCTCCCGTTCCGTGACACAAATCACAAGTCTCCCCGGCCCGCGAACCCGATCCGTGACATCGCAGACACTCCGTCTGTGTCGGTATCTCGTTTGGCATAGCTGACTCTCCCCCGCTACAATCAAGCGGCTCTTGTTACTTAGATGCGACCTTAGTTGAGCGAGTTTCTGTTCGGGGGAAAGCTGGTGAGCGGCTGGAAGGTCAGATTTGGCATAAAATCGGCATACTCCTACGCAATTCTATGCGCTTCGTGCGTTCCATACGCTTTTAGAATCAGTAAGTTAGTGATTCCATTGGAGCCGTCAGCTTTTAGAATGAACACTTATACAAAGGGGGGAGGGGGGGTACGGGACCACCTCTTTGCGACGGTCCGCGGCCTCTTGAAGCAAGGTCGCCCATAGGTGCGGGTCGTAAGAGCACAGCCAGAAATGGCTGTGCCACCGGAGCCGGGTCGCCCACCCGAATCGCAGGTCTCCGGTCAACTTGGAGGTGCCTTGCTCGTGTCGGAATTTTGTGACAAAGTGCGACATTCCGCCGGTGTCGTCGCTTGTCGCTTGAAGGTCCCTTGGAAGTTGGTAGTTTGATGGCATGGTCCATGAAGGTCCAAACTTCTGGAGGCTCAGGCCATGACTTCCTCTTCCTTTTCGTTGCACAAGATCGTTGCCGTGGCGGTCTTAGTCCTCGCCACTCTCCCGGTTGCGGCCACCGCTACCACCATCCTTGTGCCCGCTAATCAACCCACCATTCAGGCGGCCATCGACGCGGCCTCCAACGGTGACACGATCCTCGTCTCGGGCGGTACCTACATTGAGAACATCGACTTCAAGGGCAAGGCCGTCAACCTCAAGAGCGTCAACGGCCCCGCTACCACCATTATCGACGGCGGCGCGAAAGACACCGTCGTCAAATTTTCCACCCAGGAAACGCCCAGTTCCACTATCGATGGCTTCACCATCCGCAATGGCGCCGTCAATTCCAGTTCCACCTTCTCGGGCAGTGGAATCCTAGTGGGGAGTTCGTCGCCTACGATTACGAACAACATTATCACCAACAACCTCGGCTGCCAGGGCTCAGGCATTGACGTGCAGTTCGGTTCGCCCCTCATTCAGGGCAACACCATCACCAATAACTCTCAAGGTGGGTGCAGCGGCGGCACCGGTGGCGGCGGCATTCTCGTCGGCGGCGCTTCCCAGCCGCAAATTCTCAATAACACCATCTCTCACAATTCCACAGGCGTTGATGGTGGCGGCATCTCGCTCTTCGCGGCTGGGACGCCCACTATTCGGGGCAATCTCATCACCGCGAATACAGCGTCCGGCGCGGGCGGCGGCATCGCCATGGCCAACGACTCTGACGCCCTTGTACAAGACAACGTGTTTACCGGAAATACCGCGAACCAGGGCGGCGGCATTGCCGCACTCGTTCCTTCCGGTGCGGTCGGCCCCACGCTCGTCAACAACACCTTCTACGCCAATAGCGCGTCGAACGGCGGGTCGGAACTCTACCTCGACGGCTTCTACAATCAGACTCCCATTTACAACAACATTTTTGTGGGCGCCGCTGCTCAAACTGCTGTCTTCTGCGACACGCAATACCTCGCGCAGCCCCCAATTTTTCAGTTCAACGACACTTTCAACCCGCAAGGCACTCTCTTCGCCGGGACTTGTACGGGAGAAACGGGCACCAACGGCAACGTCTCCGTTGATCCTTTGTTCGTCAATCCGGGTTCCGACTTTCATCTTCAGTCCACTTCCCCAGTCATCGATGCGGGCTCCAACTCTGCCCCCGGCCTGCCCAAGCAGGACATCGCCTCCAACCCCCGTATCCTCGACGGCAACGGCGATTGCGTCGCTACGGTGGACATGGGCGCTTACGAGTTCGCGCGCCCCTCTTCATTCACCCTCAACCCGCTAAGTCTTTCTTTCCCAGATCAGCTGGTCGGCACCACTAGCGCCGCACTCTCTTCCACCATCACCAACAACGCCAGCACGCCTTCCACCGTCTGCAGCATAGCTATCACCGGCGATTTCTCTCAGACCAACACTTGTGGTTCCGCGATTGCTTCTAAAGGTTCCTGCTCCGTCGACGTGACCTTCACACCGACAGCTCATGGCACTCGCTCTGGCTTGCTGCAAATCATCACCAGCGACGCCGGTAGTCCGCAAACCATCGTGCTTTCCGGCGAAGGTCTCATGCCCGCGGTCCTGCTCTCCGCTACCGCACTCAATTTCAGCACTCAACAGGTCGGCACCACCAGTACTTCGCAAAGCGTCAGCTTGAATAACACGGGCGATGGCCCGCTCAGCATCACGAATGTCGCCATGACCGGAGATTTCTCGCAGACCAACACCTGCGGCAATACAGTCGCTCCGGGCGGTACTTGCTCCTTCAACGTTGTGTTTGCTCCCATGGCCAGCGGAAACCGCAACGGTACTCTTACCCTTACTGACAACGCCGCAGGCAGTCCCCATGCCTTGGTTCTCTCCGGAAGCGCCTCGGATTTCGGGCTGGCGGCTGCGAGCGGCGGCTCGACGTCCGCGACCGTCACTGCGGGAAGCTCCGCCGTGTACAACCTACAGCTCACCTCGCAAAATGGCTTCAACGCCGCTGTTGCACTGAGCTGCATGGGAGCGCCCTCCGAGGCCACCTGCGCGGTTTCTCAAGCATCCGTCACACCGAACGGGTCGCCCATCGCGTTCACTGTGTCAGTGACCACCACCGCTCCTTCGCTGATCGTTCCGCAGGCTCCCACTCCTCGTGTGCCGCCTTTGGGTCCCTTCACCGTCGAGATGCTTCTCCTCTCCGTCATGGCCTTATATCTTCGTTCTCTAAACCGCACCAATGCATTTTGTGCACGGCGCATCGCCTATCTCTCTCCCATCTTCATCCTCGTGCTGTCGACCATCGTGATAGCTGGATGCGGTGGAGGCGGCAGCAGCACCCCGAAGGATCCGGGCACGCCGAAAGGCGCCCACACGCTCACCGTTACCGGCGCCTCCAACGGTGTGAGCCGCAGCCTCACTTTGACCCTAAATGTGAATTAGCTACTTTTTCGTTGGTGCTGCCGGAGGCTGCTCGCTCGTTGGGGGAACAATGTTCTTGAGCCGCATGTAGGTGACGAGATTGCCGTAGTGTTCCATGTCGTGCGCGTTGTTAATGTTGAGCACTCCGAATTTGGGCATGTCCATGCCGAACATCTTCACGGTTTGCAGGCCGGACGCATCGGTCATACCGTCATAGGCCTTGTCACAGTAGGCGAGCGCATCTTTGAGCGCGGCTACGAGATCGGCTTTGGTGGTCTTGGTCTGCTCGATTTTGAGGCCGGGATTGGTTTCTCCGAGGGCCATCGAACAAAAGTTATATTGCGCGTCGGCGACGTGTCCCACAATCTGGCCGTAGCTGCGAACGGCCTCGGTGGGCTTGAAGTTGTAATTCTCTTCGGGCATTTTTTCGGCGGAACTGACCAGGATAGTCTTCATCCTTGCATAGAAGATTTTATTGTAGGTGCTGAACGGATTGGCCGGTGAAGCCTGCTCCCCCTTGCTGGTCGAGGCCTGCGGAGTTTTGGAATCCTGTGCGAAAGCCGCCGTGGATACCAGGAACAGCACCACTGCTGACGCCATAGTATGGAGTTTCATTCTCATTCTCCTGACTGTGCAGATTTGGCGCCGGTACCTCGGGCGCTGCCTTTATATACGCTGTTGGGTGCCGTTTCATTTCAGGCGATATCAGGATTGGAGGAAGGCCGCGGTTTCTCGCAGGAAGAGGTCGAGCTGGTCGTGGTGGACCCAGTGGCCGGCGCCGGGGACCTTGATCAAGCGGCGCTTCGCGATGGTTTGGTAGCGCGGATCATTTTCGGGAAGGGGCAGAAAGCTTTCCAGTCCCCAGAAGAACAGCGCAGGGCAGGTAATCTGGCCGAATAGTTCGACGGCATCCTCTGTGTGATGGCCGTACGGGGAGATGGCTCGCGCGTAATTATCAAACTTCCAGAGCAGCGAGCCGTCGGACTCCCAGTTGGTGCCGTGCAAGGTGAGGTGCCGCGCGACTTCGTCGGAAAGGCGCGGGTTGGCTTCCTTCATGCGGGCCATGGCGGCGTCCAGATTGGGATAACTCTTGGGGCGGCGCTTTTCGAGCTCGCGCACGGTTTCAATCCAGTGGCGCACGCGTTCGGAGGCGGGCCCGTGGACGCGATGCTCTTTCGGAAAGCCCAGCCCTTCGATGGAGACCGCTTTGCCTACGCGCGCGGGATACACGCCGCAATAAGCCAGAACGATGCCGCCTCCGAGGGAATGGCCGATCAGGCGGGTCGGGAAATCGTCGATGATGTCGAGGAGCGCGGAGAGATCGAGCACGTGCTCGGCCACGCTGTAGGTCGCTCCGGGCGCCCACGCACTGTTACCGTGGCCGCGCAGATCGAGCGCGTAGACATGGTAGTGCTCGCACAAGACGCGCGCGACCCAATCCCAGTTGCGGGCATGGTCCAGGCCGCCGTGCACGAGAATCAGGGAAGGCTTGCCGTCCTGCCCGTAGTCCCAGAATTGCAGCTTCAGGCGATCGGAATAGAAGAAGTGCGAGATGGGCTCCACGGCGGAGATATTGTGGCAGAAGAGGGCGAAGAGCCGATAGCAATCCGTGAGTGCTTCGTATGCGTGGACGATTGGCGGAATCATTGGTACATTGCCAAGTACAGGGAGAGCATTGGTCCCCGGAGAAACAGAACGCCCCAGCCAGCAGGCTGAGTCGGCGAGCCTAGTGTTCAAGACCCTTCCTTTACCCAATTCACGATGAGAGAGGAAACCCCATGAAGCGATGTTCTGCAGTGGCGATGACCGTCGTACTGGCGCTGGCAGGCGCGGCGTCGGCTAGAGCGCAGGATGTTTCGCAGGCGGATAAGGAGCGCGCGCTGCAATATCTGGAGTCGACAAAGCATGGCGTGCTGGACGCGACCAGGGGGTTGTCCGAAGCGCAGTGGAACTTCAAGTCCGCGCCGGACCGCTGGTCCGTCGCCGAAGTGATGGAGCACCTGGCCGCGGCAGAGGATTTGATTCGAGGCATGACGCAGGAAATGATGAAGAGCCCGGAAGCTCCCCTGCGAGATGCGGTGGACATAAGAAAGGCCGACGATGGGGTTCTCGCGATGGTGCCGGATCGCTCGCACAAAGTGCAGGCGCCGGAGCCGCTGAAGCCCACTAACCGCTTCGGTTCTCCGGCGGCGGCGCAAAAACATTTTGTGGAAAGCCGCGCGACCACCGAGGAATTTCTGAAGAATACTCCCGGACTGCGATCGCATGTTGGAGACAGTCCGATGGGTAAGCTGGACGGTTATGAGTTTGTGCTGCTGATTGCCGCGCACAGCGAACGGCACACCAAGCAGATGCTGGAAGTAAAAGCCGATCCTAACTTTCCGAAGAGCTAAGCGAAAAACCGGACGCGTAGGACGGAGAGAACACGGTTCGCGAAGAAGAGAGCGCCGCGCGGCTATCATTTCATTATGAAGCGAATCATGCAGGTGCGCGTATCCCGCGGGGAAAAATACTTCGTCGCGGAGTGCTTCGATCTGCCATTCGTAACACAAGGAAATACCCTGGATGAACTCTTCTCAAACATCAAGGAAGCCATCGCTCTGCAACTCGAGGGCGAAAATCCGGCGGATTTCGGGCTGGCTCCTGATGCCTCCGTTTTAGCCAGCTACGAACTCAACGATTGAGTGTGTTAGACTTTTCTTCCGCAGCCGCGCGAAAGCGCGACTGCCGAAGCGTGGAACTTCGGGCTCTGTGCAACGAGGTCCCGCGAACCCCGCCAGGCCCGGAAGGGAGCAACGGTATCGGGAACGCCTCGGGTGCCGCAGTTCACCCGAAGTTCCTCGCATTTTCCATCGCGAGTCTTTCGTCTCGACAGCTATTCATGAGCTATCAAGTCATCGCACGAAAGTGGCGGCCGCAAACGTTCGGGGATCTTGTCGGGCAAGCGCACGTCACGGAAACGCTGCAGAACGCCATTCGCAACAATCGCGTGGCGCACGCGTACATTTTCTCCGGCGCGCGCGGCGTGGGCAAAACCACGGCCGCCCGGATTTTGGCCAAGGCGCTGAACTGCGTGAACGGCCCGACGCCGGAACCGTGCGGCGTCTGCGACTCCTGCAAGGAGATCGCCGCCGGCACTTCCCTGGATGTCATTGAGATCGACGCCGCCTCCAACCGCGGCATCGACCAAATCCGCGAACTGCGCGAGATGGTGCGCTACGCACCGGCCGCCGCGCGCAGCAAAGTCGTGATCCTCGACGAAGCGCACATGCTGACCGGCGAAGCCTCCAACGCGCTGCTGAAAACCCTCGAGGAGCCTCCGGACCGCGTCATCTTCGTGATGGCCACCACCGAGCCGGAAAATCTCGTCGATACCATCCGCTCGCGCTCGCAGCATTTTCACTTTCGCGCGCTGACTTTCGCGGAAATCTCCGGCCGTCTGCAAGAAATCGCCAGCAAAGAAAATCTGAAGATTGAGGCAGGCGCGCTGGCGGTGATCGCGCGCATGGCCGAAGGCAGCCTGCGCGACGCTCTTTCCCTGCTGGAGCAAGCGCGGGCGTTTTGCGGCGACACAATTCCGGACAAAGAAGTGCGGGAGCTGCTTGGCGTGGTCCCTGACGATGCGCTCGAGGAACTGGTCGGCGCCATCGCCTCCGGCTCGGCGGATCGCGCGCTTGCCCTGGTGCACACGTTTCAGAAAGAAGGGCGCAACCTGCAGCACTTCTGCCGCGAATCTATTCGCCACATGCGAAATCTTCTGATCGCGCGCGTTTGCGGCGCGGATTCGGATTTGATTGCTGCAACGCCCGACCAGCGCCCGGCCCTGGAGCGCGCCGCGTCGCAATTCAGCGAAGAGGATTTGACACGATTTTTTCAGATTCTGCTACAAACGGACGACGACTTACGCCGCAAGCCGGACCCACGCGTGCATCTTGAGATGGGCTTGCTGCGCTTGATTAATGCGGCGCGGCTCGCACCGCTGGAGGAATTGCTGGCCGAAGTGCGCGGTGGAGTGCCCACGGGCGGCACAAGCGCGCACGCGACAAAGGCAAGGACAACTTCGATTCCGGCAGTAGCGCCGCGCGTAGCGACGACACCGCCCGCCCCATTGGCCGCCCCCGCGACTCCGGCAAACGAGCGCATCGCGTCTGAGTCAGACCGCACGGAAGAACGCCCACTCGCCGCGCAGCGAGAAGTTGCCGCTCCACGCCAATTACCGCAGAGCCCCGAGCCCCCGTTGGCGGCTCCCCCGGCCGCGCAACTCAGCGGCATCACGGAAAAACAAGTCGCCGAGATCAAGCAAACGATTCAGGCGCAGCAAAAATTCCTGGGCGAACTGATCGAGCAAGCGACTCGTTGGGAGCTCGACGGCGTTGAGCTGCGAATTTATTTTCCACCGGACAAGCGCTCCTTCGCCGAAATGCTCGAAGGCCGCGAGCCGCTCGAGAAGCTCCGTAACGCTTCGGGCAAGGCCCTCGGTCGCGCGGTGCGAGTCTGTGCTAAACTCGAAGCAGTTGCAGCAGCGGCCGCTTCGGCATCGCGGGGCGGGTTGGCCACGCAAGAGTTGCGTGCCCAGTTTGAACGCGATCCAATGGTGAAGTCGATGCTGCAGCGCTTCGGAGGAAAAATCGCCGAAGTGAAACATCGTCCAGAGGAAACCTGATGGAAGTCAACGCTATCCAGCAGATGCTTTCGCGGCTCCGGCAAGTGCAGGAAGACTTGCAGCGGCAGGTGAATTCCGTGACGGTGGAGGCTTCGGCCGGCGGCGGCATGGTCGCCGTAAAGATGAACGGCCAAAAGCAAGTGGTGGACGTGCGCATCGAGCCCGAAGTGTTTGCGAGCAAGGATCAAGAGATGTTGCAGGACCTGGTGCGCGCGGCGGTCAACGAAGCGGGGCGGCGCGTGGACGAAGAACTCGCGAACCAGATGAAGAATCTCTCCGGCGGAATCCCCGGCCTCGGAAACATTAAAATCCCCGGCTTGTTTTAGTGCCTGTTGCAAAAAGCCTCGCCTTGTAAAATCCTAGCGTCGATACGCTTCCGCTCGGGGGAGTTCCTGATCTGGCGGAAGCTCCTACAGGTCATTTCCCGTGATATGGGTCGTGTACGGCATGAATCTTGCGACATGTGTTTTATACAGTCGACACGCTTAACGGTACGAAGGTGCCGCGTGCGTGGTCTGCTCATGTTCGAAATAGGTCCCTCGCTCAAGGTCGGCAATAATCCCCGGCTGGTTCGGCTGCCATTCCAGCTTTTCCTCAGTTAGCTTGCTTGACGCTGGGCAATCGACACCAACGAAGTGTGCGAGCCAACCAAAGTGGCGGGCGGCCTGCTCGGACGACTTGCTGACAACCGGCACGTGCAGGCGGCGGCCGATCACGCCGGCGATATCCTGGAAGGGCACGCCCTCGTCGCCAATGGCGTGGTAGCTCGCTCCTGCGGAACCCTTCTCCAGTACGAGCCTGTAGAGATGAGCAGCATCGAGCCGGTGCACGGCGGGCCAGCGGTTGAGACCGTCACCCACGTACGCTGAATCCCCCTTCTCACGCGCGAGCTTGATGAGAGCCGGCACGAAGCCATGATCGCCGTCCCCATGGACCGATGGAGGAAGGCGCAGCACGGAGACGCGCACGCCACGCGAGGCCATCGCTGCTGCCTGTTCCGACTTGCGCGGAAAACTGGGAATGGGCTCATCCTGTTCCGTTGCGAGCGGGCCTTGGCGCTGAAGGAGCAGGGTTCCGGAAGTGACGACGAACGGGCGCTCCGAACCGGCAAGGGCGGCTCCCAGTGTTTCAATGGCGCATCTATCCTTCTCGGCGGCAGGCGCGTAGTTCGAGAAGTCGTGGATAAAGGCCGTGTGGATCACGCCGTCCGCAGCGACCGCTCCGCTGCGCAAGCTCTCGAGATCTTCCAGCGAACCGCGATGTACATCGGCTCCTGCGGCGGCAATGGACGCGGCAGCCGCATCCGAGCGAGCCAAGCCGAGCACGTTATGTCCGGCGCGAATTAATTCCTCAACGATCGCTGAGCCGATAAACCCTGTAGCACCTGTAACGAAAACACGCATTACGATTTCTCCTTTCCTTTCACTTCATGACGATGGCCAACTTCTTATTCCTGAGCTCAAATCCGACGTCTAAAAAGACTCTCCAACCATTTCTTCACTCTTCTTCCAAAGGGCTTCGGCGTTGGTTGGGTCCACCGCGTAGGCTCGAACTCCTTCACTGACAACGCTGAGGTCGGCGGCGTCTGGAACGATGTTGCCAACGTGGCAGTTCTCGCAGTAACGAGCGCCGATTTCATCCGCAGGAGCGACTACGCCGGCCCACACCGAGGTCGCAGCACCTTGCGGAATCGTCTTCCACTGGAAGGGCCCTTTGCCTTCCGCAGCACGCTCCGCACTGATCCGATCGACCAGTTTTTGAATTTCATCGGCGCCGATGTGGCGTCCAAGCTCGGTTTGTATGCCTCCGGGATGCACGGCGGCGGCGCGCACGCCACGCCCGCGATGCCGTTTGTCGAAGCCGACGGAAAAGAGGATGTTTGCGGTCTTCGACTGGCCATAGGCGACCCATGGGTCGTAAGGTGTCCGCTCAAAGTTGGGATCCTGTAGATCAACGTTCGAGAAACGGTGACCTGCCGAGGACAGATTGATCAACCGACCTCCGGCGCGGATCAGCGATGCCATCCGGTTCACGAGGACGAAGTGGCCCAAGTGATTGGTGCCGAACTGCGTCTCGAAGTGGTCCGCGGTATTGGTAAACGGTGTGGCCATGACGCCCGCGTTGGCGATTACTACATCGAAGGGTTCACCCTTTTTGAGCAGTCCTTCGGCACAAGCTCGCACGCTCTTCAGACTGGCAAGATCCAGCGCAACGAGCTCGAAACTTCCACCATTGGCCTCAGCGTCCTTTCGCACCTGCGCGGTTGCCGCTTCGGCTTTCTTTAAATCCCGCGCCGCACCCACAACATGTCCACCATGCGCGGCAAGTGAGCGCGCCGTCTCTACACCCAGTCCAGCCGAAACACCGGTAACAAAAATCCGCTTGCCGCGCAGATTAATCCCGGACAAAACATCTTCTGTTGTTGAGGTTGCGCCAAATACGTCCACCATTGTGTTCCTCCTTGTACTGGCCCGTTTGAGTTCCGTCCTATGCCACCGGTATTGACGGGCCGCCACGATTTCGGTAAAACGGAGAGTGTCTCCGAATCCTTAGATAATCGGAGCCTGTCTCCGGTTACACGGATTTTTGCCATGCCTAAGAAACATTCCCAACCCGCCGTGCGAAAGCCGCGCAGTGACGCGCAGCAGAATCGCGAGCGCGTTCTGGAAGTGGCCAAGGCGGCATTCACCCGGTCGGGTGCAGATGCCAGCTTGGACGACATCGCTAAACAGGCGGGTGTGGGGCCGGGGACCTTATACCGCCATTTCCCGACGCGCGATGCCCTGATCGAAGCCGTTTACCGCACTGAGGTGGAAAAGCTGGCGGCAGCACAACGGGAACTATCCGCAAACCTGCCTCCGATCGAGGCGTTGCGGGCCTGGATGATGCTTTTCGTTGACTACATTGCCACAAAGCAGATCATCGCATCGGCGCTGAATAGCGTCGTCGGCGGTCCTTCGAGGCTGTACGATTCTTCCCGCGTTCAGGTTACGGGAGCGATCGACGCACTGGTGAAGACTGCTGTGAAGAGCGGCGAAATACGCAAAGACCTCGAGCCATTCGACCTGCTTCGCGCGCTGATTGGCGTCTCCAACGTAGCCACCGGCCCCGACTGGCAGGAAAGTGCCAGGAGACTCGTGGACATCCTGATCAAGGGTTCGCGGCCAATGAAGCAGAGGCGGGCGACCTAATTCCCGGATTGCTGGCTATCCGGAAGTTAACTGTGGCGCACCGGGCTTGAGGGGTGGCTTGCGGCTCCTGCGGGCTTTGTTACACGCTTTTGGAACCTTTTGTCCTTATTTTCTAAGCCTTTAGCATGCTCTAGACCCCTATATTTTTTCACGGAGCTGCTCCCCTTATTTACTGAGGCGCGGGGAGAAGCTCGGCATGCGCTGCTGGTTTCCGATGGGCTCTTGATTCATTGGAAACAGCGCTTTTCTTCAAATCCCCGGTAGCGGAAAATGGAGGAATCCCGGCTCATCCATTATTGCGGCAAAACCGCATTGATTCGGAGGAGGTCCGATTATGAAGGCTATATATGTAGTTGTTCTCGCAAGCATGCTCGTAGTACCTGGGTCCTCTGTGCACGCCCAGGGAGGCGCGCAAGCGAGTTCTACCGCGAGCGGCAGCACATCGGTGCAAGCGGATAAGTCCGGCGCGACAGCGTCGAGCAGCACCTCAACTGCAACCTCGGCGCAGGCCGGGCACAATTCCGCGTCCCTTTCCGATGGCACGGCCATGAACGCCGCGCTCTCCCAACCGGTGGACGCCAAGAAAAACAAGCCTGGCGATCCGGTCACCGCAAAAACGACGCAAGCCACGAAATCCGAAGGCCAGGTCGTAATTCCAAAGGGCTCAAGGCTGGCTGGGCATGTCACAGAATGCAAGCAGCGCGGCAAAGAAGAAAAAGAATCCGCGCTGGGAATGGTGTTCGATAAAGCGATCCTAAAAAATGGCGAGGAAATTCCGCTGAATGTCACGATTCGCGCGCTCGCCGCAGCACAAACCGCCGCAGCGAGTTCGGCCGGCGGCGATGATCTGTCTGCTGGCGGCGGAGCCGTGGGCTCAGCGCGCGCCAGTGGTGGCGGAGCGCTCGGTGGCGTGCGTTCCACCGCGGGGGCAGCAACCGGTGCGGTGACCAACACTGCAGCTAACGCCGGCGGAGTCGCTAGCGGCGCGGTCAGCTCGACGGTGAACGCGGCCGGCGCAGCGCGTGGCGCGGTCGGCGGATTGAACGCGGCTGGGCAGCTTACTTCCAGCAGCCAGGGCGTCTTCGGACTCGAAGGGCTCAACCTGAGTACCGCGGCTGCCAACAGCACGCAAGGTTCCCTGATCACTTCGACCAGCAAGAACGTGCATCTCGACAGCGGCACGCAGCTTCTGCTCGTGTCGCAAGCCCAAGCGTCGACGCAAAACCCGAAGCAATAGTGAAACGACGAGCCTAGACCTGAGGAGGACCCAGCAATGAAGATAGGTACAGCAGGTGCATTACTGGCGATCGCAGCGAGTCTTCAAACCGCCGCGCCGGCTCCCGCCAAGGACAAGCCGGCGTACGAGCGCGGCGTGCTGCTGCAAATGGATTCCACCCATTGCGGCTATGCCGAAAAAGACGGCAAGACGTTGACCGGCGAAATCCTTGGCACCGATGGCCAGCACAAAAACACGCAAGAGGTGCTCTGCCAGGAGTACCTCCTCAAGTCCGACCGGCTGATTTACCGCATCCGGCCCAAGGATGACAAGCACCCGACCCTCCTGCCCGTCGGGGAATCCGCGGAGTTCCGCATCCACAAAGACAAGATGCTCCTGCGCGTGCCGGAATCCGACGGCAAGGAGCGGGAATACATCGTCGTCTCGATGACGCCTCGCGCCGACGTAGTCGAAGCGCGGACCGCGGCCAAGGCCGCGAATCAATAAGTTCGTATCGCGGGAGCGATGCGATCACCAGGAAGGGTGAGCTTCGGGTGCGTAAGCACAAGGCGCTCGCCCTTCTAATTTCTTGTGGTTCAGATTTTTGCCCTCCGCATATGCGCACTCAAAAATAAACGAACCCGTCGGAGTTTGCGCTACCCGTTTCCCTATGCTACACATCCTACATGCCTGATTTTGCCGCTCCCGTCGAACGCCTCATTGACGAACTGAAGCACCTGCCGGGCATTGGCCAAAAAACCGCGCAGCGCCTCGCTTTCTTTCTGCTGCGCGCAGCGCCTGAAGATGCCCTTGCGCTCGCCGACGCCATTCGCGACGCGAAAGAAAAAATCCGCGAGTGCTCCGTGTGCCACAACATCACCGACAACGATCCCTGCCTGTATTGCACCAGCGCAACGCGAAGTCGCGCGACCATCTGCGTGGTTGAGGAAGCGCATAACATCATGGCCATCGAGAAGACACGGATGTACAGCGGCATGTACCACGTATTGGGAGGCTCCCTTTCGCCGCTGCAAGGGCGCGGCCCGGAGCAGCTCAAGATAAAAACACTGATTGAGCGCCTCAAAGGCGGCGCGGTGGAGGAAATCATCATCGCCACTAATCCGACCGCGGAAGGGGAAGCTACCGCTGTCTACATGTCCAAGCTGCTGAAGCCCCTCGGCGTGCGCGTCACGCGTATCGGCGTGGGCATCCCCGTCGGCGCGGACCTCGAGTACGCCGACGAGGTCACCATGCTCAAAGCCATGGAAGGCCGCCGCGACCTGTAGGCCCGGCCAGCCAGATGCCACTCGGCGATTTTGGCGTGTCAAGTCGCCAGGCTGAGGGTCAGAGGCTGCGGACGATCTTTGGCAC